>Ga0137334_1000059_pt1 | contig 17493 bp, 22 predicted proteins | sample EasRivERMLT262_2_FD_104776 | JGI IMG/M metagenome (GOLD analysis project Ga0137334, IMG submission 104776) | Soil microbial communities from meander-bound floodplain in the East River, Colorado, USA - East River MetaG ERMLT262_2 | ecosystem: Environmental > Terrestrial > Soil > Floodplain ...
ACAAGCCCTCGAGATCACAGAAACCCTGGTCCGCTCCGGCGGCGTGGATATTATCGTGATCGACTCAGTTGCCGCCCTTGTGCCCCGCAATGAGATCGAAGGCGATATGGGCGATGCCAGTATGGGTATGCAAGCTCGCCTCATGTCCCAGGCACTTCGTAAACTCTCCGGCGCCATCAACCAGACCAAGACCACAGTCATCTTTACCAACCAACTCCGCCAGAAGATCGGCGTCATGTTCGGCAACCCTGAGACCACCAGCGGCGGTCAGGCGCTCAAGTTCTATGCATCCGTCCGTCTCGACGTGCGCCGCATCCAAGCCATCAAGGTTGGCGATGAAGTCATCGGCAACCGCACCCGCGTCAAAGTCGTCAAGAATAAGGTTGCGCCGCCCTACCGCACCGCCGAGTTCGACATCATGTTCAACGAAGGCATCTCCAAATCTGGCGATGTGCTCGACCTCGCCACCAAATTCGAAGTCGTTCAAAAACGCGGCGCCTTCTTCTCCTATGGCGGTATCCGCATCGGTCAGGGACGCGAGAACGCCAAAGAATTCCTGCGCCAAAACCTGGATCTCATGAACGAGATCGACGCGGTTATCCGCCAGAGAGCCCTCAGCGGCGAAATTGCCGTTCCATTAGATATTGGCAATGCTGGCGATCTCGAGAATGTTTTCGGCGATAGACCAGCTGGCGACCCCACCACGCCGCCGCCCCCTCCTGATGATTCACCAAAACCGAAAAAGAAGAAAAATAAGTAACTAAATTTAGAATTTAGGAGAATAAATGTTTAGCGAATTGCCAAAACTCTTTGATCGTAATTTTGCAATCGCATATTTCTTGCCAGTGAGCCTTTTTTTAACTGCAAGTACTTGGTTCTTGAAATCTGTTGGCTATTGGTCGCAGATCGAAACTTCTTTAACTGGAAATACATTATTCGATGCGACATTAGCAGTCTTCATAGCATGGATTGTGGGTATCTTGCTTTTGGTATTGAATCGCGAGATATATCGTTTTCTGGAAGGCTACGGTGACTACAACCCATTGCGAATATTTGAAAATAGAATGAGGCAGGAGTTCAAGAAAAAAGTGGATCGACTGGAATGGCTGAATGAGGAATATTCAAAGGCAAACTTTAGCGATGAGCTTCGGAATGAACGCGCAAAATTATTACAAGAGTTGGCAGAAAGCTATCCAGATAAGGAAGGACTTGTTCTACCTACAGCCTTTGGCAACACCCTCCGAGCTTTCGAGGTCTATCCACGGGTCATGTATGGGTTGGAAGGCATTGACGGTTGGTCTCGTATCCTTACAGTTGTCCCCAAAGAATACCGCGAATTGATCGATGATGCCAAAACTCAGGTGGATTGGTGGGTCAATTTAGGTGTCATGAGCTTCGCCCTTCTCGTTGAATTTTGGGTAGTGGTTTTCTCAAAATGGAGATTGAATCCAGAGTGGTATATCACTACACTCAACATCCTAATTCCACTTGCCATCTTCGCCCTCTTGAATTGGTTCCTGCTCTGGCGTGCTACAAACGCAGCTATCGGTTGGGGTGACTATATTAAGTCCGCATTTGACATTTATCGTTTTGCACTTTTAGAGTCGTTGGGTATTGATGTTCCTAAGAGCCGAGCTGATGAAAAGGTATTGTGGACAAAGTACAGTCAGGCAATACTATTCCGCCTGCCTTATATACTACCTGAATTGAAAAAGCCTGCTAAAAAGCCTGCAACAAAAAAGTCCAAATGAACGGCGTTCAAGTGGTAGGAGAAAATTATGCCAATAAAAACTGAAATGTGGCGCATTGATAATGGTTTAGAGAAAGTATCTTTTTCATCTTTGGAAGCCGAGAACAAACTCGAATCCATTCTTGATAGAGATATTTCAATAATCGACCCCGGCTTGATGGTTATTGGACGGCAAGTCATAACCTCATTCGGAAAATACATTGATTTACTAGCCATTGATTCAGAAGGGCATCTAGCCATACTTGAATTAAAGAGGGATAAAACTCCCCGTGACGTTGTAGCACAAACGCTCGATTATGCTTCATGGGTGCAAAGCTTGACTTACGATGAAATCATAAAAATCTATGCAACCTATGACACCACCAAAGAATTCGAATCTGCTTTTGAAGAAACATTTGGTACGCCTCCGCCAGAAACTTTGAACGAAGATCATAAGATCTTAATTGTTGCAGCTGAACTGGACAATCACACTGAAAGAATTGTTAATTACTTGTCTTCGAATTATGGCGTGCCCATTAATGCTGTTTTCTTTCAATATTTCAAAGAAGGGCAAAGCGAATATTTATCTCGTTCTTGGCTCATCGATCCTGTTCAGGTTGAAGCACAAGCCAGTAAAGTTGTTAAGTCACGTGGAAAAGAACAATGGAACGGAGTCGATTTTTATGTTTCCTTCGGAGATGATAAAAGGCGTAACTGGGAAGACGCTGTTAAGTATGGCTTCATCGCTGCTGGTGGAGGTAAATGGTATAGCAATACGCTTTCCTTGTTACCTGTTGGCGCCAGAATATTTGTTTATGTACCCCAAGCTGGCTATGTAGGTGTGGGTATTGTGAAAGAGAAAGTTGTCCCTATAAACGATTTTATGGTAGATGTTGACGGAACCCCAACACCAATCTTGCAACTGCCTTATAAAGCGCCAGACATGGGTAAAGACTCGGATAACCCCGAACTTAGCGAATACCTTGTCAGAGTAGAATGGATAAACACAAAGCCCCTTGAAGAGGCTTTTTGGGAAAAAGGAATGTTCGCCAATCAAAATTCTGCCTGCAAATTACGCAACAAGTTCACTGTGGAGCGCCTAACTGAAATATTTGAATTAAATCAAAGCAGTGAACAGGTCAATATTGAATTTCCAATTCCTATCAGGGCTACGCATAAAGGCGGAACATATCAGGCAGAACTACTCAATATAAAAGGAGTAGTTCGATATAACAACAAAGAATATCAAACCCCAACTACCGCAGCCAAGGTTATTGTCAAAGACTGGAAAGAAGTAAACGGCTGGGATTTTTGGCGATACCTAAACCCATCAACAGGCGAATGGGAAAAGATCGGAAGGTTAAGGTGATGGTTTCAGATTTGCATACCAAGCGGCTGGCGTTGCTGCGGGAGTTACAGTCCGCTACGGGGGAGGAATTGGATGCGTTGCTACCGTCCGTGCTGGATAGGGCGTTTAAGGGAGAGTTGTGATATGGCAAATGAGGAGCAATTGTCCATTTTGAAGCAAGGTAACGAGGTTTGGAACCAGTGGCGGAATGAAGATGACTCTGAAACTACCAAAATAGACCTCAGCGAATCTGATCTTCACGGGGTTAATCTTGTTTACTTCAATCTTAGTGATGCTAATCTCATGAATGCCAATCTCGCTGATACCGATTTGAATATGACCAATCTCAGTGAGGCTAATCTTAGTGGAGTTAATCTCTGGAAAGCAAGACTCGGTGGAGTCAATCTATTTGGTGCCAACCTCAATGGAGCCAATCTTATTCGTGCCGATCTCTTTCGTGTCGATCTCAGTAATGCCGATCTCAGTAATGCCGATCTCAATGGAGCTTCTCTCGACCAAGCCGATCTCAGTGAGACTAATCTTCATGAAGCTAATCTGAATGGAGCCAATCTCAATGGAGCCTATCTCAGGGAAACTAATCTCAGCAGAGCCAATCTCAATGAAGCTAATCTCAGGGAAACCAATTTCAACAGAGCTAATCTTAATGAAGCTGATCTCACGGCTGCAGAGATAGGAGAAACCGTTTTTGGGGGAATTGACCTTAGCAAGACACTTGGACTTGAAGATATAAGGCATGGTGCTCCCTCTTATGTTGATACTCATACTATTCAACTCTCCAGAGGTAAAATTCCTGAAATCTTCCTCCGTGGCTGTGGTTTTAGCGATTCAGATATTCAGTATGCAAAGCTATCCGACCGCGAATTAAGCAATGAAGAGATAAACAAAATACTGTATAAGATATATGATTTGCGTGCGACTCAAGCTCTTCAGATTTCGCCACTTTTCATTTCATACAGTCATGGCGATGGAAAATTTGTAGATAAGGTTGGAGGTCATCTGAATTCAAAAGGTATCCGCTTTTGGAGAGATGTGTACGATGCTAAAGCTGGTCGGCTGGAAAAGCAGATTGACAGGGCAATGCGTCTCAACCCGACGGTACTTCTAATTCTATCTAAACACTCACTCCAGAGCGATTGGGTCGAGCACGAGGTTCGTACAGCACGCGCACTTGAAAAAGAAATAAAAAGAGATGTTATTTGCCCCGTTGCACTGGATGATAGTTGGATAAATAGTCCGTGGGCAAAGCGAATTATGGAGCAAATCATGGAGTACAACATACTTGATTTCTCCGAATGGAAAGATGACACCAAGTTTGAAAATGCTTTTAATAAACTGATTGATGGTTTGGAATTGTTTTACAAATGAGGAAACTTCCTATTCCCTCAATCGACGAACAGCGGTGCATCGTGGCGTATCTCGATAGCGTCCAAGCGCGGCTGGCGTGGCTGCGGGAGTTGCAGTCCGCTACGGGGGAGGAATTGTCCGCATTCTTACCGTCCGTGCTGGATAGGGCGTTTAAGGGAGAGTTGTAGTATGTCGCCAAGAAGATCAAATTTGTCACTCAATCAAATGATTACTATTTCAGTAGCGATTATTGCTATCATAGCAACAATTTTTGCCGCCTTTGTCTCTGGACATGATTGGTTTCCGAATATTCTAAGCAGAGAAACTGAATATGTCGGTCGTGTCATTGACAGTAACAATCAACAACCCGTGGTTGGCGCAAAAGTAACATTGGATTTGGCTGGTGTTCCTCCTATTGTCTACACTGACTCGGAGGGCGTATATCGATTTAATGTTGCAACCAAGTCCAATCTAAGTGGTCAAATCAGAATAGATGCACAAGGATACCAAGTCTATACGCGGAACATCAGTCTCACTTCCCGCCTCACCATTATTGAAGATATAAGGTTAACACCGCGATCTTCTGTAACTCCGTCGGAGAGTACCACATTAATACCTTCCCCGGATCGAACTCCTGAAGAATCGGGACAGATCTTTATAGTGGATGTTCAGCCATCCTCGGGATCCAAAGTTCCCCCGGGTAGCAGTGCGTGCTTATGGACAGAAGCTAGTGGTCAGGGAGCCTACATTGTGCTAACTCTTGAACAAGAAAGCGTCATTTACACCCTTAGAGTAGCATTATCTGAACCTTTCGTTACGAGACTGCGTCTTACCTTTAGTGATAACTCTCAACAAACTGTAGATCTTGATGAGATTAAGACTTATGCTTATCAAGAGGTTACCGTGGAGCCTGTAAAAACATCAAGTATTACTGTTGAAGTCCTGGAGGTGAAGGACAATTTATTTAGCAATTTCGGAATTTGCCATATAGAGGTCTTTGGGATTAAGTCATCCCAAGCACTTACTCCTGACGCCACTCAAATACTTCAAGAGATGTTTAATCAAATAGATAGCCAATTTCGTGGTTTACCAAAAGTAAATATAGCCTTTAATAAGCCCGAGCAAATGGAAATCGATAAAACGGCAATTGTCGAGTTAATATTGAATCCATCATTGTCAGAATCGGCACTCTCAACAGAAGTGGTTGAGCGCGGCAATTTTGTTACCAGTACGGCAGAACCCTACGTGCTAATTGCTCCTAGTGGGGAAACAGTTACAGTTGAAACTAGCCAAATTGAAATTACTCCCCGTATGAAAGCGGTTTTACTACCGCGCAACTCAGAAGCCTTCACTATTCAAGAAATGCGCGACAGCGCAGAGCAGGTTGTTAGCTCAGATAGAACCACTTCATGGCGCTGGTCGGTCACGGCAAAGAAGGAAGGCTTACAAACATTGGAATTGGTCATTTTCCAACTAGTCAAATACGACGGTAAAGAATTCTGGAGCGAGGTCGAAACTTACAAGGCGAATATCTTGGTCAAAGTTACTGTAGCACAGAACATCAAGTCCCTGGATTGGAAGTGGATTGTTGGCGGACTTGCTACTTTGTTGCTTATCCCTGCCTTCTGGCGATGGTATGATCAACGAGGAAAACAAATGGATCAAATATCAAAACCTAATCAGCAAACGAAAACAAGCAAAATAAAACGAAAGTTGTAACGACATCACTGCAAGATTACGCTATTTCGTTAAAGTAATCTCCCAATCAAGGAACTGCCCGAAATGATAGCGGGTAATTTAGATAAAGCATTGAAAGGTGAACTATGATTGTGAAGGTCAACGCACCGCGGGAGTTACAGTCCGCTACGGGGGAGGAATTGTCCGCGTTGTTACAGTCCGTGCTGGATAGGGCGTTTAAGGGAGAGTTGTGAGTTTTGAAGCCTTCTTATTAGGAGCAAAGAAAATGGAAAACAGAGCGCGTATATTGATTATCGAAGACATGGGCAATTGGCGAGAGCTCTGGATCGACATCTTGATCTCAAAAGATTATCAAGTACAGGCGGTTCGTTCTTATTCAGAGGCTATGCACCATCTAGACTTAAATTCATTTAATGTAATTGTTGTCGGAACTGTGTCGGATGATACTATTTGGTTAGATAGTGATGCGACGGTATTCGCAGAACAAATCCAGAATTTGGGAAAACTGACCAGCATAATAATTATCGTCGATAACACCACGTCATACATTTCTAAAAGAGATTCGCTTAGGAAACTTCAGAGATTTAATTATATCGAGAGATATCCCTCTAATGGTAGAAATTTTAATTCGGAGGATTTTGTTCGGATTGTTGAACAGGGTGTCCAACAATCCTATGAAGCAAATCTTGAGCGCTCGCAATCTCATGAAGTATTATTTACATCTTATTATCCGAAGGAAGAAAGAGCAAATACTTGGTGTACATTACTTGTTTATATCCATCTTTTGTCTGCTTTGGATGAAGTACGTCGGGACGCAAAACGATTCAAAGATCAATTGCATACACCAAAGGAAATCAGTTCATCTTCTTCAACCCAGATAGCCCGCGGCACTGATATTACAATTGTTCCTTCCTGTGAGGGTGTTACATTCAATCCTCCAAGAATGACAATCAGGTGGATGGAAGATTTTCATCGTGCAGACTTCCGCTTCTGTGCTGATAATTCCCTAGCTGACAATGCTGCCAAAGGGAATGTCGCCTTTTTTGTTGGACCAGTAATAATTGGCACCCTGAATTTTGCCATGCTTTTTAATAATGAAAATGAAGCACCTTTACTTGATCAGGAAGATTCTTCGACGATGTACCATAAAGATAAGATATTCATTTCTTACAGCCACAAAGATACTGACATCGCCCGCGTTTTTAAGAAGGTACATGAAGCCACAGGCTACGATGTATTAATTGACATTGACGATCTCCGATCTGGTCAAGAATGGAACACCAAGCTTATGGACATGATTGATCGTGCAGATATTTTCCAACTCTTCTGGTCTGAGAATTCTAAGAAATCGAAATATTGTAAACAAGAATGGAAACATGCATTGAATCGCAATAGAGAAGGGTTTATTCGCCCTATTTATTGGCAGATACCTTTGCCAAAACCACCACGAGAATTGAGTAAGCTTCATTTTGAATATGTGGAGATACACGATGAACGAATCTGACCCATTAGCGAAAGTCAACTCGCTGCGGGAGTTACAGTCCGCTACGGGGGAGGAATTGGATGCGTTGCTACCGTCCATGCTGGATAGGGCTTTTAAGGGAGAGTTGTGAGATGGCAAGGAAAGGATAATAATAGATGGTTGAGTGGATCGCACTTATTGTCTCTGTCATAGGATTAATTCTGAACATAATAGTCATGCGTGAGAAACTAGCTACCGCGTTGGACGATTATCGTAAGCGACAGCAAGAGAAGAAAAGCATTAAAAAAGCAAAGAAATTTATCAACAAGCTTGCACTTCTAGATGCATCCACTAGACAGTCGTATAAACTAATGTTTGTAATTTACATATTTTTGATTTCTGCAATAAGCAGTGCTATATTGGGGCTTGTAGCGAAAACAACTCAGGAAATATATACACTAATATTATATGGTTCAGTAATATTTGTGTTCACATACAGTATTTTTGTTCTCTTATTACTCATCTTAATAAACAGCTTTGATTTTGGTAGCTACTTAATGTTTATTTTTCTATCATTTGCACTTGGTATACCTTGGGCAGCAGTTGGGGTGGGACTCAACCTTGTTACTGGATTTCCTTTAGTTATTGCTGGTTTATTTTCGGCGTTAACACATTTTGTTTCAAATTACATTTTGGTAACTAAAATAATCAGACAGAGATAAAGAGAGCAATGTTGAAATTGCATAAACAGATCCCGTATTTTGGCTTATTAGATATCTTGCAGGCGAAGGTCAATGTGCTGCGGGAGCTGCAATCCGCTACGGGGGAGGAATTGTCCGCGTTGTTACCGTCCATGCTGGATAGGGCGTTTAAAGGAGAGTTGTAAGTGTACGAGTTGCGTATTTGTTATAAACAAGGAGATATAGATGACTAACCTTTCGTCGTTTTTTGATAACTTCCGTAGACAAAGAAGTGCACAACAGGATTCCAACGTTCTCGCAAGATATGATTTTGTCGTAACTTTTGGCGAGCAATTTCAACGAGAATTTGGAAACGAGTATGAGCAGATTCTTCGTAGAAACGTCAAAGTGCTAGGTGACGATCTGTCCACAAGTTTTGATCAATACGTACGTGAAACCTTAGGCAATGAAGTTGCTGTTCGTATTGATAAGCTTGAAACTGGAAGTATAGTAGGTACAATAACTCTCGTCCTTGTAGCCTCAATGTCACTATATACCTACGTTTCTCAATATCATGATTTCTTCGAAAGCTTGAAATTAATACGCACCCAACTTCAGTCTAGGATTACTACTGTATTGGGAAGAGGAAGCCCTCTGTTTGATACGAGTATTAGGGTCATTCTTACAAAGGTTCCATCCTCTATTCAACACCAAGTGAACTATAGACGCGAAGAACCCGCTCCCGTCTATTCAAAAGCATTCTTTTGGTATTTGTTCATTTCGAATATCCTGCTTTTAGTTGCTTTAGGGTTCCTATTATATAAAGCAGTGGTTACCGTTTATTTTGCGCCATAATGAAATCACTGACACTATTGATCCCGCTCGATGAACAACGGCGTATCGTGGCGTATCTCGATAGCGTCCAAGCGCGGCTGGCGTCGCTGCGGGAGTTACAGTCTGAAACACAAGAGGAATTGGATGCGTTGTTACCGTCCGTGCTGGATAGGGCGTTTAAGGGAGAGTTGTGAAATGGCTAAAAAGATAAAAGAACCGATGGAATCAAAGCCAAAACAACATCCGCCACAATACCAAACAAGCATATTGCAAAGCAATTTTGCCACAAACATTATTAGTTTATTAAGTCTTGCAATAGCAGTAATTGCTCTTATTCAGGGTTTTCAATCATCTCGCCCCAAAGTTATTCTCAACGATTCAAGATTAAAAGAGGTAAGAGAATTTTACAACTTTGACCCTGATCGTTATCCCAATCAAACTAGATACGTCTGCCGCGTAGCAATAACTTTGACAAGTATTAATGAACGAAATACAGCACTTACTGGTTATGATGTTGTTGTTAAATACAAAGACGATAAACTATTGTTGCCCGATCGTCATAGTGGTTTAACATATAATGAAAACTGGGGCTCTGGAAAAGATACATTTCCTGGGTTTGATGATTTTTTATCAATCTTGGTGCTACCTGAACTACCTATTGGAGCATGGCACAATCAAGACCCATTAACAGGAAACCTTGAATCCATGCCTGATTTACCCATAATAATTCGTGACACAATGACATTCCTATGGGATGTTGAAATTTTCCGCGAAATTAATTCTGTAAATTTTATCCCTGATGCCAATCAAGTGACAAATCTAGATACCGAAAAGTTACTATTAAGGTTTACCCTTAATTTTGCTAATAAGCAGAAAATTGTTTTGCTAGAAGATATAACTTGTATCGAATGAAACATCTTATTTATCTGACGTTTGACGAACAGCGGCGTATCGTGGCGTATCTCGATAGTGTCCAAGCGCGGCTGGCGTCGTTGCGGGAGTTACAGCCCGCTACGGGGGAGGAACTGGATGCGTTGGATAGAGCGTTTAAGTAAGAAAGAGAGCTGAGCGATTTTCCTAGTCCAAGGAGTAACTTGCAATGGTGAAAAGAATACACACAATCAAAGGTCCCATCGAGATTGACGCGCTGGATTTTATACTTCCCCACGAACATCTTTTTACCGACCTGCGCGGACCCCAGGTTGCTGATTATGCCCGGGGCGAACCGGCTGCGGTAATAAAGGTAGTGGAGCCTTATCTGGCTGAAGCCTCGGCGGCCGGCATAACTGCGCTGGTAGAGTGTTCGACAGTGGGTGTGGGGCGGAACCTCTCGGTATTGCGAGGCCTGGCAGAGGTTACATCCATTCACATTATTGCGCCGACCGGAGTATATCGAGACGCCTACATTCCGGAAACCCTGCGTGAGATCAGCGAGCAGGACCTGGCTGAACTTTGGACAACAGAACTGACAGAAGGCATCGAAGGGTCTTCCATTCGAGCAGGTTTCATCAAGCTCGCGATGAGCGATGACGGACCTACGGCGCTGGAGATTCGAAACCTGAGAGCCGCGGTCATGGCAAGTCAAAATACAGGCGCAGTGATCGCCAGCCATACGATCGGGGGAAAAGTTGCCAGGCAGGAAATGGATGTTTTGGAGGAAGCGGGCCTGGACCTGCATCGCTTCATCTGGATCCACGCCCAAACGGAACCAGACATTTCGATCCTTAAAGATGCCGCGCGCCGTGGGGCATACGTGGAGCTCGACTCAGTGGGAGCGCCTCACCAGTCACAGGCAGAATTGCTCGAGACCGTCCTTGCCCTGATAGAAGCCGGCTTTGCAAGTCAGCTTTTGCTCTCACACGATGCAGGCTGGTACAACCCCGCCCGCGCAGATGGGTTACCCAATGAAGGTTATCGAGGCTACACAGCGCTGACAAAGGATTTCATCCCTGCATTGTTGCAGCGCGGGGTCACAGAAGAACAGATACGCCTCATGACCGTGGATTGCCCGGCGAACGCCTTCGCTTTCTAGCCCATCAACTTTTATAATGAGCAATCATGATTTCCGCTTATCTCGATAGCTTCCCGCTAACGCGAGTGCTGCGCGATCGGCAAGCGCGGCTGGAGTCCCACAAGGGGATGATATCGCTGCGGGAGTTACAGTCCGCGGGGGAGGAGGAGTTATCCTTGCTAATGGCGACCTGGTAAATAGAGTGCTCAAGAGAAAGCTGTATTGGTTATTCGCCATACAGGAAGAATTGAGCACACATTCAGTATGCCTAGTCGCCGGTCAATTGTCTGCGAAATATTGAACGACGGTAATTTCAGAAAATAACAAGCCAAGAATATCTAATTCTGTGTAATCTTTTGTCGTTTATAGTCGTACAAATGCAATTATGTATGCTGTTTTCTACGGGGGTATAATCCCTCACAAGGAGACCTCCCATGACGCGGGGTGCATCGAAAAAACCGCTTTCATCCGTTATCATCGTAAAAGTTCTCACTCAACTATGCAACCCAACTTCTCATCACCACAGAAAAGGATTCAACTCCACACCCTCTCCCCGCGGGAGAGGGACAAACCGACACGCCGATCAATCACCACAATCAGGGTGAGGTCATGACCCCACCCATCGAAATGTCCGTTTTCATCAGTTACCACCACCCCATCATCTTCTCTCGCCCGTCTGGATTTGCTAACCAGTTGGTATGAAAGATTGTTGATTTCGGAAAAAATTGGGGCTATACTAATCACAGGTAAGGCTTGGTTATTGGAAGTCTCATGAAAAACAAATCTCGATTAGCAAAATGGTGGTCTCGACTCAAAGTTTCAGAACGGGTGGCGTTTATGACCATTCTTGGAACTTTGCTGGCTACGCTTTGCGGCGGTTTATTAGGAGTGGTTGGTGGGCTTATCACTGCGCAATATCAAACAAATTTTGAAAGAAACCCATCTGATAGTGTTGATGTGCTCAAAGTAGCAGGCATTAGATTTCAGGATTGGACAACAGGTTCCATCTATGGAATGCCAGAAACCGCAGATCTTCCGATGTTCGATTCTGGTGCAGAGTGGGGTGAAAAGCGTATTTTTTTCAATTCACAGGGCTATCACATTCTATATCGAGATAGCGACTTTTCGACCTTTACTTGGGATAAAGATATTCCCTCAAGCACCATTAATTCTGCAAATCCTTTTCCAACTTTCCCGTTAGAGTATGAGCTATGGAATCTTGATAAAGAATTTATGATTGTTATTGATGAAGTGTCGCTAGAACTTGTGGATTACCAACAACCCGCTTCCTCAAATCTAACTTGGTATTATCTTGTTGGTCCACAAGTAGGTGGTGGTCCTGATTTTCCTAGATATGAATTCGACGCATCCCTTTCTCCTTCTGCAAGAACGATAAACTTATTTCAAGAATCATCCCAACGCGTGTTAATTGAACCAAGAAAAGCAATCTTGGTGATACTAAATATTTCATTTGAAACTCCAGGGAGATACACTTTGAGATCATCAATAAAGTATCACTTGCCTGATGGTTCGTCCCAAATAGTTAATTTGGAAGAGCTTGTTTTCAGTTGGATTGATACTGACTTTGTAGACGGCTCAAGGCTCACAATCATTGAGTAAATAATGGCAACGCTATGAATAAGAAACTCTCATATGCGATCTGGGTGGCTATTGTTGGATTTTTCTGTATATGTTTTCTTGGAGGGTTTTTCCTTACGTGGAAATTAGTAAGAACTAACGATAAAGTTATCCCGACTACCCCAATCCAATTGAATCCTTCCATATTTAAAAACGATGCCATTTACGAGATTGCTACAACAGATATTGATGGAAAATTGGTGTTGGGTGATATTCAAACAGGCAAAACATTATTATTAGATATAGAACCACTATCTTATGGGTGGTCTCCTAATTCAAAATGGTTATATGCCACGGATTATCAACAATTGTGGTTAATTAACGCAGAGGGCAACTCCGTACAACAGATTACCGCAAACTTGGGTGGAGCTTGGATTTCTTGGTCACCTAGAAGCAATCTTCTGGCGTTTTGGTTGACTGAGGGGCTTGTAATATATAATCTTGATACCGAATCCTATTTTACGCTTCAAGGTACAGAATCTTACAATTGCAATTTTTCACCTTCTGCATGGTCTTTCGATCAAGCATGGATTATCTTTCAAGCCGCCGTGTGCGATGAAAATACTATCGAGAGCGATATAGTAACAATTCGGGTAGAGGGATCTGAAACGAGATTGCTACAAAACAACTTCTATAGTAATACCCCTTATCCTTCTACTAGCGATTATAGAATTGTCTTTGCGGCATCCAAACCTGATGGTAAGCTGGAGCTATACCTGAGTGATTTTAGGACTCTAGACACTTCACTCTATAAAATTAATGATCCTGAAGGCAGGCAACAGTTCTGGATAAAATGGTTGTCTGATGGGAGTGGATTTTATTCAATACCATTTAATTGGTGGTATCCCGAAGTTGATTTCATAGACCCAGCGACAAATAAAATCACTGTCATTTGGAAAGATGAGCAAGCCACACAATATCCTGGAGATGAATGGTCACCCAAAGGCACAAAAATAGTTAACAGATACAAGGGTTTGATAATATTTGATATTGGTACTGGTACATTTTCTGAATGGGAAAAAGGGTTAACAAATGTGTGTGGAATTCAATGGAATCAAGACGATGAAATTGTTGCTGTTGTTGTTTGCGAAGCATCGGGCGATTTGCCAGTCAGTGAGATGAACATAATACTGAATGATGGTATCAAAATTCGATTTGGTGATGATTTATATGGTGGCGCTGTCGAAATTTCATCTGTACAACCATAAATCAGTATTGTAAATTTATGCGCGGGCTAACAGATCAGACAATGCCCCTCAAAACATAACCCGCCTCCAGTGAAGAATGAGGCGGGTTTACATCTTCTCAAAATCTCTGGCTCTCTTTTACGCACTATGCAACACGCATCACTAATACCTCCCCCTCTTCACCTCAACCTCAGGATGCGCCAACTCATCCTCCCTCGCCGGGAAGACCTGCACGGCACACGCCTTGAACTCGGGGATCAACGCCTGCGGGTCGAGCGCGTCGTTCGTCAGCAAATTCGCGGCGGCTTCAGCGAAATGCCACGGGATGAACACCACGCCCACCGACGTCTTCTCGGTGACGGTGACGCGCAAAACAATTTCGCCGCGGCGTGACGTCACACGCACGGGCATGTTATTCGTGATGCCGTGCATCTCCGCGTCCGCGGGGTGCATCTCCACACGCGCTTCGGAGTACGCCTCATTCAGCGCCGAGTTGCGCGTCATCGTCCCGCCGTGCCAGTGTTCGAGCAGGCGCCCAGTCGTCAAAATGAACGGATACTCGTCATCGGCTTCCTCCATCACGGGCACATAATCGAGCACGTGAAATTTTCCGCGCCCGCTGGGGAAGGTCTCGGAAAACAGCGTCGGCGTGCCGGGATGATTCATATCAGGCACGGGATAGATCAACCCGACCTTTTCGATGCGTTCATACGTCACACCCGCATAATCCTTGTTGACGGACGCCATCTCGCGCAGGATTTCTTCGGGCGATTCATAATCCCATTTGGATGACGAAGTGCCGCGTTCGAGTCTTCGCTCGAGCCGAGTCGCTAGATCACAAAGAATTTTCCAGTCTGGACGCGCCAGCCCGCGGGGCGGTTGAGCCGTCCGCACCCGTTGGACTCGCCGGTCCGTGTTGGTGAACGTCCCATCTTTTTCCGCGAACGGAGTCGCAGGCAGGAAGACATCCGCAAACGCGCCCGACTCATTGATGAACAAATCCTGCGCGACGAGAAATTCGAGCTGCGTCATGTGCTTGCGCGTCTCGTTGAGATTCGGCTCAGTCATCAGCGGGTTTTGCGTTGGATCGGGAATCATGGGAATTGTGATGATCGATTAAATAGATTAATAAACTATCTTATTTTATGCGACCACTTCCTGTCGAGATACATTGCCATTGCCGCCCACTTTTGAGACCATTTATGATGAATACTGCCGCAGAGGGGTACTGTGTCACCACCTTGCCTGTGCTGTTGAGACCGAGCACGCCAATCCTGGCGGCGTAATAGAAGCCAAGCGAGATATCGCGCAGGAGCATTTTGCTGCCAGACGGGACGAAACGCCCCACTTGTTTATGGAGTAGATGACAAGAGATTCATTTGCCACAGTGAGGTGATTTTGTGAAAGAGTAGAGAATAGAAAATAGTGTTTGGGACGCTGATGCACCCAGGCGAATTATCGTGGAAAATGTAAACCCGTTTCACGCCTTGAGGAAATTGTTTCTGCTTCGAGGGACATTGCTCCACCCTATTAGCCCGCGGATTATTCATGATGACTTGCTTAATATTTTGAGCAACTTGTGATTCGCAAACAGGTGACGTTTCCCAACAATCGCTTCTGTCAAAATCCCCATTTCAGCCAACTGCGCCAGGTATCTGCTCGTTGTCGTGTAATGCATATCCAATTCGCTGGCAAGTTTGGTGGGCGTGATGACTGGATAGGTAAATATGGCTTCGACAAGATCAACACCATAAATCTTTTTATTCCCCGATCTAATTTTTTCCTTGATTTGATCGAAAAGAACGGTAATCTTTTTCAAATCGTCGCGGGTCTCCATAGCTTTCACGTGAAAACCACGGAGCATATACTCAATGAAGCCATGCCAGTTTTGATCTTTCGTCACAGCTAACAAGTGACGGTAATAATCCGAGCGATGCTGGTTGATGTAGCCACTAATATACAGGACTGGGAATTGAAGCAAGCCACACTGGATCAGATGAAGGACCATCAGAATACGCCCCGTCCTGCCATTCCCGTCACGGAATGGGTGGATGGCCTCAAATTGGTAATGGGAAATGATGACACGGATCAATGGATCAAGCGATTCATCCGCCACGTTGACATAGTTTTCCCAATTGCCAATCAGGCTGGGGACATCGCTTGCGATGGGTGGGGTATATAAACTTTCACGATTGGCAAGGTTGGCGATCTGGTTTTGTTCGCGGCGATATTGACCATTGCCATCGGGAATCAAACGCGCCTGGATTCCCGTGATGAGTCGTGAAGACAGCGCATATTTTTCTGCGTTTTTAAATCCCCACCCCATAGCTGTGTGATATCGCAGTACTTCCTTATCAGGCAGGCGTTGCTCGGCTTCGGGGAATAACTGCCACTGAAGCACATCTGCCAAGGTGGTATTGATATTTTCGATATTGGAGCTGGCAACCGATTCTCGGATGATGGCAGGCGACATGAGCAGGAGCGGATTCGGGATTTGTCCGCATGCACCTTTTAGTTCAGCCAGTTCCACACGCGCCTTGATAAGCAGGTCGCCAAAATCGGTGTTAGCGATTGCCTTTTGAGGTGGGAGCGGAGCAAGCCTATGTGGATATGTTGGATCGAATGACATATGGATATCAATATATCAGTTTTTCTTGATTTTTACAATATATCACAAGATTCTAATTTAATATGATCAACTTCTCTCAAAGGAAGTTTTGTGGAAATTACCTGCGCACAAGATAGGTTCTGCACTATCTTTTGAACCTGCTACAATTGCCATAAATACCGTGGTGGCCCATACGCACATGAGCCTTGTGAACGATGTCGCTTTGACGTTTGGATTGACAGGCGCTGTGATTACAACAAACCGATCGAATTAAAGATGCCATGACCTTCTATCATTTTTCCTTACGTCCATTCCCAATAGGCACATTGCTAATTGGAATGAAGGCGATTAATAAGAAGAAACAGCGAGTGGGGCAACAACGTGTTGACGAAGACTTTGAAGCCATTCGCAAAATCCAATTCCCAAATGCTCCATCTCTCTTTACATCGTTATGGGTGACCAATGTCTTTGATCCATCCATACCCAGAAAGGCATTTGAGGAAAACCCGGAAATTCCTATTGGTTATTTTTATGAGGTGGAGCCGCAAGGAGACTTTTACGAGGTTGAACCGCATTGGGAAGTGCTCGCCTGCCAAGCTGTAACTCAAAGCGGGCTAAAGGGCATACAACTCCAAAAATATCTTGACGAAATGGCCGTAAAATTTTGGGGGCCCGTTTTATTTGGCGGCACGATAAGAGATTTTCTGTGCCCAACAGGCGCGATAATCAAGGCTCTTGTTAGGGAAGTAAAAGCAGAAGATGTTGACTCTGCAGAAATAATAAACGGAGCATAACTTGCCAAACTACGACGCAATCATCATCGGCTCGGGCGTGGGCGGACTCACCGCTGCGGTCGCGCTTGCACAGGCAGGCAAAAAAGTGCTCGTCCTCGAACAGCATGACCGCCCCGGTGGGTGGACGCATTCGTTCACG
>Ga0137334_1000060_pt1 | contig 17488 bp, 19 predicted proteins | sample EasRivERMLT262_2_FD_104776 | JGI IMG/M metagenome (GOLD analysis project Ga0137334, IMG submission 104776) | Soil microbial communities from meander-bound floodplain in the East River, Colorado, USA - East River MetaG ERMLT262_2 | ecosystem: Environmental > Terrestrial > Soil > Floodplain ...
ATGAAAGTGATTTGCAGCGTATCATCCCCCTCGTTGCTGATTTTCGGTACATTGACATACCAGGTGCACATGAAATTCACATAGTCCAGCCCCAGAGATACATTGAGGAAGTAATAAAATTTGTCGATGATCTTAGCGACGAGAATAAACTCTCCAGATTATCAGCGCTGAGATCGAACTGAAGAAGCTGCCCACCAGTCGGGTAACACGGGCCGTTCGGCGCAGAACGATAAAAGGAAATATGTTGTGATTGAGCGTGAAGACCGCATAAAATATGCAAACTGCATGACGTACGTAAGATATAGGTTGGAAGTCATCGACCGCTTCTTGAATCGCCAAGTCACCACTGGCTACGAAATCCCTGACCTAGAAACAACTTGTCTACAGTTCCGAAAGATTTTTGAACTTATCGCGATGTCATCGCTTTGTGCAAATCGCGAGAAGTGTAGTGAGGTGCAACAACGGTTCGATAAACTCTGGAATGCTGCGGAAATCTTGAAGTTTGTTGAACGATTGAATCCACATTTTTACCCTGTGCCTATTACAAGACAATTCATAAAAAAAGGTGGTATCACGGGAACTATTTCACATCTTAAAGAGGGATTTCTAACACAAGATGAACTTGTGGAAGCGCATGGCAGGTGCGGTGACTTGTTACACGCTGAAAACCCATACCGAGAACAAGAAACCGATGTGAAGAAGTGGTGGCAATACTTCCATATGTGGAAGAATAAGACAATCATGTTACTTCAGCTACACACCACCCAGCTTGTAGATGACGAGACGCAATGGTGGGTTGTAATGAGTTTCAACACAAAACTTCCAGTTCAGGTAGCAGAAATGAAAATTGCTTCCTCCAACAGCAATGGGTAACGCAGACCGTTAACTTTTCTCCCCTTCTCCCAACAAAAAATTATTATCCTGAGAAATGTCACAAGTGAAAAATTAAGTGGATGATCTAGTAGTTATTAACCTACCCATTCAAGAGGTCTTTGCGTATGTAACAGACCATGCCAACGACAAATATTGGAAACCGTTTGTCACCGAGAGCAGGCAGGTTTCTGCAGGTCCCATTGGTGTAGGTACATTGTTTGAGGTGGTCATTGTCACTTTGAAACGCCGCATGGCAGATCAGGTTGAAGTGCTGGAATATGAACCGTATCATTGGTACGTGTACAGGAGTAACAGTCAGTTGTTCGCGTTTACCGTGCAACTTTCGTTTTCAACCGTTGCATCTGGGACTCACATTCAAGGACATGTCAAATTTCACGCACAGGGGTTATGGAAGTTATTCACACCCTTTCTCGCGCTATTTTTCCGCAGTCAGTCAAAGCAGACCTTTGCGCATCTCAAACAGGTCATGGAAACATCCAAATAAAAGACAACATACAGAAAACAAGGCATTGAAAGGGCAGGTGAGTTTAATATATAGGAGCATGCACTTATGAAACCAAATCGCATTATCTTAATTCGGCATGGGGAATCTGAAGGCAATATTGACAAGGACAAATATCGCACCATTCCTGACTATGCCCTAAACCTGACGCCCACAGGTGTTGAGCAGGCTCAAAAAGCTGGCAGGCAGATAAAGGAGATCATCCAAACTGAAAGTCTCCATGTGTATTTGTCTCCTTATTTTAGAACCCGGCAAACCTTCAGCAATCTAAGATCAGCATTTGAAACCAATATCGCCAAGATTATTGAAGACCCAAGAATTAGAGAATTGGACTGGGGACATCTACGCCATCCTGATGAAAACGAAGAGATCATAAAGCAACGGGATGATTTCAGCACATTTTATTACCGCATACCTGACGGCGAATCAGGGGCAGATGTATATGACCGGGTCAGTACATTTCTGGAGACGCTCTATCGGGATTTCAACAAGCCGGATTACTCACAAAATACGTTGATCATCACCCACGGACTTACGCTCAGGTTGTTCCTCATGCGCTGGTTCCATTGGACTGTGGAGGAATTCGAAACTATACGAAACCCGCACAACTGTCAAATTGTTGTCATGAACAAAAGAGCAGACGATAAATATGAGTTGGCGACAAAATTAGAGAAAAGGCACAACCGGTAAACTTAAGCTGGCAGTTTTTGGCGTTTCTGAATCTGGTATTGGCAGTTATTAAGTGTCAAAATGGGTGTACATCAGCCAAAGGAGTTTGAAATGTCAGGATCTCAAAAAATGTACGTCCCCGGTGATCGAAGACCAGCCCATTGTAAAGTCACTGTCGAAATGCTAAAATCCTCCCCAGATTGTCCAATTTATGAAGGAGCAGGGCTATGAACATCACACCCACCCAAAAGCTTGCCTGGTTTTATGCGGTTATGTTTATCGTGCTTGGTTCGTTGAGTTATATCCCGTGGATCAATGATGAGAACGGCGTCACGTTGGGGATTTTCAGTCTCCAGTGGTATGACAATCTATTGCATTACGCCTCGGGCGCGTGGGCGGCAGTCGCGGCATGGAGGTCGTTCAAGGATTCGGCGTTTTATTTCAAACTGTTCGGCATCATCTATGGTTTGGACGGCGTGATGGGACTCTTGACCGGTCAGGGCTATCTGGATGGCGGCATCTTCATCAATGGCATCACGCCACTCGATTGGGGTTTTAAATTCGCTGCCAACATTCCGCATATTTTGATCGGCGGGATCGCAGTGGTGATCGGTTTTATATTTACCAGAAAGTTCGCTCAACATGGCTAGCCGCAGCCGTAATCGCACAAACGGCGGACGCGGATGCAGTCTCTTCATCTGGGCTGTGGTTCTCATTGCGCTGGGACCTTCACTGGTGAACTTGCCGCGCGTCTGGATCGCGTGTAAGGTGTGGGAAAATCCTCAAGTCGCTGAATCAGTTTCGGACGACGAAGCGACGCGCGCAGCGATCCAAAAGATTCCTGATTACTATCGTCCCGAATCGAAAACGTATCTCACGCTCCCTGAATGGTATATCGTCTATAGCACCGATGAATATGCGGAGTTCCTGCAAAACAATCGTTCAGGCAGCTTCCCCTATTTCAAAGCGGTCGGGCAATACTGGCAAAGTCATGTGAATGTCTGCCGCGAGATCCAGGGGCGCTATCCATTCAACGGCGATTCGCAATTCACGCTGGCTTTCATCGGCGCCAGTTTCACGGCTGAGAATATGTTGAAGGGCGCGTATGAGGGCACCATTGGGCGTGTGATCGAATGGATCAGTTCGGATACACCGACCGAAGAAGAAATATATGCCGCACAAGTTGCAAAGGATTACGGCGAGTTCCTGCACATGACGCCGTGGTATTTCTTCCCGTTCAAGGAAACGCTGCAAGGTTTGTGGAATGAAACCAGCACATCGGGACCTGACCCAATCCGCAAATGGGAACGCAAACTCGCGCTGACCGTTGAATACGGCGGCAAGTTCCTGTTTGCGGCTTTCACCAATTTGGGTGCGCAAGCAACCTACGGTGGCGCAGATGTGGAAAAAATATATGCGGTGACTGAAGGTGTGAGCGCCGATATGTTAAGTGACGATTTTGAAGAGGTCGAGAAGATCGGCGACCAAAAACAACTCGTCCGCATTACACGCTTTGAATATTTTTCAGATACGATTCCCGGATTCACCGAACGCGGCTTGGAATTTGTTGAGATCGCGGGCAACGATGAAATATTGTTCACACTGCTGGGTTCACTGGATGCAGACTATAACTTTGAATATGGTGAATATTTATTTGGACTCCCGATTCTGACTCAACCCGAGCTGACTCGTGCGGCTGTTAAAGTCCGCGTGGCTGACATCGGTCTGTTCCTGCAAGAGTTGAAAGGCAGAGACGATGTCAAGTTCGAGCATATGTATGATTATTAGACATGGTATATCGGTGGTTGAGTAGCCCGAAGCGATAGCGAAGGGCGTATCGAAACCACCACGCTATAAAGCAATTTCTGTTACAAAATTATCCTTGAAACCAGTTGGTCTCGATACATCCCGCAAAGATCATGCGGGACTACTCGACCAACGTTATAGAGAAACAACATGAAAAAATGGTTTGGGTCTCTTCTCAAAACAATCGCTGTGTTTCTTAGTTTGCTCGTTATAGTGATACTGTTCTTCACCGTTCAAGCAAACCTCCGCGAATCAAAAACACGACAGGAAGCCGCACCATCCACTGGATATTTTGTACAAGCGGGCGATGTGGAACTCTTTATCCAAGAAATGGGTCCCGCCGATGGACAACCTATTCTCTTCATCCACGGCACCGCCGCGTGGAGTGGACTCTGGCGCGAGACGATGACTCCGCTTGCGGAAGCGGGTTATCGCTGTATCGCGATTGATATTCCACCATTTGGCTTCTCTGAAAGACCATCCACACCTTCGTATGGAAATGCAGATCAGGCAAAACGTATCGTCGCTATGATGGATGAGCTTGGAATTGAACGCGCTATTTTGCTTGGTCACTCATTCGGCGGCGGCGCAACATTGGAAACCGCACTCATGATCCCAGACCGAATCGACGCGCTAATTCTGCTCGATGTGGGCGGATTAAATCTCAACCTTCAACCCGCGTCTGAAAGTTCAGCACCCTCCGCGCTGGAAATCTTTTTAGATACACGCGTAGTACGAAATCCGATTCTTGCGGCGACAGCGACCAATCCCTTATTCACAAAGACATTGATCTCCGCCATGGTGCTTGACTCTAATGATGTCACGGCAGAGAAAACAAATATCTTGCAACAGCCCTTGGTCTTGCAAGATGCCACAAACACATTAGGCGATTGGCTTAAGTATGTTTTGATGGTTCAGGAACCATCGTTGACAACTGATCCTGCGAATTATCAAACATTACAAATGCCCACACTGATCGTATGGGGCGACAGCGATACGATCATCCCGTTGAAGGAAGGCGAATACCTGCAAAGCCTCATGCCCAACGCTGAGTTAGTTGTACTGAAAGGCGTGAATCATATTCCGCATCTGGAGGATCTAGATGCGTTGATGAAGGTTGTATTGGGATTTCTTGAGTCATCGCGCTGAGTGGAGCGTAGTCGAAGCGTGCTTTATTGGTAAACAGAAGTTTGCATGATACGCGCCCTTCGACTGCGTTCGTCGCAACTAGCGCTCCTCACTCCGCTCAGGACGAATTATTTTGAAACTAATTTTCCATACTTTTCATAAAACGTATTCGTAAACAAACCATCGGGATCATAGGATTTTTTCGCCGCGAAAAAATCTCCGATCATGGGGTAGGAGCGTTGGAGTTGTTCAGGGGTGTAGTGCAATTGATATGGGATGAAGAAGCGTCCGTTCACATTGGCGGTCAGGTCAATTAATTCGCGCGTCACGATACCCATCTTCTCATTGCCTGCGGGCGTCGTCGGCTGGTTGATGTACAAAACGATCGAATACATCTCGCCGGGCGCATACGTGAGGAAGTTGCCTTCAGGATGGATCACTCTCACCGAAGCATTGAGCAAGTTCACATCATGTTCCTGAACGATCTGGCGCAGCCCATCCACGAACGGAATGAATTGCTCGCGCGGAATAAAATATTCGTGCAGAATGTCCGTTTCGTTTTTTAGGTCATTGCGAATGTAGGATACCGAATCATGCATCGGGTCGTTGCGGGATACAAAACACGCTTCGACCTCCGCCATCGCCTGGGTGCGTGGCACAACCGTGCAGGACTCAATCTTCGGCTCAACATTTTTTTCAAGATACCATTTGAGGCTCATGGGCACAGTACCCAACTTGGAAAAGTTAAACACAAAGCGCCGCAGTTTGATACTTGATACCTCACCCAACGGGGGAACGTCCGCATCGCCAATGTCAACTTTTGTATATTTGTAAAAGATCATCTCATCGAGCAACGTGCCTTTCGCAGTGGAAAGATGACCATAGAACAGACCAAGATTCGGGTCGGGCAAAACTTCATTTTCAAAGATCTCGGGGAAATTCTTATAACTCACGATCTGACGTTCGGTTTGATAAATATCGTTATTCACGATCTGAAGATCAACATCAAGGATCACGCCGAAAAGACCGTAGCCGCCAACAACCAGTTTGAAGAGCTCCGGGTCTTCTTCAGGACCCACATTGACGGTACTTCCGTCTGCCAACATCACGCGCATCGAACGGATCGAACTCCCGACCGAGCCTGCCAAGTGATCCATGCCGTGCGCGTTGACGGAGATCGAACCGCCCACGGTGAAAATATCCGTGGACTGCATGGCTTTCACCGCATACTTCGGATGCAAAAAACTTTGAATATCATGCCAGGTCGCACCGCTTTGAACGGTGATCGTTTTCTCCGCTTCATTCAATTCGATCTGGTTGAAGCCCTTCATATCCAGCACCAGATTATTTTTGTAGAAGGCATGTCCGCCCATGCTGTGTTTCACGCCCGCCATCGAAACTTTGAGTTTGTTCTCACGGGCATATTGCAAGGCATTTTTTATATCATCCACGCTGGTGATCTGCACAACGCCATGAATCACAGTGCGATTCAAACAACTGACATCGTTGATCGTCCCGCCTTTTTGTTCCCACTTGAGCATTTCGCCCGCGGAAAGCGGCGCGATCTCCACGTTGATATGCGAATCAACCGCAGCATATTCCGCAAACAAAGGCGGACAGTCCTTTTCGCCAACCGGGTCTGCTGAGAGTCGGTTCACGCCGTAGCCCGTCCCTGCCAGCGCAGAGACCGCCATAATCGATGCTACAACTTTATTCTTATTGAGCGGTTTACGTTGATTCTGAGTCATCCTGTTCGTCCTTCCAGGTCAATGAGGATAAATTCCACCATATCGGTTGATTTTACCGCTTGTCTCAAAATTTACTAAACTTTTGGAATAAATCGAAAGTTGAGCCATCCACTTCGAATTCCAATATTTATGCGGCACCATGTAGAGGGCGTGAGGGGCAATGTCAAGGAAGAGAGGACCTGTACCTGTATCTTCCCAGTGAGCAGACGTATAATTTTATCCATAAGTGAACGAAAGAGGCTGACATGGAAAACCAAGCAATGAACAACTTGAAAGACGTCACTGTGGTTGTCACTGGCGCCGCACGCGGTTTGGGCGCAGCGCTGACACTGGCTCTAGCGGACCTGGGTTGTAATGTCATTCTGTGTGGGCGTTCACTCAGCGCGCTGGATGTCATCGCGGGTCAAGTCGAGAGCAGAACTGGGCGCCGCCCCAATAAATTTATCGTTGATCTGGCTGACGTTGTGAGTGTTGAGTCTGCCGCGAAAGAGATCATCGATCGCTTTCCAACCATTGACGTATTGATCAACAATGGAGCGGCATGGCTTGGGCAACGCAAGACTCCTTACGAAGCCGCAGAAGTCATGTCTGCGATTAACTCAGCGCTCACGGGTACGTTTCTTTTTACCCAAGCTTTAATTCTCGCCTTGCAAAGATCCACGCGCCCAGATGTGGTCACGATCGGCTCGGTCAGCGGATTGCCCAATGCCAGCCTGCACAATGTTTCCGTTCCATTTTATGTCGCCAAACATGGACAAACCGCGCTGGCAGATGGTCTACGGCAAATGTTTTTGGGCACGCCGATCCGTTCCATCTGCATCCACCCGCCGTGGATCGAAGATATTTCCCCTCTTGATGCAGAATGGGATGCTGTTCCTTCGCGGAACAAAGCAGAGCGAGCTACCAATCGTGATATTGTGGAGGCAGTTATTTATACCATCACACGCCCGCGTCATGTCACCATCGCATCCATGGTCATTGACAGCGACTCACAAGGCATGGATTTTCGAAGTCATCCAAAATCGTAGATATAATTTCTTCATAGTTTAACCCTTCGGCGTAGAGAAAAGGAAAACAATAAAATGAACCAGTCTCACGAACTCAGCCTTGTCCTCGCCCCAGATGTGGATTTGAATTTTGTACATGTACCAGCCGGAGAATTTTTGATGGGCAGTGATCGCGCCAGCGACGCCAGTGCCCTTGATGCTGAACTGCCTCAGCACATCCTCTTTTTACAAGCTTATTTCATCGGACAGTCGCCAGTAACAGTAGCGCAATTTGAAGCGTTTGTGCAGGCAACGGGTTATAGAACCAGCGCTGAACAAATCGGTCATGGCTATAACCTGGTGGATGGTCAGTGGAGTGAAACCAAAGGTGCAGGCTGGCAATCTCCACATGGAGCAGGAAGTAGTGTTGAGCAAAAAGGCGCGCACCCCGTAACGTTGGTGAGTTGGTATGATGCGCTGGCTTTTTGTAAGTGGGCAACTGATATATCGCAGCACAAGATAGACCTTGCTAGTGAAGCCGAATGGGAAAAGGCGGCGCGAGGCGTGGATGGGCGCATGTATCCGTGGGGCAATGCTGAGCCGACCGATTCGCTGTGCAACTTTAATTTAAATGTGCAGGATACCACTGAGGTTGGGCGGTACAGTCCACAAGGGGATAGCCCCTGGGGAGCAATGGATATGGCAGGTAACGTAATGGAGTGGACGCGTAGTTTGTGGGGCGTGGACATTAAATCACCAGAATTTACTTATCCTTATACTGAGCGCATACTGGAACGCGAAAACCTTCAGGCTGATGATAATGTCCGCAGAGTAGTCCGTGGCGGCGCATGGGATGATGACCGTGAAGGTGTGCGTTCAGCCTATCGAATCCCCAACCCTCCGATCTCGCGTAATAATCTTTTGGGCTTTCGGGTATGTTGTTCCTTGCCGCCTTCGTCTTAAGATAAAACATAAAGGAATAATTCACGATGGAAAAAATTGAGATAAGGTGTCTAACAAAAATAGATTTATTGATATTTAATTCGCTGATCAACCTGTTCAATTTCGTTTATGAAGTGGAGGCACAATGAACATTTCAGAACAAGCTCAACAAATCCATAATCACTCATTAGTCTGGGATACGCATGCCTGTTTTCCGCTCAAACCAAACTCTGACCTGAGTGAATTAAAAAGATACAGAGACAGCGGCGTCAATTTTGTGTCACTCAACATCGGCATGGATATGGACTCGTTCGAGAACGTTATCCAGATTCTAGCGCGTTTCCGGAACCATATTGCTGTCTATGCTGATGATTATGTTTTGGCACTCAGTGTGAAAGACATTCTGGCAGCCAGGGAATCTGGGAAACTGGCAATCGCCTTTGATCTCGAAGGTTCCGATCCACTACTTGGCAACATAAATCTCATTTCGTTTTATTATGACCTGGGGGTGCGTCAGATGCTGTTAGCCTACAATAAAGACAACAGCGCCTCGGGCGGGTGCATGGAGGGCAGCATTGGGCTGACCGATTTCGGCAAAGAGGTGATCCGCGAAATGAATCGCGTGGGCATGGTCGTGGATGTAAGTCACATGGGCTATCAGGCCACACTGGAGGCGTTTGAAACATCCACTGCGCCGGTGATCTTTTCGCATTCCAACCCAAAGGGACTGCGAGAACACGCCCGCAATATTTCTGATGAACAGATCAAAGCCTGTGCACAAACTGGCGGTGTAGTCGGCATTAACGGCATCGGAGACTTTCTAGGCGGTACCAGCAGTGAGTTATTCGTTGAGAATATCGAATATGTGATGAATCTGGTCGGGCCTGAACACGTGGGCATTGGGTTGGATTATGTCGTAGATAAGCAAGAGTTGATGGATTACATCACGGGTAACCCAGCTGTCTTCCCGCCGGAGAAGTTCAACGATTATCTGGCGTTCGTCGAGCCGGAGCAATTCCCTGAGTTCACTGAACTACTTTATCAAAAGGGATATAGCGAACAAATTATCAGCGGGGTTTTGGGAGGAAACTTCTTGAGAGTAGCGACAGAAGTATGGAAATAACAAAGCCTAACGCCTGGGAAACCCTGGTTCTTTGTGACGATTATTGGCATCCGGTTCGTGTGCCGCGGGAAGGTTTAAGTGGTTTGGAAAAGGAAGGATTTTCCTTCGATTGGATCGAAGACTCACGCGAGTGGTCCGCGAAGCGGATGGCGAATTATCCGCTGGTGATTCTGACCAAGTCCGATAATGTTTCTTCTGCCGATCAGAGTAGCTGGATGACGGAGGAAGTACAGTCCGCTTTTGTGGAGTATGTGCGTAAGGGAAATGGATTGCTCGCCATTCATTCAGGCACAGCGGGGTATCAAGAGAAAACCATTTTACGGAGCTTGTTGGGCGGCGTGTTCACGCATCACCCTGATCAATGTATGGTCACGCTGGAAGCACATACAAATCACGAGTTGACAACAAACATTCCCGCATTCACTGTAAAAGATGAACATTATTTCATGGCTATGGATGATCCACAAGTGGATGTGTTCATGACGACCTGCTCGGAACATGGCACGCAACCTGCAGGCTGGAGGCGCACGGAAGGAAACGGGCGAGTCGCAGTCCTGACTCCCGGGCATAACCTAGAGGTTTGGCTGCATCCCTCTTATCAGGCATTGTTGCTGAATACCTTGCGCTGGTGCGGAGGAATCGCCTAAGGCATGTCATTCTGAGCCGCGGAGCGGCGAAGAATCTCTGCCACGCCGTGAAGATTTCATACGAGAGGAGAGATTCTCACCTGCACTTGCGTGCGGTGCAAGTGTCACTTCGTTCAGAATGACATAACCATAATTCATCTAGGAGCTTTCTAATGGAACGAAAAGTTTTAGTGACCGGTGCAGATCGCGGACTGGGATTTGCCTTGTGCGCTGGTTTGCTCAAAGAAGGTTGGCAAGTCTTTGCGGGTCAGTATCTTCCCGAATGGTACGAATTAGCGGACTTGAAAGACCAATATCCTGAATCGCTTCATATCATTCCGCTGGATGTCAGTTCAATGAAATCGGTAAAAACCGCTGTAGAAACCGTGAAAAAACATACCGATCACTTAGATGTTTTGATCAGCAATGCAGGTGTCAACTCTGAGACGATCTATCCGACCATTCGTGAGCCACAGAATTATGAAGAGATGCACCGCCTGTATGATGTCAATACGTTGGGCGCACTACGCGTCGTGGAGGCTTTCCTGCCTTTGATGGAGCGGGGACAAAAACGTTTATGTTTCATCTCCTCGGAGGCGGGCAGTATTGGCATGGCGCAACGCACGAGTTGGTTCGGATATTGCATGTCGAAGGCGGCGCTGAACATGGGCGTCAAAATCCTGTTCAATGATTTGCATCCCGCAGGGTATACCTTTCGGGTGTATCATCCCGGCTGGGTACGCTCGTATATGCATGGCGAGAAAAACATGGAGGCGACTTTTGAACCCGAAGAAGCTGCGTCCCTTGCACTTCCCATTTTATTGAACGAGCAGAAAGATGAAGACAGGTTAGTGATGGTGGATTACGAGGAAAAAGAGTGGCAATGGTAATTGCTCGCTAAGTGGATTTATAATCAAGACTTGGTTAGGCAATAATAAATCTCCCAAACAAAGGTTGTGGAAAATATGCTAGAAAACCCAGCTGACAAATTTCGTGACGAATTAAATCCTGGCGAAAAAATCATTTGGAGCGGACAACCCCAACAGGGTTTAATACTTCGACCAGCTGATGCATTGATGATACCTTTCAGTCTCTTATGGGGTGGTTTTGCGTTTTTTTGGGAATTTGGAGTCATAAAAAGTGGTGCACCATTCTTTTTCATGCTTTGGGGCATTCCCTTTGTCCTAGTCGGGCTTTATATGATATTTGGAAGATTTTTCGTTGACATGGCACAACGCCGTAAGACATACTATGCTCTTACCAACGAGAGAGCCATCATCATTTCGGGCTTGCTGAACCAAAACATAAAGACATTAAAGCTGCAACAGATTCCAGAAATAAATTTAAGCACAAGAAGTAATAGCTTAGGAACTATAACGTTTGGTGCATCTCATCCAATGGCTTGGATGTATTCAGGTAGCGGGTTTCCCAATATGGGCAGATACAATATTGCGCCAGGTTTTGAAATGATCGACGATGCCAGAACGGTGTACCAACACATAAAACGTTTACAAAGAGAAGGCGTAGAACAGAAATAAACAGCAGCAATCTCAATGGAGGATAGTATGGAATTTGATGAGTTATATCAACAGGCAAAGTCGGTGCTCAACCCGCGCCGTTTGTCGGATGAGGCTGAGGCAGGTGGTGTTGGCGCGGCTCTGCTCACCGAAAGCGGAAAACTCTACCTGGGTGTGTGTATCGATACCGCCTGTTCGATGGGGTTTTGCGCCGAACATGCTGCCGCAGCGGCAATGATTACAGCTGGAGAAAATCGTGTGGTAAAAATGGTGGCGGTGAATTGGGATGGGAAAATCCTGCCACCCTGCGGTCGTTGCCGGGAATTCATCAGTCAACTTCACCCAGATAACCCCAATGCGGAAGTCCTGGTGGGTGAAGGGAAGATTGTGATCCTACGCGAGCTATTGCCTTATGATTGGCGATTGGTGTTCAGTGACGATGAGAATTAAACCCGTTGGTCGAGTAGGGTCGAGCGAAGCGAGATTCGTATCGAGACCAACAGTAAGCAAAGAAATTCTGTTATAAAAATTTTCTTGTAACTTGTGGTCTCGATACGTCCCGCACGAGCACGCGGGACTACTCGACCACCAAATTTTCCAACCACCGATTTACTTTTGAATCCTGCTACAATTCGACAACTCAACTACACACGAAAGACAATCCACGGATAACCAACAAACTCTTTCCCTTGCTCTTTCCTTCGTGAACTTTGTGCCCTTCGTGGTTAAAAAAAGGAATCAACTATGACTCAAACCTACGATGCCATTGTTATCGGCGCGGGGGTGATGGGCGCCAGTATTGCCTTTCACCTCGCTGAGCGCGGACTCAAAGTCGCCATTCTGGAGCGGAAGGTCACGGCTTCGGGCGCGACCGGTCACTCGAGCGGACTCGTCCGTATGCATTATGACCTCGCCGCCGAATCCGAGTTGACCTTCAAAAGTTATCAATTGTATTTCAGCAATTGGAAGGAACGCGTCGGCGGCGAATGTGGATTCATGCAAACGGGTTTCATGCAAATCGCCAAGCGCGAGCATGAAGATAAACTGCGCGGCAACGTCGCTAACCAACAACGCATCGGCATAAACACTTCGGTCATCTCGGCGGACGATGTGAAGAAACTTGTCCCTGATTTTCTCACCGACCAGTTCGACTTTGCTGCGTACGAACCCGATTCAGGTTACGCCGATGCGACGCTCACGACCAACTCGTTCATCGAAGCGGCAAAACGATTCGGCGCAACGTTGATTCAAAATTGCGAGGTGACCGCCATCCACACGAGTGGCGGTGCGGTAAAAGGCGTCAGCACGGCGCAAGGTGAATTTGCGGCGCCAACAATTATCAGCGCGGCAGGAGCGTGGGAGAAGCATGTCGCAAAACTTGCCGATGTCGATATCCCGCTTGAGACGTGGACTCACGATGTGGCGTTCCTCCATCGCCCGCCGTCGCTTGGCAAGATCCCCGCGGTGATCGACGATACCATCAACTGCTACTTCCGCCCCGAGGGCAGTGCGCTGATCCTCGCCGCGGGCGAAGATGAAAGCCTGCGCGGCGAAGCGCCCGATGCCGAAGACCAAACGCCCACGCCCACGTTCGTTGAGAAACTGATTGATAGCATGGTCAGGCGCATTCCGAAGATTGAGGAGAGCGGCTTGCACTCCATCCACGTGGGGCGCGATGGCATCACCCCCGACCAGCGCGCCATCTACAGCGCGGCGGGTCCCGATGGTTTCTATCTCGCCTGCGGGTTGAGCGGCACAGGCTTCAAGACGTCCCCCGCCGCAGGCGCAAGTTTGGTCGAGTTGATTTTGGATGGTACGCCCAAAACCGTGGATATCACGCCATTTCGATTTGGACGCTTCGCCGAAGGGAAGTTGCTCGAAGGGGAATATGGGTATGGAAATATTTGGAAGTGATTTGTTTTACCGCGAAGAGTGTGAAGGGCGCAAAGCCTGCACTGAGCGAAGCCGAAGTGAAAGAAGGAAAGAGGAAAGACTGCGGAGGGATTTTTCTAGCTCCGCAGTTTTACTTTAACCCGCATCGCTTCGGACTCAGGGGAGGCTGATTCGGTTTCGAGGGGCTTTTCTCTCTTTGGCATTTCCAAACAGGCGAATGTATAATTTTATTTACCAATATTCGAGTGAACAGGTGGCGTTAGATGATAAACATGAAAAAACTTTCGATGTCAGTTTTCGCAGGATTGATATTAGCACTAATGTTATCGAGTTGCGTACAGTCTCAATCTGTAGCTGTCATTACTGAAACGATTCAACCATCTCAAACATTAATTTCCCACACACTAACACCACTTTCAATATTTACACAATCACCAACGTTTACTATCACACCAACTGTGACCCATACTCCAAATTTCTCGCCGCCACTTGCCACAAGAACTTTATTACCTCCAGCCGCTTGCCCACAAACAATTCAAACGACAATGCTTGATTTTAAAGATTTCGAGAACAGCTTACAAATCAACACGGTGAATGATTTAGAGAAAGCAATGGAAATAGCTAAGAACAGCTTTTTAACTTACCTGAATGTTGGTGGGACACCAGAGAATCTAAAGACAACATTTCAAGTGGAGCAGAAGAAACAAAAACCCAAATATTTGGGAGATATACAACTAGGCGATATTACGGGAGATAGCGTTCCCGAAGTCTTCACATGGATTGCTTTGCCTGGCTCTGAGGAAGAATTACCAAGTCCTCTTACGATAGATTGGATTAAACAATTCTTTCCGATGCCAGTCTATGGCACAAGAACCTTTGTTTTTGGCTGTAATCAAGGAAGATATGATTATCTTGGAACTATTAAAGATGATTACTACAACAACGCAACAATGCCAAAAATTGTTGATCTAAATACAGATGGCATTGGCGAAATCATTCAGCCAATTTACGATTTCGCCGGCTCAGGTTATGCTATCCATATGCATATTTTGAACTGGAATGGAAAAGAATTTATTAATTCTTTGCATGATGAACTAAGAGAGGATTGGATGTCTTCCTTTTCGGAAGGTTTCTTAATTGGTGGTGAAGCAAGAGTTAGGTCAGGCAATTTTAGCCTTCAAGATATTGATAATAATGGCACAACGGAGGTCGTAATCTCCAGCAATGACTTTAGAGGCGCACAATCCTGCGAGATACTGTATCGTGAAACTAAAATGATTCTGATGTGGAATGGCGACCATTTTATTGGCTTTTACTGGCGAACGCCTCCAAAATATCGTATCCAAGCTATATGGGATGGAGACCACGAATCTATTCACGGTTTACTTATTCAAGCATTATCGTCTTATCAAAAGGTGCTTGACGACACGTTATTACCTTGGAGTCTTGATTATCAAAATCTGGTATACCCATTATGTGGTGACATACCTGGGTCTATTCCTGTTCCTGCCAACGCTTTACCTGATGATGGTGAAGCGCCAAGACTAAAGGCATATTCGCTCTACCGTATAATGCTTCTAAAAATAGTTCAAGGCGATCTTTCTAGTGCAGAAGCGAACTACAATCTACTTCAAGAAAAGTACAAAAACACATATCAACAACTTGCGAAAATATTCTGGGACAAATACTCAAACACAAATAATATTAGTGAAGCCTGCCAGGCAACAGTCTCATATGCTGAGGTTAATCAGGAACAAATTCTATATTCACTTGATAGACGCACCTACGGAAACCTAGATAGCCTAACACCAGTATATCAATCAGAAGATATCTGCCCTTACAAATAAAACCATAACAAAAACGGGAGTGTGGGTGAAGGGCGGTGGTTGGACCTCACCCAGATTGTGACGATTAATCGGCGTGTCGGTTGGACCTATCCCCCCGCCCTTCCCAAATGGGAAGGGAGCTGGTCGGTTACTGGTTTTGTTGAGTTTCCAAGTCAATGTCTGTTTTTAGGAAGTATCGGCTTCTCCCCTTGGGGGACGCGTACCCGAGCGTAGCGAGTGGTAGACGAGAGATGAGTTTGTGGTTGAGACGCGTATAATTCTGCATGCAAGGAGAAGGTTATGAAATTCGATAATCCGCAACCCATCGTCATTCAGCCAAATGCGGGCAGGGTATTGAAATTCCTTGGGGTTACGCACAAACTTACACCTCAACAAACCAGCAGCGGGTATTACCTTTTTGAATTTGAGTTTGATCCCAAAAGCGGAAACCGCCTCCATGTGCATAGTTACGAAGATGAAGTTGTCTATGTTTTGGAGGGTGCCATCGAGATCAGACTCGATAATCAAAAATTACAAGCTGTCACAGACGGTGTGGCGCACCTGCCGAAACATATTCCGCATGCGCTTTATAATCCTTTGAAGACGCCCTCAAGATATTTGGGGATGGCAGTCCCTGGCGGGATAGAGAATTTCTTTGACGAACTGGCTATAGCGCAAGAAGCAGGTACGCTTGACGATGTAACTCACAAGAAAATATCTCAAAAGTATGGAATCGAATGGTTGGAGTAGATAGATCATAACGGGGCTGTGGATGAAGCGCAGTCCCGTTTTTGATCTTACACACGGGCGTATAATTCTGCATATGGGCAGTTTGATCGATACACTTCTACACGGCATACCAATCAAGGAGTTCAATTGACACGCATAGCGATCCTGCGTTGTGGGCGGCTTCCAAGCTTCATCACCTGGGATGTCCCGAACCTGGATGAATTATTCGAAGAGGACAAGCTGCTGCAACGCGGGTTCGAAGCCCAGGGGTTTGAAGCCACGCCGGTTGTATGGAACCGTCCTGACATCGATTGGAACGAATTTGACATTGCACTGATCCGCAGTACCTGGGACTACCTCGATGAGCAGGAACTGTTCCTGCAGGTTTTATCACAAATCGAAACGTCTACCTGCAAACTCTTCAATCCTTTAGAGGCAGTCCACTGGAATATAGACAAGCACTATCTATTTGACCTGGAGAGATGGGGAGTTCCGATCATCCCAACGTATCTGGCATCGAATGTCGAGACGGATGTGCTTCACCATATTTTTGCCGATAAGGGCTGGCGTACCGCGATCATTAAACCCATGGTCGGTCTGGCAGCGTCATACACTCATAAGGTACCTTTGGATGAATTGGCAGGCAAATTACAAACACTCAAAGTCAGTCATCCTGAACAGGAATTCATGCTGCAACCTTTCATCGAATCCATTGTCAACGAGGGCGAGTGGTCATTCATTTATTTCAACCAAAAACTGAGCCATGTATTGCTGAAGAAGCCTGCTCCCAACGATTATCGGGTGCAGGGCATCTATGGTGGGACGATCCAACACGTCGAACCGCATCCCGACGATCTGCTGCAGGCACAGGCTGTGCTGAACAAACTTCCTTTCGACATTCTTCAAGTCCGCCTTGATTTTGTTAGAGTAGGTGATCAGTTGTCGATAATAGAGGTTGAGCTTATCGAACCAATCTTTTCGTTCAACCTGGTTCCGGAAAGTATTGCTCGTCTGGTAGAAGCTACAAAAATCAAGTTTGGAAAGCAGAACAAATCACCGCGCTAGAGTGACATGGCGATAATGAAAACGGGTCTGTGGG
>Ga0137334_1000061_pt1 | contig 17373 bp, 25 predicted proteins | sample EasRivERMLT262_2_FD_104776 | JGI IMG/M metagenome (GOLD analysis project Ga0137334, IMG submission 104776) | Soil microbial communities from meander-bound floodplain in the East River, Colorado, USA - East River MetaG ERMLT262_2 | ecosystem: Environmental > Terrestrial > Soil > Floodplain ...
CGAGTTGAACAAGGACAAGAGCCTGGACACCAAGACCAAGAACGCCATCAGTGGCACGATCAATGCCACTTGGCTGGCCGGAAACGGGTTTGTGGTGGACGGGGCCGACGTGTCCATGCCCCAATAGGCCCCAGTAGGCAATCGGATGAGTGAACGAAAGGGGACCGGATCATGCGCCAATGGATAGTTGAACAGAACCACGTTCAGATGGACGATGGCCATGGCCGGTCCTCTGGAGTTCACGCCAGCGGGATCGTCAAGTACATCGCCGTCAGGGCCGGATTCCTGAAGATCGACGATGACGAGGAGGGGCCGGACGAGGTAGCCGTCCTGAGGATGAGCCTGGGTCTGGCCTGGGAGGAATGGCTCAGCACCAGGATACCGGGCATGATGTACCACTTTGGGGAGATCGAACAGGACGGGATAGTCATGACCCCGGACGGACTGACGCTAGATGCTACTGGGGGCCGGTTGCATGAATTCAAGCTGACCTGGAAGTCCAAACGGAGATCGGAGAACTGGTCCAAGGAATGGTATTGGATGGCCCAGATGAAAAACTACTGCCACGCCCTGGGAGTCCGTGAGGCTTGGCTCCATGTGTTCTGGGTCAATGGCGACTACCAGCGGGGATTTGCCAACGCCCGGCCCGAATATGCGGTATACGGCTTTGAGTTCACCCAGGGAGAGCTGGATAGCAACTGGGCTCAGATGCTCCGCTACAAGGATGAGGCCAAGGCCGAAGTACATGGCAAGGCTGAAGACCATAACAACGAAACGCCCGAACATACGGAATAAATGGATTGGAGAACCACAAAATGAGCGATGAATTCGACGCCGATTATATTGATGAGGTAGCCGGTATTGGGAAAAAGTCGGCTGGCCGGACGCAAGGTCCCAGGACGGCGGAGGAATGGGAGCGCCATACCTACGGGCGTCTGGCCAACGTGTTCAACCACCCCACGCTGATTCACGATCACCAGTTGGCCGCCGCTATTCAACTGATGGCCTTGCCCGTGCCGATGAAGGAAACGGCTATGATCCTGTTGGCCGATTGCGCCCGGCGTGAGGGTGGGGGAAGTCCAGAAGCGTGGATCAATCTGGGGAGCCTGTTGGCCCAGATGGACGCCACATGGTTCAAGGCCTGCCGGGAAGCCTGTGGCCGCGCCCTGGAGCTGTACGAAGGGTTGGACAGGCGGGAGCCGGACCCGGCCAAGTACCACACCAGGGAGCGGGCAGTCTGCTTCCACAACATGAGCGTATGCCACATGAAGGCCGGGGCTTTGCAACTGGCCCAGACCTACAGCCGCTGGGCGATTGCACTCTGGCCCAAACGGGCCGTCATGTGGTTCCAATTGGGGTCCGTGCTGGCCCGTATGGATGCCGCCTGGGGTACCCCGGAAAACGGTGGATACTACCGGCAGGCACTAGCCGCCTACCACGAGTGTTACCGCATGGCCAAAGAGGGAGGCCCCGATTCGGTGGACCGGGAATCGGTCAGAATCTCGGTACAGGACCGGAAAGACCGGAAAGACTGGAAAGACGGGGAGACCAGACCAAAACCGTATTCCATCGAATGGGGCGACCAGGACGCCGCTACCAGGACCGGCATGATGGTTCTAGCCCAGTCCATGATCGACGGACTCCACCTGATTCACGGGCAGATATCGGAGTTCCCCAACTTCAGACGTTGGCTCAATTACCCGGTGAACGATTACACGGTGGCCTGTAACAGAAACTCCGGACGGCTGACGGACCCCGGTCTGGTAAGCATGGAGAGACTGACCGGGCCAGTCGGGATTTACATGGAACAGGGACTTGGCGACCAGATACAGGCGCTCCCCAAACTGGTCCAGTTCATCCGGACCGTCGTCAAGGCCCGCAACTCAACCGATGGACGGATGTGGAGCGACGGCAAGGTATTCGGCCAGTGGCTCATCAAGATCGTCTGTCCGGTAGCCAACGCCAAATTGATCCATACCGTGATATCTCACGCCACGCTGGCCAGCGCCGTCGCCATTCAGAGCCCAGCCGAAGCCATGGACCAGTTCGACTCGGACCGCTTGTGGATTGGCCACATGGACATCCCCGCACTCCTGAACAGGCCGGATTGGCCGGATCAGGATATCGACCTGTCTGTAACCACCCCTCTAAGCGATCTGACTTTTGAGCTGGAAAAGGCTCTGGACCTGGACGAGTCCGGCTGCCCGGTCCGCCGCTACGACGGAGTAGCCAACGTGGGCCTTTGCTGGCACGGGTCTCCAGCCCACCCAGGCGACTGGGCCAGATCCGTACGGGATGACCTTGTGGCCGGTATCGTCACCAAACTGAGTCCGCACCTGGGTTGTGATCCACCCATGCGCCTGTTCTCGGTCCAGCGGGCCTACTACCCAGGCCAGATCCGGATGCCGCTGGGAGTCCAGGACCTGACTCCCCATATCGGCTCCACCCACGATCTGGCCGTGTTCCTGACCGGCATGGACGCCGTGGTGACGGTTGATACGGTGGTGGCCCACCTGTGCCGCCTCCTGGGTATCCCCGTATGGATTGTCCTGCCCTACTGCCCGGACGCCCGCTGGGGTATGCCCCCCTGGCACGGCCAACTGGACCTCAACAACCTTCCGGACTGTGTGGATGGGCCAACGGAAAGATGCCCGGTCTGGTCCACCCAGCCGGACCCCACGACCAGGATCTACCGGCAGAATCCACCCAATCCCACCTTTGCCGCGCCCGTACAATGCGACTTCAGCCCCTTCCCCAGCGGTCCGGAGGCGACCGAACCGGACTATCAGTCCTATTCCATGGCCGTGGCCTTCCAGGCCGCCTACAGGGCCGCCCAGGCCCATGTGAGGGGTCTACTGGACTACACGATCAGGGAGGCTGACGGCGACCGGGATAACCCGGACTCCCCGGACACTCCCAGATCGGCGGAAGCCCTCCGCCGGTCGATAATGGACGCCGATTAGGGAAAAGTTTAGAGTCTAAAGTTTTTACCAAGAGGAGAACAGATATGGAAGACAAGAGAAGCGATACGCCAATGGCCCAACCCCAGGAGGCGGACAGAGACTGGCCTGTGCCGGTGGACGCCCACCTGGAAATGGTGGAGATTGAGCGGCCGTCCTATGTGGCCGGACTGGGAGACGCGCCGGATAACCCGGTCCGGGTACTCCCGTTTGAGTGGCCCTGGGCGGCCAAGTACGCCGAATCCGGGGACGCCAAACACTACGGGTCTCAGTTCAGCCGGGTCATGATCAGCCGGAATGAGGAATTCATGTCATGGCTGGTGGAGACCTACGGGGAGTACATCGACGCCGAAGTGGATGTGTTCCGGCTGTTCGTCCAGCCCAATTCGCTGGCCCTGGACATCGGGGCCAACTGCGGGCTCCACACCTTGGCGCTGGCGGGATTGGCCCATCGGGGTACGGTGTTCGCCGTGGAGCCCCAGCGGCTGGCGTTCCAGATGCTCTGCGGCAATCTGGCGCTCAATGGGGTGTACAACGTGGATGCGGCCAGAGTGGCGGTAGGGGCCACCCAGGCGCTGATAAAGGTCCCCACCATCAACCCGTTCCTGGTATGCAATACGGGCGGGATGAGGATGGACCCGGTGTCTGACAACGGGGACGTTACCCAGATGGACACGGTGGATAACGCCAAGCTGCCTCCGTTCGACTTCATGAAAATCGACGTGGAGGGAATGGAGGTCGATGTCCTGATGGGGGCGGCCGGAAGCATCGCCGAATACAAGCCGGTGGTCTACCTGGAATTTGAATGGAACAGGCCCAGGATCATGGAGACGCTGAAAGAGATGGGCTATGTGGCCTACAGGCACGCGGCCCGTTACTTCAGGAGAGATAACCCGAAACTGGCCCCGGATCAGATCGCCAGAGGGCAGGACAGCCGGAAGACCAGTGACATTATCTCGGATATGCTCATCGGGATTCACGCCTCCGATATCAGGCGGCGAAACGTGCTGGAAGCCTCCGACGTGGCCGATGATTGCAAGCTGGTGGGTTGAGGGAAAGAAAGAGAGGACGAAACAGATGGATGAAGACACGGAGAGAAAAATACCGACGCTGGACGATCTGGCCGGAATGGCGGAACGGGGGTTGATAGAGAACGCCACCCAGGTCTGGGACATTATCCGGAAAGAGGCGCTGGGACTGGTGGAATCCAAGCGGGTCCTGGAGGTCATGACGGCCCAGATCAAATCCAACCTGGAGGCCTATAAACAGGCGATGAAGGACCAGAGCGCGATCTCCCTGTATCTGCGGGAGAACTACACCGCCGAAATCAAACAGGGCAAGCATAAGGGCATGACGTTCGCCGACGTGATCGTCATGTACCTGAGCCGGGAAAGAGAAGCCAACAGGTCCGCTATTGTGACCGGACGCCCTGGTGGAGGGATTCAGTGATGGGTGGATATGAGGGTTATGAACACGCCACCAAGGCGCTGGACAAGCGGGCCATGCTGGCCATGGGCCTGGAGGAGGCCCAGGACCGGCTCCACCCGCATCTGATGATATGCTCCAGCGCCCATGAAAAGAGGGGCAAGACCCACTGGGCTTTCACCATGCCCGGACCCATCGGCGTCATCTACACGGACACGGGGACCAAGGAAATCGCGGCCAAGTTCAAACGGGACTTCGGAAAGAAGATATTCCTGTATCACTACGCCGTTCCCGACAGGGCCGATTCCACCAGGGAGAAAGAGGCCGAATGGGACAAGCTGAAAAAGAACATCCGGGAGATGGCCCTGAGCGGGTATTTCCGGAGCGTCCTGATGGATACCGGGACGGAGGTCTGGGAAACGCTGAGGATGGCCCGGTTTGGGAAACTCACCCAGGTCATGCCCCAGCACTACACCGAAGCCAATACGGAGATGTCCGATCTCATCAAGGTGATCCACACCAGCCCCATCAACTCGGTCTGGATTCACAAGGTCAAAAAGGAATACAAAGGCACGGCTGGAAAAGATAGCTGGACCGGCAAGTTTGAGCGGTCCGGCTTCAGTCAGATGGGCTATATGGCCGACGTGGTCATTGAGCACGACCGGGCCAAGACCGACGATGGCCTGGAGTTCTACATCCGGATTCTGGACAGCCGCTATGAGGCGGAGAACCTGATCGGGGAGGAGCTACGGGGCGGCCTGTGCAACTTCCCCACGCTGGCCTCCATGTGTTGGCCGGACACCAATTACAGCTATTGGGAATAGGAAGAAGGGAGACCAACAAATGGAAAGACAGAAAGACAATCCGGGGGTGGAGGCCGTAGCGGTCATGCCACCCCTAAAGCCAAAGTCCAGACATCCGGACGATCCAGGTTTCACGATGCCATCTAACTTCGGATTCGGGAACAAGGCGGTACAGCCCCAATACCACCAGATAAGCGGGCGGTCCTTTACCACTATCCGGAATCATGACGGGGAATGCCTCCTGATCAGGCGGGAGGGGAACGAGGTCATTACCATCCCCACGGGCATGGACTACGCCTTGGCGGACCGGATTGAGCGGCTGATCGGCCGATTCTGGAAATAACCCATGGCCGCCGTTCAGACTCTCCAACCCTTCATCGAACTGGACGACCGGGCCGGGTCGAAGGATCTGGCCCCCCACTTGCGCCATAGGGGTCTGGAGATAGCGCTCACCCGGCTGGAGTACGGGGACCTGAGTTTCGACGGCTCAGGCCCCCGTGGGCCGGTCCTGGTCGGGGTGGAGTATAAGACCATTCGGGACCTGTTGGCCTCCATGCGTTCCAGGCGGCTCCCAGGCTACCAGTTACCGGGCATGGTTCGCCGGTACGACTACTACTATCTGATCGTGGAGGGCATTGTCCGGGCCAGTGACGACGGCCTCCTGGAGGTCCCCAGGGGCGGTAGCTGGACGGCGTTGAGGAATTCGGCCAGCGGACCCGGCTACCTGTGGCGGGAGTTCGACGGATACCTGAACAGCCTGGAGATGAGGGGGGGAATCAGGATCAGGAGAACGGCCTCCATACGGGACACGGCCGCCCAGGTGGACTCCCTAGCCCGCTGGTGGATCAAGCCCTGGGAGGACCACAAATCGGTTGGCACCAGTATCTTCTACCAGCCCCCGGACACCATCGGGCTTGCCAGTTTCGCCGCCCCCAGTCTGGTCCGTCAGGTGGCCGCCCTGCTGCCGGGGATCGGCTGGGGAAAGTCGGCCGCCGTGGAAAACAAATTCAAGACGGTCCTGGACATGGTCGCCGCCGACCAGAGGGACTGGGAGACCATACCGGGAATCGGCCCCACCATCGCCAAACGGGCCGTGGACAGCCTGAGATTGAGGAAGGGAGAGACGGAATGAGCAAGAAAGCCAAACCTACATACAAGCTAAGCGCGTCGGCCCTGGACATCCTGAGGCAGATGGCCGAAAGGGGGACCATACGGTCCAATACCGGGGGTTTTGTCCAGATGGGTATCTGGTCGTGCTGGTGGCGGGACATTACCTATGGTCCGTTCCTGTGCCGCCATCCGGACAGGAGACGGTTCAGGCGGAGCGTCATGGAACGGCTAAGACTCAGTGGATTCATCACGTCAGTCACATTTGGGCGCAAGATCGGGACCATGTACCGGCGCTGGAGGATCACCAAGCTGGGACTGGAGACAGTGAAGTCCGGAAAAGCTGGAGAGGAGGATGCCAATGCCGGGGTCTATGCCGCCCTGTCCCATAACGACTTCAACCGCCAGTGATTGGCTGGACTTCCAGCGGGAGTTCTTCGGTCTGGCCTCAATATGGCTCCTGTGCCGGTGGGTGGCCATGGACCACGGCCAATTCGCTCATTACCCGTTCACCGATCCGGAAGGCTGGGGTATCACTCTGGGGGAACTGGACTACGGAACCGAAATGCACCTGTTGATTGAGGAGTGGAAACGGAAACGGGAACTGGAACGGAAACGGCCCGACTGGGGCCGGGAGGAGATCAGGAATTACTATGGCTACTACGAATAAGCCCACCCAGCTCATGTTGGACATTCTGAAGCAGATGGACAGCCGGGGTCCAGTAGCTATCAAACGGGGCATGATGTACCCGGAATGGTCCCAATCTGGCGCTTTGGTGAGTTCCTACTTGGGGCGAGTCACCTACTCCACATTTGTAGCCCTGGACAGTCGTGGCTTGGTGTCTCATAGGGTGGTCAAGCTGATCGACGGCCGCATAATCCGGGAGTATGTAATCACCGAATCCGGGGAGGCCGCCGCCCGTGTCAAATGAGCGCCGCTGTCGCCTCTGCCCTTCCCGCCGCCTCCCCATCCTTGGGGAAGGCCCCCAGCCAGCCCGCGTCATGTTCATCGGTGAGGCTCCGGGCAAGGAAGAGAACAACCGGCGCGACCGGGAGGGCCACGGCCATCCCTTCATCGGCGATTCCGGCAAGGAACTCCGTCACCACTACCTGAAGCTGGCCGGGCTCAAGGATTCCCAGGTCTACATCACCAATCTGGTCAAGTGCATTCCCGACGAAGCCGGGGGCAATCCCAACCCCCAACTGGCCGCCTGTTGCTCCGATGAGTTTCTGGCCCGCGAGATCCGCTACACCCAGCCGGAGGTCATTGTCACCCTGGGGGCCGTCGCCTGTCATACCCTGTTTCCCGGCCTTGACCTGGAACGCAATCACGGCCTCCCGGTCCAGGCTTCCTACCGGGACTGGTCCGGCGTCCTGGTCCCCGTCTACCACCCAGCCGCTGGCTTGAGGGACGGCCGCATGATGGGCATGATAGACGCCGGGTTTGTGGCCCTGGGCGAATACCTCCGGGGGGAGCGGTACATCCTGGGTCTGGATGGCCAACTCAATACCGATTACCAGGAGGTCCACACCAGCCTGGACCTGAAAGCCTACCTGGACGCCGCCCCCGATCCGGAAATAGCCATCGACACCGAAACGACCAGGGTAGGCGTACCCCAGGAGGCCGTCCATGGCTTCAAACCCTACTCCCTCAGCCTGAGCGTCATTCCCGGCACGGCCCGCGTGATCCGTTGGGAAGATGGACCACAATCGGTCCAGCCACGTTACCTGCTATCGGTCCTGTTCAACTGGATTCGTCATCACAAGGCCCTGACCGTCTGGCATAACTACCCCTTCGACCGGGGCGTCTGTGAGGACATGGGGGCGGACCTGACCGGCGTCCGCTTCACCGACACAATGGCCGAAGCCTACCACTTGGCCATCCCCCAATCCCTCAAGGCCCTTGCATGGCGGTTGTACGGCATGGCCATGGACGACTTCGACGACGTTGTAATCCCCCATTCCCTACTCCAAGTCAGCAACTGGATTAACCGCGTCTGTTTCCAATTCTCCCTAAACGAGCAGTCCGCCCCTATCGGCATCATGGCCGCCGAATTGAACGGCATCCAAGCCGTCTATCCGGAGGACATCTGCTCCGGTGAATGGCTCCCCATCATTGAAGGCGTCAAGACAGGCAGCATCCGGAAGGCAATCCGCGACTTTGCCAAGGTCCTCAACATCGACCTATCCCCCTATCGCGGCCTGATGGTTGTCTCCGACCAATACCCCCAGGTGGCCGCCGAATTCGCCGCCCTGATCAACGCATCCAAGACCGGGGCGGAGGGCTCCATCCGGAAGTTCAACGGCCTCCAGGCCGATCTGTCCGGCAAATCCCTTCAAGACCCCTGGGAACGCTGGAACAAATCCTGGACACCAGTGGATAAAACACTGGCCACCGAAGCCGGAGCCGGTCCCATGCCCCCCAAAGACATCGCCTGGGTACCCTGGGATTCCGTGATTGCCTACTCCGGGGCCGACGCGGACGCCACTCTCCGAATCAAGTCCCCAATCCGGTCCCTCGCGGGCCGCTTCCGGAGGTCGATATGGCTCTAGTAATGAGCAATTCGGCCATTTCGGCCAAAAGTTTAGATACTAAACTCCCTGAGACGCTGATTTTTTGGAGACCCGAATTTCCGCCTATCCTCCCCCCCCCTTATAGGGGGGTGGAGGTAGCCAGCCCAGAACAGGAAATTGATTGCACGTTTTTTACGACTGGTAACACAAGGGGTATCAGTGGGTTACAGGGGATAATGGGTTTCCCCCTTGTTGATAATTATATGCGACCCCCCATAGCATATAATATTCATCATATGCGTACGCGCGTAAAGAGTGTTTGGTTAGCCCCCTCCCGGAGGACGGAAGCCCGGACGAAAGAAAGGAGCCTGGAGACATGACTAGGAAGATCGCTAAAACGGTGTGGATGGTGACGGCCGCCGATCCATCCATTCCTCACTTTGGAATGAGGCCGGACGAAAGCATGGAGATCCACGGTTATGTGGAGTGGGTCTCCAATCGCTTTGTGATCTACTTCAGCCACGTTACCCATCAGACACCGGAGAGGGAAGTCCGGGACCTGGAGCCGGTCGTCTACCCGGTCCCAATGAATGAGTACATCTGCAAAGCCGCCGCTATGGCCATCATGGCCGAATTCTGGCCGATACTGTGGGACCAGAACGTGAGACCGGCTAGTGAGCTGGCGGACCGCATGGCAAGGGATCTGGTGGAGGAGCACACAGCCTTTTACACAACCAAAACCTCCCGGCCGGTGGATGAGGAAGAGGCCGCCGTCCTGAAGGAACTCCAGGACGCCATCGACTCCATCGACGATGAGGGCAACATCACAGAGCCCGGAACGGACGGAGACCAATGAAAGCCAGCGACCAAGCCAGCGACCCGGTAATGATCTCCATAACCTCATACCTGGAATCCCTGCCTGTGTCGAAGGTACCCAGGCAGACTCTAGCCCGGCTCAACATGCAACTGGTTTGGATGTACACCCACCATCGCGCCTTGGAGTTGGTGGACATACTCCTGGAATTGCTAAAAGAGTCCGGCTGGACCAAGGCCGATCTAGCCAGAAAGATCGGTGTTACCCCGCAAACTGTCACCAAACTCATAAACGGTAATCAGAAAGGGATGCTCCAGGAAACCAAACGTAGATTGGGGATCGTCCTGGAGGACTTTCCGGAGATCAATGAAAAATTCATCCGTCTGAAAATACGCGGGGTAGGCCGCCCTCCCACCGTGACCCGTCTGTACTAAGCCCAAAGCCCATCCACTGAAAGGACACTACCAAATGCAACTGGAACCAATTACTTTTAGCCGCATTGTCGTAGCCACCGCCATTTTCTGTCTGGTCGTCCTCTACTTCGACGACCTCCACAAATCCCCCCTGGGCCTTGCCTTCGACCGCTTCGCCTCCTGGTGGGTCCTGGGCTACCGCCTCCTCAAACGGGACCACCGCTCCATGTCCGAAGTGGAAACCAACCTGATGGCCAACTGGGCCGCCGCCCACGGTATTGTCCTGGGAGCGGTCGTCCTAGCCGTTTTCTTCATGCTGGAATAGCCCCCAGGGGCCTCCCGGTCCCCAGAAGGCCTCTAAAATCGTCCAAGAATCGTCCAGGAGACCCATTTATGCCTTCCCAGGCCCTTACCACCGCCCCAGGCCCTCCGAGGCCACCTTGGCCACCCAGGGCTTCGGCATTGGGCATTCCAGGAGCCGTCCAGGCCCCCCCAGGAGCCCCCCCAGGAGCCCCCCGGCCATGCTGACCATGCTTGGCTGGCCACAGGAAATGCGGGATTCCTCTTCCCGCCTCCCCCTGCAACACTGCTATGGGGGGGTTAGGATCGTGGACTGGCCGTCCCCTACCAACGTGAGGCGATTGGACTTAGCCACCCTGCCCATGATCTGTGAGTTCCACCGCAACGGCATATTGATAGACCAGTCTCATTTCAAAAGTTTAGAATCTAAAGTTTCCGCCGAACTGGCCCAGGTGGAGGCGGACTGCTGGAGGGAGGCTGGGAGGAAGTTCAATCCGGGTAGCGGGGATCAGGTGGGCCAGTTGCTGTTTGAGGAGATGGGACTGAAGCCACGGTTGGGAATCAAGCGGACCCCCAGCGGCAAAGTGAGCACGGATGCCGACACCTTGAAGCAGATGCGGGCGGACTACCCGGTGGTGGACAGGATTCTGAAGTACCGGGAACTGGCCAAGATCAAGGGGACCTACATAGACACCATGCCGCAGATGGTAGGGCCGGACGGGAGACTGAGGACCACATTCAGGCATACCAACACGGGGACGGGGAGACTGAGCAGTGAGGACCCCAACCTCCAGAACATTCCGGTGAGGACCGAACTGGGTAAGGAAATCCGCAACGGATTCGTGGCCCGTCCGGGGTGTAGGCTGGGGTCCATCGACCTGAGTCAGATTGAAATGGTGGTGGCCGCCGATCTGAGCCTGGACCGGAGCTTATGCCGGTTTTTCCTGGATGGCATGGATATCCATACGGAGACGGCGTTGATGGCTTTTGGGTTGGATAGATCGGCTGTGGAGTGGCCCAACTTCAAACAGGATTACAGGCTGCCCGTGAAGCAAGTGGGATTTGGGATTCTGTACGGCCAGACCCCGGCCGGGGCTCAGGAAAACATCATCTCCGTTGGTGGTCCATACAAGCCGATTGAGGAAGTGGAAGGGATCATCCGGAACTGGTTTCTGGTCTATGGGGGCGTGGCCAGATGGATGCAGCAACAGTACGCCAGAGTCAAACGGTACGGGATGGCCTGGGACGCCTTTGGCCGGTCCAGGGTGATACCGGAAGGCCGGAGCGTGATACCCAGGGTCCAATCGGCCGGGTTGAGGCAGGCTGGCAATATGCCGATTCAATCCACGGCCGGGGGGATTCTTAAACTAGCCATGGCCGAATTGCAGGACGCCGTCCTGGATTGGAGGCGGGCCTATCCCGGTGAGATCCTGGAGCCCTTGTTGCAGATCCACGACGAACTGGTGTTTGAGCTATCAGATTCTCTGGCCCAGGACTGGTGTGAGTATGCTAAAGGGGTTATGACTTCGGCGGTGAGACTGACCATTCCCATGGGTGCGTCGGCCAGCGTCGGGAACTGCTGGGGCGAACTGAAATGACACAATCCAGATCCCAATCCCAATCGGCTCCGGATTACTTCGATGACCGCCTGATGACGGAGCGGGAAACCATTATCTCCAGCCGGGCCACCATGAATCAGACGTTTTCACTGCTGGAGCCGGGCGTCACTGTCATTGGCCTGATCGTCATTCCGGGGGCTTACAAACTAAGCCTGATCGCCGCCTGGGTGGACCAGACGACCGGGATGCCGGTATTTACCCAGTACCGAGACCCCGGAGACCCGTGTTATTCGCCTTTGTTGGAGGCCGCCCCAGAACCGATCATGTTGGCGGCAAGAATCAGCATAGATCGGCAAGTCATGGACTCACTGGGGCAGTTGGACAGGTCCCAGGAGAGGCCGAAACGGAAACGACCGAACCTGAAACGGAAAGAGAGATAGGAGACCCACATGGGACTTTGGAATCAGTTGAAACCGGAATCGCTCCGCTACATCGACGACCTGAACGAAGAGTGGATGGCCACGGCGGGTTATGAGGGCCAGTACTGGGATGACCGCCGCCTCAACCCGCTGGACCCGAACGAATACCCGTCCAGGGGGATCACCTACACCCAGGCCACCGATCTGGTGGAGTTCACCAACTCCGTCCTCCAGAAAACGTCCGGGGTGGCCCTGCTTACCGGGGCCGTCCGGCTCTGGGTGAACTATGGGGAGTCGGCCATTCACCGCTACGCCCCCATTCAGGCGTTCGGCGGTTTCGGTCAGGGAGACTGGAATTCGCCGTTCGACTTCTACATTCTGGCCGGGACGCCGGAGGCCGGACCGTCCATGCACCAAGCCATCAAGCTGTATGACAGCTTCCGGGCGGACCCGACAACGGTAATCTCCAGATTCGCCGCCGGGGAACTGGGGGTGGAGGGAGTGTCGGTGGTTCACTACCAGCCCGGATGGACGGCTCTCCACAACACGTTCAAAGCCGCCTGGGACAAGGCCATCAAGAGCCCCAACGCCCTCTAGGACGGGGCTAAGGACGGGGTGAATGGAAAAGGGGGCCGGACAGCCCAACGGCCCCCAACCTACAATGTCCGAAAGACCGATCAGAAGCCAATCGGGAGACCCTAAGCCAATGACTAAATCATCCGACTATCTGGACTGGCGCGAGATCACCCAGAGTGGAATCATCACCCAAGAGCAGGCGGACGAACTGGAGCCCATGCTGCACAAGTTCATCGCCGCCAAGGAACAGGAAAAGGAAGCCAAGTACGTCCTGGGGGACGGCAAGAATCCCAAGCTAACCAAGGAACTGGAAACCAAGCTGTTGGACCTGGGGCTGCCCAAGATGAACTACCTGGGCAATCGCTTCACGGTCAGGGCCGGTCAGTCCCAGTCGATTAAGAAAGAACTGCTGATCGCAAACGGGGTGAGCCTGGAGGTTATCGAAGCCTCCACCGAAAAGACCCCCTGGACGACCGTTGTCATGGACCCCGAAAACGGCCGTACTCCGGAAAGCGCCAAGGTGAAGACAGGGGAGTAAGCCGCAATGACGCAGACGGAAGACCCCAAAGGCCCCCAAGGCCCCCAATACCCCCAAGACGCCAAAGCCCCCATCTACTCCAAGCCCTCCGCCAAAGTGATCCTGGACTCCATATCGGTGGACGGCCACCGGCTTACCACCCTTGAAGTCCGGATGCACAGATTTGTGCTGGCTGAATTCAACACTCATCGCGTATTCAGCCGGAACGCGGCCAGTTCCAGGGCCATCCCGGTCCACAAGCGCATCAAGTCGATCATGGACGACCCGGCCATGCCCGTGGAGTGGGGGACCAACCAAAAGGGGATGCAAGCCGGGGAGCCCCTGAAAGCCGAGGATCAGGCCAACGCCGAAACGATCTGGCTGGACGCCTGCGACATGATGGTTTCCTACACCCAGCAACTCATCCTGTTAGGCGTTCACAAACAGATCGCCAACCGCCTACTGGAGCCCTGGGCCTGGGTCACCGACGTGGTATCGGCCACGGAATGGGACAACTTCTACAGGCAACGCTGTAGCCTGTACTCCCAGGCCGCCCAGCCGGAGATGAGGGCCGCCGCCGACGCCATTCTCCATGCCAGACTGGCCAGCAAGCCGACGCCAATGCAGAACACCTATCCGGTATTCAATTGGCACACTCCCTACATCCAACCGGAAGAGTACGGCGAGTTCGGGATCAATCTCAGCGAACGGATCAAGGTATCGGTGGCCCGATGCGCCCGCGTCTCCTACCTGACCCAGGACGGGACCAGGGACACGGCTGAGGACTTGGCTCTCTACAACCGGCTCACCACCGCCTCACCGCCACATTGGAGTCCCACCGAACACGTAGCTACCCCCATGCCGGGACGCTGGGGCAACTTCATCGGCTGGAAGCAGTGGCGTCAGGTGTTGGAGGAAGGATCTGGCTTATGATTACCGTCTACTACTCCTGTCCAGACTGCGGTCTGGATAACGTCCCGGTGGAGGTGGCCGAACGCACCACTGAGGACGTGATCCAGTGGTTTGAGGGAATTCTTACCCCGGCCCTGATGGGAGACCACTATGGCCGCTCCCCGGACTGCCATCCGGCGTCCCTGAAAGAAATAAAAATACCCATTACCGGAGCCGACAAGATAGGAGGTCCGTGTGTCAACTAAAGCCGTTTCCTACAAAACCGTCAACGAAATCCGCCGCGAGATGCGCCGCTGGGGAGGGGTCAACATGACCCCAGCCCAGATCCGGAAGTATCTGGCCCAATCCCCCGAACTGGAGGAGAAATCCGATGAAAAAAGTGTCTGATAGAACCGTTGGAGACAGCGCTGGAGGAGTGATACACATAGCTCCTAGCCTGGACTACCTGTTCCCCGATACGGTGGAGACCGCTACCGTCTTATGTGGCCGCCTTGCTTCGGAGGTATTCGGCAGTGGTGAATGGATCGGTATATCTGGCAATCTGAACCCAGACTGTACAGTCTGTCCAGTTTGCTGTAGGAGGAGCCGTGAGCATCCATGTTGAAATGACCAATCCCGTCCTGACCCGCGTCCACCGGGACGATCAGGCGGGAGAACTGGTCCTGGAATTCCGCCACCACTCGGACACCCTCCTGCTGGTCTGGCATCTACCGCCCGGATTCAAGACCGGCAGTTACGCCTACAGCAAGGTGGAATCCTCGCTGGCCATCGTCCAGGAAGTTGGCACCGGCATACTCAGATCAGGAGACAAGAACCCGGAATGGGTCCTGCCGAGGCCGGTAGCCAGACGCCGCCGCCCCTCTCGCGCCCTGGACCGGGCGGGCCTGACCGAATCCGGCCCCCGGCCCATCACGTCCAAGTCCTGAATAGTAATGGGAAGTTTAGAGTCTAAACTTTTTGCTCTGGCTTCTTGTAAGTAATCTCCCCAACCGAGCCGCCCATGCCCAGATCAATGCCCTGGGAACGGGCGGTCTCGTTTATTAACTCAACAAGATTCTGCAATTGCCCGAACTGAGACCTGAATCGGGCCTCAACTTCCATCCTCACGGTCTGGGCGAGCCTTTCCGCTTTGGCCCTATCATGCCAATTGTTGGAACACTTGGAGGAGCAGAAGGACTGGTTCTCCTGTATGGGGTGGTATGGTCTGCCACAGTAGTGGCAGGAACGATCTGGGCCGTCTATCCGGTGATAACCCTTGGGCATGAGCTTCCGTCGCCTCCTATGACCGTTTCCGGGCCATACAACCATATCGTAACCGACGATCAGGCGGGCCTGTGGGGATCGGGTGACCCATTCCCTGGTAAAGGCGAACAAAGGGAGTACCAGTACCCTAGCCCGAAAAGTCCCGTCAATCCCTTTCGCCCCCCCAATCCCCCTACAGGATTCGGGCCTGTCCACCTTAGATAGGCCATTTTGGGGCCTGAGAAAGGAAAAGTTTAGAGTCTAAAGTTCCCTTTTGGCCAATTTTGGCCCCTTTGTAGTTGACTGAGAGGCAACTGGAGGCATATTCTGGGGGTGGCCGAAATCCCCCAAGGGGGAGGCCAGAAGGAAGAAACACAATGACCAACATGACGATCAACACCACGGCGACCACGGTAGCCTCCACACCCACCACCAACAGCATCGGCAAGAGCGGAGTCCACCTGGAGCAAGCCTCAGCCCAGTGGGCCAACAGGCCGGTGGATGAGAGATTCTGGGATCTGGCGGAAATGGACACGGCCACCACCAAATGGGCGTCCGAGTGCCGGGAAGCCAAACGCGACCTGAAGGCGATGAGGGTAGAGGCGAAGGGCGGAGAGGTCGTGCTGGTGGGACCGCAAGGTAATCCGGCCCTGTTCAGCAACTACGCTTTCGGCCAGTTCAGCGCCCGGATGTCGGCTCCGGCCGGGTACCTCCGGACGTTGCCCGCAGAACTGGCGGCGCGGAATCTGGAACACTCCCTCCAGGTGCGTGCCACCAGCGGGCAGGAAACGGAACAGGCAAACATCCTGATCCACTTGAATGGCGGGATGAGGGTCCAGGCGTTCACGTCCGACCGCTACGAACGGATCTGGAACGGCCAGATTGTGAAATGGGCCAGAAGCCTGCCGGAGGGGTGGCGCGTGGCTCCGGCACGGCCCACGGGACAGGATGGGGAGAGGGTCCGGATAGCGACCGAGGCAGATTGCTTACAGAACAGGCTTGAGGGTCTGGGGATTCAGCCGGGCAATCGCATTGCCCCCGCTGGGCTGTATGCGTCGGATCACGACTGCTTTATCTTCATGGTCAACGAATCACTCACGGTCAGGACGCCCGATGGCCGGAGCCTCAATCGCGGATTCTTCCTCAAGAATTCCGAAGTTGGGGACAGCGCGTTGGTCCTCACCATGTTCCTGTATGACGCCGTTTGTGGCAATCACATCGTGTGGAATGCCGAGGGAGTCAGGGAACTGCGAATCCGCCACATCGGAGACCCGGCCAAGTTTGCCAGAACGAAGGTCCTGCCCATGGTGAATCAGCTTTCCCAGTTGTCCGCCACGGCCGACGAAGACCGGCTCCGGGCCGCGTTCCGGCTGGTCCTGGGAAAGACCAGGGACGAAGTGGTCAAGACCCTGTATGCCAAGGATCTGGCCCCCAGGACCACCTTGGAGGCCGCGTTCAACGTGGCCACCGAACACCAGCACACCCACGGCGACCCCAGGACCGCGTGGGGCATGGCCAGCGGGATTACCCGGCTGTCTCAGGCCACGGGCTACTCGGACCGGCGTGAGGAGTTGGACCGCGTCGGAGGCAAGATCCTGGAGCTGGCGTGGTAGTGAGTCCCCAGGGGCCTCCGGGGAACGCTCCTGGAGGCCCCAGGACGCAAGGAACAGGCATCACAGGAAAGGACACAAGACAATGACATCAACAACGGCAATCTCCATCGACGCAATCGGACAGGCAATCAACGCCCTCCGGATGATTGAGACCACTCCCCACATCACCAGCTATCTGGCTGGAGCCGACCCACAGGCC
>Ga0137334_1000062_pt1 | contig 17068 bp, 11 predicted proteins | sample EasRivERMLT262_2_FD_104776 | JGI IMG/M metagenome (GOLD analysis project Ga0137334, IMG submission 104776) | Soil microbial communities from meander-bound floodplain in the East River, Colorado, USA - East River MetaG ERMLT262_2 | ecosystem: Environmental > Terrestrial > Soil > Floodplain ...
ACAAGAAATATGTTCCATGCTGGATCGTGGCTTTGCTCGCTTGCGGCAACGTCCCGATTTGTTACTCAGCTTCTTTCACGCTGCTGGCCTTTCTGTTAGGCAACTGAGGTTAACCTGAATAGTATCCATACACTAAGGCATACATTTGGGGTACAACACCTTGCAAAAGGAACAAGCCTGAAAACAATTCAGGAAGTTATGGGGCTAAAAGACGCTCGCTCAACAGCGGTATATCAGTCATTGGCGAAAGAAGGTATTGCTAGGGAAATGCAGGAAAACTCATTGTAAACACTTAATGTATATTGAACTAACTCTATTCAGGAGTATAAGTCCTTCGTCTTTATCGCTAACTTGTATTCCACACCTAATGGCTTGAACAAGGCAAAGTGTTTTTCGCCGCACGCAATCCTCATGCTCTCAACTTCACGGAGTAATTGCCTGTCTAAAGTTCCTTTGGTTTCTGCTACGAAGTAAATACGTTTGTCGTTTTCAAAAACAATTGCCCAATCGGGGATATAGTTACCAATAGGAGTGGGTACTTTGAAACTGCGTGGGAGTTTGAAAAAGAATTTGATATTGTCATCCGCTTCACATTCAGCAACAAATGGACGTTCAACTGTCTCACTGTCAACCGGGATGTAGTTGAACAGCGTTTTGTCACGTTTTGTGACTTCAAATAGGTTAGATAAATAAGTTTCAATTTCTTCAGACTCAAACAATCTCATTTCATAAAATGACCCATTGATTTGTTCGTATTTCACGCCATCCACCATTAGAGTATTTAGATTGCGGCGGATCGCTTCTACAAGGTTATCCAGAAACACTTGGGGATTGATTTCCAACTCTTTGTAACGTCCCGATTGTTTGATTATTTCGTAAATCGTGTTTCGGCTCACATCAACGCGGCGCTGAATGTAGCCATACACATCAGGGATCTGATAACGCGTATCTTCGACTTTCTTTACACCAATATCCTGCAAATCCGACTCTAAACCTTCCTCTGTAAATCTTAGGTGGGCGGTACGTGATTCAAGCATTGGACGCTTGGTTATCGGCACTTTGTTGAAGTTTTTCATCTCTTCCACAGTTAATCTGATTAACGCATCCGTACTGTAATTGACTTCATAACGCGTCTTTTGTTTGATGCGTTCCCAAATATCGAACAGCAAGGGAAAGTTTTCCAGGGTCAGTTCTTTGGTTAACTTGATCTGAGCCTTATCACGGACATTCTTAATCCTGTTTTTGAATTCCACACTGGTTTCGTCTTGAATTTCGCGTTGCAAGGCTTCGGAAAAATCTTCGTAAGTTTCGTTGGCAATAACAGTCAGAATATTTATGTTCTTATCCATCACACGCTGGCCGGTGCTATCAACAGGCAGACGAAGACCACGTCCGATTTCCTGTCGTTTTCTCAAATCGCTTTTGCTCTCGTTGAGCGTGCAAATCTGGAAGACATTGGGGTTATCCCATCCTTCCCTCAAGGCACTATGCGAGAAGATAAATTGTAGAGGTTCTTCAAGGCTCAGTAGTCGTTCTTTCTCCTGCATGATAAGCCTGTAAGTGTCATCATCTGCTTTTGTATTCTTTTCTTTAGAGTCAATCCAGATTTCTTTTTTATCTTTGCCGGAGCCTTTCCTATCAGATGCAAAATAGCCATTGTGGACCAGGTCAACTGGAAATGGAATCAAACTATTGGATTGTTTATTTGCCTGATTGAATGCTTCTTCAAACCAAAGAGCAAATTTCCCTTTTTGTGGAGAGCCATCTGCCACATATTCTCGATAGTTGGCGACTCGGTCTATAAAGAATAAGGAAAGAACCTTAATTCCCTTTGGCTGGTACTTTTTCACTTTATCGAAATGCCATTTGACGGCACGCTCGATTTGATATTTTAATACTTCATCTGTAAGCCCACCCTGTGTTTCGCCTTCTTTCACAACTGCACCACCTGAGAATTGAATTATGCCATCTTGCGCATTGATATTGTTTAAAATGTAGCCACTTTTGTATATATCCCGTCCATTCGACAATTCAAACAAACCATCCCCCAGATCCAATGTCAGATCTTTTTGCTTCACTCCGTTATTTTCATTGGCATAGATGGCAACTTTTGCTTTCAGTTGTTTCTTGCCGCGCTCAAGCTTCTTGAAATGGATAAAAGCCGCGTTGTAATTGCTGTCGGATGTAATACCGTCCACTTCGATTTGTTTCACAAACCCCAGGTCGTAGGCTTGAACAGGATTCAAGTTATAGACCAAGTTGTAGAGATAGCGATGAGTTGCGCTATACCGAAGTGTGCAAAGCGGATTAAGGTTGTGCAAAGCCGAACGGCGGATGTCTGTTTCCATGTTCTGCGGCTCGTCAACAATCACAATGGGGTTGGTTGCTTGGATGTATTCAATGGGCTTGACGCCTGTTTCGCGCACCGTATTGATGATGTTGGTATCTTTAGCGAAACTGTCAATGTTGATGACCAATATCTGAATAGCATTGGAGGCTGCGAAGTTCCGCAGAGAGGCAAGATTCTTGCTGTCGTACATCACATAGTTTATAGAGGGGTTGCCATACAAATCTTGGAAATGCTCATGCGTGATCTCAAGGTTTTTAACCACACCTTCGCGGATGGCAATGCTCGGTACAACAATTACGAATTTCTTGAATCCGTAGACCTTGTGCAATTCATAGATGGTTCGCAGGTAGGTATAGGTCTTGCCTGTACCTGTTTCCATCTCGACTGTAAAGTTCAAGGGAATGGAATCGGTTTCATTTGTTTCTACATCTTTGATATAGATACTGCGTTCGAGAGAGTTAGAAAGGGGGATTAAGTTTTGAGTTTGAATAGTGCGAATGTTTTCCAGTAATTGCTCTTCGCGTAGGAGTAGGTTGTTGCCGATCCCTCTTTCAGTGAAGGCAAGCGACATGCCTCCTAACATTCCAAAGGTGATTTCAAAGTCACCTTTTGCAAGTGGCTGACCTTCAAAAATATCCACCACCGATTTTATGGCGGCGAGTTGATAGGGTTGTGAACTGTCGAATTGAAGTTTCATAGGTTATATAACCGTCAATTCAATCCCAGCTTCTTTCAACTCCAACTTGAAGTTGCTCAGGTCTTCATCCCTGCCTTTGAAGACACTATCGAGACAGACAACTTGTTTCGGCGACTTCTCACGGATAAAATCTTTAAGTGCTTTGTTATAGGTTTCAAAGAAGACTAGCAGTTTACCTTCTTCAACAAGATATACATTTTGCTCCCCGACCTTGACCGTTTCGATTTGCGAAGTGAGCGAAAGACCCGATTTCAAGACCAGTTCCACCAGCATGTTCTCTTCGACGCTTCCGTCTTTCTCACTTTGGCGGAAGACTTCCATTTGCTTCAAAAGTTCTTCACCTTCCACATCACCGCGCCAGGCTTTGAAGTTGCTAGGCGCAAGTTTGAAGGAGTTAAAACCCAAAGGCTGTTTGGGATCAAGCGGCAGTTCCTTTGCGCGGGTAGCTTGCAGATTAGCTACAACCTTTTGAATGCGGGATTTGCCAATATCGGCGATAGTCCGATAGCCTGCTTTGTAAGCCTCACTGGTTTCTTCGAGCGGTTCGGGCAGTTGAACGCAGATGAACTTGCGATTGCCTGCGTCTTCATTCACCTGCAACATGGCTTGGGCAGTTGCCCCGCTGCCAGTAAAGAAGTCCAGAATTATATGTTCTTCATCCGTGTCAGTTCCGATGGATAGTAGTTTTGAAATAAATGCTGTTGGTTTAGGGAACGGAAATATTTGAGCGTTGCCGAACAATTCAATTATCTCATTCGTTCCATGTTGCGTGAATACGTCTTCGATTATTGAAAAAGCTTTGCTTTGTCTAACAATTCCTTGTTCATCTTTCAGGTACTGTTTTGTATGAACAGACCATTTATCGTCTTTATCCTTCAAGAAGGCTATCTCGCCTTTCGAAAGAGCAACTTCAACACGATCCTTGCTCCAAAGCCATTGTCTCTTAGGAAGTATTTTCGTGCCATCAGGCGCAATTATTGGAAAAACTAAATTTGGTCGGTCGCCCATGCTCTTTGTTGCTTCTAGTGGATGTGTTCTATAGCCACCTCTTGTCTCAAAATGCTCATCCTTGAGTTTGTAATATCTATTAATGGATTCTTCTGAATTTGCAACAAAAATCGGGTCAATGCTATTAATGTCTTTTGCATAGAACAATACATACTCATGAAGTGTAACTAAATATTTCTCTTTGGCACCACCGCCATATCGTTTTTTCCAGATAATACAATCTATAAAATTCTCTGCCCCAAATACCTCATCCATTAACAATTTGAGAGCAGATACCTCATTATCATCAATGCTTACAAAAATCACTCCGTCTTCCCGCAGTAAATTCCTTGCCAGATACAGGCGTGGGTACATCATCGAAAGCCATACGGAATGGAATTGACCATTGTCGCGGCTATTCTTGCGCCATAAATCTTGTTTGTTCAAATAGCCTTCATCATCCGTTGTCCCTGTGCGCTTGTTGTACTCGTCTAGCCGTTCGGCGTAATCGTCGGGGTATACAAATGAGTCATTACCTGTGTTGTAAGGTGGGTCAATGTAGATCATTTTGACTTTGCCGAAATACGACTTCTGCAAAATCCGCAAGACTTCGAGGTTTTCACCCTCGATAAAGATGTTCTCCGTCCCTCCAAAATTAACACTGCCTTCCTTATCAGGAACTAATGTGGCTGTAGTCTGCTTCTGGATTTCCTTGCGCGCTTCGGTTTTGCCTGCCCAACTCAGTTCGTAGTGCTCATTTGGGAAGGCAACATTCTCGCCCAAAATATCTTTAAGCCGCGCGAAGTCTACTTTTCCTTCAGAAAAGACTTCGGGAAAGAGTGCACGTAGTTGTTCTAGTTTTTCGGCGGTGAGGTTGAGAGATTTGGAGTCCATAGAGTCCTATTATTCACGCAATGCGCGATGAAATCAACAATATTTCGGCAATTCCTTCGTTTCGATAATTTGGTTATTGTCTATGTGGTAATTAGAATTCCATCCTCCAATTGAATTTAAAATGAAGTTTGTTGTGTCATCAAAACCAGAGTTGTTAGGTATACTCCTATAGGAAAATCTGCAATCCCTATATTATAGGGCTTTACCAACAAATTGTCAGGCTCAACTATGATTTTAAAATGTAAGAATTGGGAAATTGAGGCTAACTTATTGTCGCAAAGTGAACATTCTGCGACGTAAATGATATTTAATTCAACTATTATCCCCTCTTTGAAAATACCTATAATAAATTCGAAAAGAAGTTTAATAAAGCATACATAGCATTGAAAGTGCGATTGAACGCATCCTGCTCAATTAGATTTACCTAGCAATTCACCATTGGTCTGACCCTGAATGCAATTGGCTCTCAGGATTACAAATTACAGTGCATCATTCATATCTATTGGAAAACCGACGTGCTTTAGCTCCTTCGCTAATCCTAGACGCCAACCCCCTCCTGGGTCTAAACTTACAAAGACGACGCCCAAATAATCGGATGGCAATTCCAGTGATCCCGAATGCAAAGCGACGACCCTGTTTCTTCCAAGCTTACCTACAAAATATCCTAGTTCTAGGATTACATTCTGTCGAGCTCGTGGTTCTAATACTTCTCCTTCAGCTGCTTTTCTTCCCTCATCATCTGGTGTAAGCAGAATCACAGCAAATCCCACATCGGAATATTTCTCCAACTTTTCGATAATCGTCATTCCCAGATTAACTTGTTCATGTAAAATAATAACCTCGATATGAAGTTTCTCTAAAAAACGAGCTACCGTTTCTCTAGCTGATTCATCATGTCCATGAACAATAAAAACACGACGATTTGAAATCTCGGCTTCAATAGGTCTCATATCGAGTCTTTCCTGTATTTCTTCACTTAATGGAATAAGCTCTAACCTTTCAGAAATAGAATCAATCCGGTGTAACTTTTTATCGACATCTGAATGAAAGTTACGAATTTTTTCGCCAAGACTGGGGTCCGCTCCTCCCAAGAAAAAAATTCCCGGCCCACTTGAATATTCTACTGCTGGATCGGAGTTGGTAAACATTTGACGTAGCAATTCCGTGTTGTAATCATTCCATTTGTAATAATGGTTTCTTACCTCTTTGAGCTGTTCTTCAGATTGTATCAGTACCGCTTTATACTCATTGCCGATTCTGATGCGCTCCGCCAAGCGTTTACGAGCGTCCTCTACGGACATACGAAGCCGCAATTCGACTTTAGGCTCAACTACTTTCCGTTTCGCTGGCATTCAAATCTCCTACTGTGAATTCCTGTTTTTTGATCCTGCGCCTTATAGATTATATTCCTATTCAAGTCATTCCCCTGCTCTTTCCATTAGTGATTTGCAGACGTGGTGACCAGATGATTCAAGAATGATGACAACAATGTATCGCAAATTCAATCTTGTGCGACATATAGTCGCTAATTCTTAATTGTGTCGGAAAAGTGAGATCACCCTACAGGATATTAGCTCATCCACTATTTAATATTCAGCAATCTTTGCTGTTCAAATCTGTAAAAATCAAGATGCTATAGAAGTTGACCGATAACCAAGTTAAAACCATTGGGTAAATTGAGTTTTCCACTTAAGCCTAGCATTACCTCTAAACTTATTATCTATCCGCACATCCACCCTTCTGATCGGTTTTTATCATTTGAGCCGATAAGGTCCGAATGACTTGGCAGGCGACCCGCACGGTACTATATTTATCCAGAAAACGTCCCATAACCTGTCAATGAGGATATATCTACTCTCCCCGGCAATCACATTTGTATCTTCTCCCACTACTTGCTTACAAGTACTTTTTGTTACCGAAACACCGTCAAGGCTTCTATGGTATGGAAAGTATGGAGATATAACTACCCCTTCTGGCATAAAAAAACCTTTACTGTCAGTTTTTAGCAAGGTAGTTTGCTGATTTTCACTATTGAAATTTACTGCGAATTCTTTTGCATCATAAACTTCTAGCAGAGAACGAACATTGAAATATGTCCACGCTAACAAACCATAGTATATTATGATTGTCAGCACAATCAAAGCTCCAACCAAGGATAAGATTATTCTTCTCATCTCACTAAAAACATTTTAGATTGACAGTATTAAATGTAAAGAGGATCAATTGTTAGTCTGATCCTCTTTACTCTCACAACATTGATTGAAAGTACAGTTGGTTAGCGGCCCATCTCCTGTGCAGCAGTATTAACTGCATCAGCATAGACTTGAGCACCCGTCTCATTTGGATGGAAGCAATCACCAGGAGTGTTTCCAATACCCCAAAGTTTTCTAACTGTCCAAGGTAAAAGCGAGTTCGAATTAGGATCACCAGGATATTGAACCAAACTAGCACCAGCGTCAGGAAGGGCACTACCACAAGAGGTGCGAGGAGATGAAAAATCCTTGCCCAAGGGAGCATTTATTGTAGCAATCCTAAGCCGCTCCGGACTTCCAAGGGGCACATAGACATCAAGCACAAGAGCACTATTCAGAAGATTCACTGCATATGCAAACCTATCATAGCAATCTACTACATTGTAAACATTTGCACAGGGTCTACCAGGATAGAGTTTAAAAAAATTACTTTCCTTATTTGCTGGATTATGAATTTGAGTAATTACAACGGCAACGTTCTCGTGTTCAAGAAGATCATGAACTTGGAAGCGTACGGTTTGACCAACTGCGTCTGCTGTTTGATTAGCCCAAGTTAAGTATTTAGCCGGGCTATCCGACAAGCGGCGGATAACATTATATGTATCTGCCCATTCAAAATCATTTGCACCAATTGTGATGGAGACAAGGGTAGGTCGATCAAAGAGATTAGCTAAGACGAAATCAACTTGATTCTGAAGAAACTTTTTCGGGTCTTGCTTCAGAGTTTTGGCATCTGGCACTTTAGCGGTTGCCCCTGAACATGCAAGGAAATAGAAATTTACCTTTTCGTATCTCGTCCTGAGAGCATCTCTTACCTTGTTTGGATACGCACGCGCAGATTGCCTGCAAAACTCAACATCTCCTCCCTCAGGGAGTCCATGACCGGCTGCAATAGAATCACCAAGTGCAAAGTAGTCAATTTCTCCAGTAGGTATCGGAGTTGGAGAAGGTGTAGGAGTTGGTGGCAACGAAGTGTCCTCTATCACCACAACTGTATTGTCACTGGAATTGGTTACATAGACACGATTGGTTACCGAGTTAACTGCAACCCCTAATAAATGACCAGGTATTGATAAAGAGTCGCCCAAGAATGTGTTAGTCGCGCCGTCAAGGATAGAGACACTACTGTTGAAATTTGCAACAAATATGTGATTGGTTGACTTATTTGCAGCAACTGCTAATGGAAAGGCATCAGTTTCTTGCATTGGTACTGTGCCGAGTAATGTATTGCTCGCTCCGTCAATAATCGAAACAAAACCGCTAATCCCTGCACTTGGGACATAAATGCGATTTGTGTCAGAGTTAAGCGCAATACCAAAGGGGTTATTGCTTTGGGATACCACGCCCAGAATGTTTGTGATATGAGTGTTGGTATTTCCATCGATAACTTGTATGAGGCTATTGCCATCAATTACATAGATAAGATTGTTTGTTGGATTTACCACAATACCGCCATTTGGTCCCAAGCCGGGATTGACAGGTAGTATTGTTGAAACAACAGTATCGCTCGACCCGTCTATGACATCAACTTGACCACTTACGGTAACGTAAATTCGATTGGTGTTGGGATTCACAGTCACACCAGTAGCATTAATGTAGACAGGAACCTGAGCAATAACAGAATTTGTACTACCATCAATAACCGAAAGCGGACTACCAGAGTTGTGATTGGCAACATAAATCCTATTTGTTATGGGGTTTACGCTAACGCCAAGTGGAGCCAAAATAACAGGTACAGTTGCGATAACTGTGTTTGTGCTACCATCAATCACAGAAACGGTATCCTCCAGATAGTTAGTCACGTAGATACGGTTGGTATTTTCATTAACGGCAATCCCGTATGGATCTGTTCCAACTGGAATTGTGGCAATGACTGAAAATGAGGTGGTGGTTTGTGCCCTAACTGTTGGAGTTAAACCAGAATTCAAGGCTAATAGGCATAACAAAATAACTACATAGCTCAGCTTTGTAGTTTGCTGGCGGATGCGTGTGATTTTCATGAGACCCTCCAATACGAACTAAATGATCAAACCTAGCAAGAAGATGTAGATAGGCAGTTTCCTATCATTGAAAATTAATTCTTTTCTCGTTACGGCTAAACAGAAAGTTGCGCTAACCGAAGATCTACCCCTTATTTTTGATTGTACATCAAATAAACGTCATCTTAGCTTAAGAAATGTTACACAATTTTATAATAAGGGCAAGTAGTAGTGCCTCACAAACCTTCCTCACTGGCTCTGAGAAGAAAGTCCACTGGAAGAGTTTCTCAATCTGATATCACGGTGTTGGACGCACCAAAATTAGTTCACTAGGATCAATACCTTCACGCGAGAAAAGCTCGGGTGTGTTCTCTTCAGGGATGTTCTGTAACAACAGAAGAGTTTTTGCCTGTTCAAAGGCGTTTTGTACGGATCGTCCGAATCCGATAGCAGAATAAAATTGTGCGGAGAACACCCTGGCTGCTTCGTCGCCTATGTCAGTATTCATACCAATAGCAGCATCAACATAACGCGTTACTGCTTCCGCCTGTTCACGCGAGAAACATGCGTTGAAGACAACAAGCCGAATGTTGTCGAGCATAGTGCTCATAGTAGCAACAATGGCGTCTTGCGATACCAACTTTGTCCTGCCATCATCACCCTGTAACGCGATCTCGCCCGTTGACGAACCGTGACCGCTGAAGTGGACAATTTGGGGCTTGAATTCGTTCAATGCTTGCAGAAGATCAGATGGGCGGACAGCCCATCTTGAGATCAACTCGACCGAATCTCGATAATCTGATGAGCGGATTTTCTCAGTAATAGCCCGTATTTCCTCATCAAGACGCAATTCCGTTTGGTCTTGAGGATTAGCTGCTAGAAAAAGGACTTTGATTTTTGTTGGAAGTCGCGCTAAGTCAATAACGAGTCGGCTGTTCCGTATGTTTGAATGCATGTGAGCCTGTCTTTCCAGTTCTCGCGTGACGTCCCGTGTGTGCTTGATTTCTTGTTCACGACGTTTTTTGGCGTCACCATCAGCTTTTCGCTGTTCTTGATCTTCTGCTCTTCTGAGGGACTCTAAATTACGATTGAGATCTGTCAGCTTATTGGCGATCTTTCCTTCAAGCTCGGCAATTTTCTTTTGACATTTTGCTATCTCATCTTGTTTGGAGTTGATTTGGCGTTGTTTCGATTGGCGCAGGCTAGCACTGGTGGAGTTAGTGATACTCCGTGATATGGACGCTATTTCATTCTGTCGCTTGCTCAACTTATCACGTTCACTTGCAAGTTCTTTTTCTAGGCTGGCTTTATCTCTGGTCAATCGCTCAATCGTGCTGTGATATGTGCTTATAGACATTCAGGATTCTCCATGTAATCTGACCCTATGCAACCGTGCCTAACGAGGTTTTAACTGTAAGAGTGTAACTTGACCTCTCATGCATTATATGCAGTCTAAATTCCAAAATTAATAAAGACACTGGGTTGCAAATCATTAGTCTATAGATTATATCCCTTTGCAATTGATGTCCAATATTTTCTCTCAGTGATTTGTAACGTTGGGACAGGCCCATTCAAGACTAACAACAACACGCCGCAAAGGCGAGATTGTGCAACTAATACAATGATTTCCGGTACGTGTTATCCCCTATTGAAAATTCCCATAATCGAGAAGGCACAGAAAAAATTACGGGAGTAAACTTTTCATATCTCTTTCATAACTTTCATACATTGCCCATTCAAGAATCCGGATTACTTCAAATGCCAGATTTTTTTTATTCAGTTGAAATTTAGAGCCGTAAGTTTCTTCAAGGTTTTTAAAACATGTGACCGTTGGTGATTGGTATCTACCCTCCTCAAAATGCATTGCCTGGTTTCTGCCTTGCCAAATGATGTTCTTAAGGTATTCTTTTCCAATTGTGCGCCCACTTGGACAATTTGATAATTTGATGTGAACGGCAGAAATACCCTGCTTAGCAATCTGAAGAATTGAACCGGCAATTATATCCAAGGATGTGCTTATGGTATTAAGATTTGTTGTGATGTCTATTGAATCAGTTTTAAATCTTTCTGCGGCAGAATTGAATCCATATAAATCCATAACTCCCTCTATCGTAAACCTGTCCTTTTGCATAACTTCCCACGATTCTTGTTCTGCGCGCTTCATCATCTCAAGAGACTCCAACGCTTGATCTAAACGTTTGTGTTCTTGGTAAAGGACTATGAACAAGTTCTCAACAGCATATTTTGTATCAACAAGATATTGATTCATGTATCTAGTACCGATACCCTTCAATTGTGAGTTAAAGTGGTTTCTTATTAGCCTGTCGCCTAATGTTTCTTAATGGGTTTTCGCGATTGGAGACGATTTGTCTTTTTATTTGCCTGGCGTTTTGCTATTATGCTTCCATAAGTCTGTCTACCACGCCCACTATAGTATTCCCCATTCAATGTCTTGAAATCATCAGATATTTGCAACGAAGCAGTTCCATAGTGAATGTTCATCGTAGATTTTGATGCAGCTTTCGGTTCATTTACATAGGTGTACAGGATTTCAAATACTTTCAACCTTGCCGAACAAAGAATACTTGCCTGCACGCTATGAGAGACTGAATTATTAGTTTCCATTGAAAATAGAATTCTTGATCCTGTTTGCCGAATATAAAGTTTACACGGTACAAGTTCAGTAAACCCATCATGGCTGGTTTTTAGATCAACACTCCAAACACCGTTTAGGTTTGGAATTAAGAGCCATTCCGACTTCTGAATGAAACCAAGTTTCCAAACATAGTTGTCGAAAAGCCAATTGAATATCCCATAAAAACCTAAAACAGAAGGATAGTCAATCTACCAAGGTATTGCTCTGGGTGCATATTGAAGAATAAGGTTAAGAAAATACGCGGCGATTACTGAAAAGAACACTAGCAATAGCATTTTTCGTGTTCTTGTATCTTCTTCGATTTGATAGGTGTGCATATTACCAATTGTTCCAGAGTTCGACTAATTCACTCACAAAAAGCCTAGCATCCGCAAGATTCCAAGTGACCAACGAAGGGCGTAATAAATAATACATCTCGTTTTGACAGACCATATCATTTGCTGAATCTTTGTATAGTTCAGAGCTTAGCCAATTCAATGTATCTGTAAAGTTTGCTTGATATGTGCCGCCAAATTCTCGATCCAGAACATTATAAAGTAGGCATTCTATAAAGTAGGACGGAAATTTGTCTTTCAAATGAGGCTTGTTGACATATATTCTTTCTCTCGCGTTCTTATAAGTTCTAATGGTTCGTTTGTGCCATCCACGAGTTTTTGCGTCAGAGTTTTTATTGGACCCGTTGGTTATATGAATCTTTGGATAATTTATGATTTTATCTCTGCTAGGCTGTGTCCAAAGAACGATACCTTCCGCCCTTACACGCAGTTTTTCATAGTATCTATATGTTGACGAGACAATAACATCTGCTTTCTGCCGACCCGGCGCAGGCAAGACTTTAATTGCTTTCTTTCCCGTTGTATCAATATATTGACTTCCGTAATATTGTGTTAGTGCTGCAATAACGTCTTGACGGAATGTATCCCAAGAATATGTTGCATCCGTAAGTTTTAGTGACTGCCGTTCACTATCGCTGAGATTGGAATACCAAACTGAAGTCAGTTCAACGACAAGGTCGACATCACTATTACCATGAATATTTGTACTGTTTATATACGAGCCAGAAAGATAGGCGTCATATGTTATTGGCTCACGCCATCCCTTAAACGAATCCAGAGCCGTTCTAATGGACGTATGAGTTTTTTGAGGAAGATCAGTAGCCCCTATGTTTGACCATGTTTGAAGTTGAGATTCTGGTATTGACATATCTTTTTGATAATTGACATAAATCTTCAAATTTGCTTACATTAGTAATAGTGTACCAAACCAGTCCCATTTATGTCCAATAATAGCAACAAGAACGAAGCACTAATCAAATTTGTAACTCCTACCGATCTCAAACAAGATCTCCAAAAGCTTGCAAACGAGCGTAATATTGCGCTCTCTTCCCTACTAAGACTTATAGCATCCGACTATGTAAAGCGTAACAAACAAGCATGATCATCTCAATTGCCAATCAAAAAGGGGGCGTGGCAAAAAGTACCACTGCGATCAACCTGGCTGCTGGTTTGGCTCTGGAAGGCAGAAAGGTACTTCTGATAGACACCGATCCCCAGACAAATACAACCCGCGTCTTTATCCACCCGGATATTGAGCTTGATTTGGAAAAAACACTTTATAGCTCCATTATCAAGCTCGCTCCCCTATCCACCATAGTTCGAAAGACTAAATTTCCAAACCTGGATATTGTGCCTTCCCATATTCGCTTGTCTTCAGCCGATCTTGAACTTGCCCAGGCACTTGACAATAGATCAGAACGCCTCAAAAGAGCAATCGGCAACCTGAAAGAAAAGTATGACTATATCGTTATTGATAGTCCACCCTCTCTTGGACTTATCACGATCAATTCATTTACGGCAAGCGACAAACTCCTGATTCCTGTTTCTACCGGATTTTTTGCCATGACTGGTTTGGTCCAGCTTCAGGAAACTTTTGAAATGGTAAAGCAACAACTCAACCCAAACTTGGAGATTATGGGGGTTTTATGTACCTTTGCAGATAATACGAATGTTTCAAGAGATGTGAATAATCAGCTTCGTGCGCACTTTGGTGATTTGGTATTTGAAACCTCAATCCCGAAGAATGTAAAGTTGGAAGAAGCCCATTCCCGACATACGCACGTATTCGAGCACGCTCCCAATTCCGCTGGTGCTCTTGCATATAAGGAGCTTGTAAGGGAGGTTCTAGCAAGATGAGTAAATCTGGTTTGGCAGATAGTCCATTTTTCGCTCCGCAGACAAAAACTGAGGCTACTCCCCCATCCACTCTTGAAACAGAAAAATCAGCCTTGGAAGATAAAGCCAATACCCCATCCAAATCTATTGATATTGAAAAAACACAATCCCAAATAAAGCGAGTGAAAAGTAAAAGAAATTTTGATAATTCACTTCCTCCAGTTCCACAAAAAACAGAAAATGATGCTGTCATGAATGAAAGCTTGCAAGCAAGCAATAATGCAAGCATGCATGCAAGCAATCAACCATTAAACCATGACACCATCATTGAGACCATTCGGAAGGCGGTTAAATATGTGGGGAAGGATTCTGCTACCTATAGGTTCACCCCGGAGGAAAAGAAGGCACTTTTAGAGCTAGGTTTTTCATATAAGATGCAAGGATACAAAACTAGCGAAAACGAGTTAACCCGAATTGCAATCAATTTTCTACTTGAGGATCACAAAGAGAACGGAAGAAACAGTATTTTACAGAGAGTTCTTGATGCTCTTCGACAATAATAAATATAGTTTCAATGATGCTTATATGCATGCATGCTTGTAAGCATACATGCAAGCATGCAATCATGGTGCGAATTACGCCTTGACATCGGGCTTTTCTTCATTGTACCGTTACTTTCACTAAGTACTTTAAAAAGGCTTTTTGGAATCATCGTACCGCCGGAAAAGATATAGAAAATCATATTTGACTTACGTAATTTATTCGGTGTATGTTGATTACTACAAAGCCCTGTACTTTGCACAAATCCCTATCAGTTAGTAGGAGATGTCGTCTGATAAATCCACCTTTAAAAAGTGTGTGGCAAACTAGCCACTACGACCTAGGAGAAATCCGAACCGAAGGCTAATAGGTCGACGCCGCCGGAAAAAAAAGAACGGCTGGGAGACTGAGGAACCAAAAACGCCTCGGAAACTCCAAGGCGCCGGATATAAGTATATATTTGTTGTTTGAATTCTTTAGCAATTTCAACCACGATTTAGCAAAAGAAATTTTAAATACCGAATTTGCGTAGCAAATTAAATATATATTCTGGGGGAGTAGTGTGTCAAGCTAAAAACTGTTTGTCGCACAATATGAAATGCAGCTTCGTTTTTGATTCAAAACGTTATATAGTAAGTTATGGCTGAAGGGGAATTGTCAGGAATACCAAAAAGAAAAGCTGAAAATAATACTCAACTTTGGGATTACGAAACGCATTTTCGTGAATACGCCCTCCTTTTAGGTAGAAAAGGATCAGAAGCCCTTGAATCAATCAATAGTTATCCCGAAAGGATTGCTCTTAATAATATTTGGCACGGAGCGTTAGATCGAATGAGGAATGAGACAAAAGGTGATGGTAATGAACATTATGCACTCATTACCTATGACGAAAATGCGAGAGAATTTACTTTTCCTGAAATTTCAGCTAAGGGAGAACCATACGAGGTACCGAAAGAGGTGATCATAGAGGAAGTTAGGAAGGCAAAAGAGGATCGAGGCGCTACTTCTATAGTAGGTGCAATCCATACTCACCCCAGCGGTGTACCTTTCAGTCCTGAAGACTTATTGCCCATGCTTGATAAGTCGCAAATGTATTCAATGGTAGCTGTTGGAATCGCAACACGACGCGAAAACCTTTTTGCCTTTCAAACGAAAGAAACCGAGTCGATAAATCATTTCAATATTATGCCTGAAAAATTCTACGAATTTTTTAAAGACTATTGGCTCAAAAAGGCGGGGTATAAGTCAACCAAAAATGATAAAGGCGTCTATCCGATCTCGTTATTCCCAAACATTTGGAGAGTTAGTTTGGGGATAGCTGAAAGACACCGCTTGGCGCTTTATAAGGGCAAACCCGACGAGGATTTAATCAGAATCCAGACGAATAAAATTCTCGGAGGAAGTTGGTCGAACCTATTGCAGGAAGTATTACAAAGGTAAATACAAAATCGATATTGACATTCGTATTATCTTCGGTATACATTGATTACTACACACACGCTTATTTTTAAATGTTGCTCTTTAACTTACCAATACGTAATAAGTAAGGTTCGGGAATAGATAAATGTAGAATACTTGGGGATGACAATAGCATAACCTAATTAATAGCTTGGATCTCAATATAGTCAACTTCTATTTTGATATTTCGAAAGAAACACCACCGGACTGTCCTTATAAATCCTTCTTGAAGGAGAATGGGCCGTAACCGGAAATACTGTCAACTTTTAGTATCAGATACTTAACATCAAGGCCGATTGAGCCTGCTACGCCGATATATATACGGCCACTTGTTCCTCCGTCAATAGTCGCTTGTTTGAGTTCCGGTTTTGCATCACAGCCACCATTGCCTGATGTTTCTACCTCATACTCCTTACCTGTATCATCAAAGACATGGAACTGACTTTTGTCAAACCTCAGTGAGAACTGGTCATTACTGTTATTGACGTAATTAAGTACCAGGTTGAATCCTGGATTAGGTGAGTAGCAGAGCACGAAATTACTATTTCCAAAATCAGGATTCATGGCAAGATATACGTCAGGTTTTAAGTACACAGGTTCATCCTGCTCGTACAATAACTTAGGAGTCGGAGAAATAGTTGCTGTAAAAGTAGATGTCGGGAAAGGGGTTTCAGTGGGAGCCGCGGTATCAGTAGGCAGGGGAGTCTCCGTATTTGTAGATTGCATTGTGGGTGCAGGCTCGGTTGTTGACAGGGCTTGAACTGTAGGTACGGAAGATAGAGTGACGGGAGCAAAGTCTCCTCGCCCCAGACGATAAGCACCAATTCCCACAACAAGACAACCAATACAGGCAAGTATTGAAAATCCGATAAGTAATCTCCGCCATCTGGGACCGTGGTCAATGATGGGCACCACCGGGTCAAGAATAATATCTTTTGGTTTCTCATCTTCCAGCACCATGAGCCAAGCTTTGTACAGCTCAATAGGATAGAAACCTACTGGAGGCTCTGGTGGAGGCGTTTCGTGGTCTGTGGGAATATCTGGCGGTTCTGGTTGAGGTTCTGGTGGAGGTGGAATAATTTCT
>Ga0137334_1000063_pt1 | contig 16878 bp, 17 predicted proteins | sample EasRivERMLT262_2_FD_104776 | JGI IMG/M metagenome (GOLD analysis project Ga0137334, IMG submission 104776) | Soil microbial communities from meander-bound floodplain in the East River, Colorado, USA - East River MetaG ERMLT262_2 | ecosystem: Environmental > Terrestrial > Soil > Floodplain ...
CTAATCTAACTCAGCGCACAAAACCCAAACCAGACAAGGAGAGACAGACAATGAGATTTCAGATCAACCCCGACGATTTCAAGCGGGCCAAGCTCGTCAAGCCCGGCTGGTATCCCACCCTTCTGAAAGCCGTGAACACGGAGCAGAACTCCAAGAAGGACGGCTACAACGACGTGCTCGACTGCGAGAACGCCGACAAGGATTCCGAGTACATGGGAGTCCCTGTCAAGCACTGGCTGTCCGAGAAGGGCGTGTCGATGCCTGGCGGTGCGGTCTCGGTCTTCAAGGCATTCAATCCGGGCGCGACCGAGGACAAGATGGCGGAGTTCGAGACCAAGGACTACGAGGGTCGCTACATCTACGCGAAGTGGGCGACCAATCGTGGCAAGGACGGCACGGAGCCGCCGCGTAACGTCGTCGAGGACTGGGCGCCGCTTCCCGCGAAGTATGCCCACCTCAAGGACGTGAACGCGAATGCGGACGCGGCGACGTCGGCGGTGGCCGGATTCGGGGGTTAGTTCGAGTGCGCGCCGAGTAGTTAAGTAGATTTCAAATTCTCAGGGAGGGGCGCAGTCAATACCTCCCTCCAAGGAGACTTATCATGGGTGTCTTCGGTTACAGACCACTTAACTCTATCCGGGAGGATTTCATGCCCAACACGAAAGAAGAAGAGCTCGAACAGAATCGTCAGGCTGAGAAAGGACCTGAGGAAGACGTGTTCGAGGAAGAAGAAGCGGACGACGACGGCGACGATGACGATGATGATGACGACGACGACAACGCGGTCGACGAGGTAGACGAGTAGCATGAATCGACGTGACTTTCTCCGGATACTGTTGGCTAGTGCTGTGGCTGAAGCTGTAGATGTCGAACAGCTTCTATGGACACCAAAGCCTATCATAACAGTTCCGGGGAGAGTCATCGGCGTTGATTGGGGCATGAGTGAGTCCCAAACAATCGTAGCAGCTTGGGAAAGAGTAGTTAAATATTATGAAGGACGTCAGCTTTTTGGACGTGACACCATCTTTTACGCCAGCATAATGAGGAAGCCATGAACCGTCGCACAAGTAACAGAGGTGAACTATCACCTTATCCCCTTGAGCTTCATGTCTATCTCTCATGGCTAGAAGCGATAGAGGCTGAAGCATCAGACGAGCTAACTCCCTGGGAGACAGACTTCATCGATAGCGTCGGACCTCGCCTGCGTGGTGGCCAAATTCCATCAGAGAAGCAAGCCGAAATCCTTGAACGCATTTACTCGGAGAAAACACCGTGAAAATTGCAGTCGAGCACATCGTCATCATCGACCCGACCACCGACATCGACATGGAACAGCTTAACGAGCTGAAGAACTCAATGGACGAGCAAGGGCTTTCACATCCCATAATTGTTCGCCCGGCGAACGGTTCTGGCTACATACTCGCGTCTGGAGAGAAGCGCCTCTTGGCAGCAAGGCTCCTCGGATGGACTGAGATTGAGGCCGACATTCGTCAGATAGATGAACGACGTAGCAGGGAAGTCCGCATCCACGAGAACCTTAAGCGGTTCAACCTCCCGTGGTGGGACCAGGTCAAGCTCGTCGAAGAGCTTCACACGATGCGACAGAGTGAGCATGGCATCGCGCAGAGAGGACGTCCTACGAAGGAGGAAGCAGTTGCGCCAAAAGAAGAACGTGGCTGGTCCATTCGAGACACTGCCGAGGAATTGGGAGTCGGTATTGGCCCTCTCTCTGAGGATCTCAGCCTCGCACGTCATCTACGAACAGACCCTACGCTTAAAAACGTCAAGGACAAAAAGACTGCAATTCGCCTGGTCCGTATCGCAGCTGGACGTCACCAAGCGGAAATCGAAGCAAGCCTGCCGCGCACATTTGAGGCAGACCAAGTATTTTTCGGGGACTCTGCCTCTATCCTGCACAGCTTCCCAGACAGTAGCATCGACCACTGTATCACGGACCCACCGTGGATCAAGTTTTTTGAGCCTTCTCTCCGCATTGATGAGCGGACACTTCCAGTCTTCAAGGAGCTGCACCGTGTTCTTAAATACGGGTCGTTCTTATATGTCTTCTGTGGCCTTGATGACTACAACTATTACGCAGGGACAACTAAGCCGAACCCTGATAATCCGTCAGAGACTGTGCGTGTCGCTGGAGAGCTAGAGAAGCTTGGCTTCCACGTAGCCAACACGCCTGTCATCTGGGAGAAGGAGAAGTCGCTTTCTCGCCGTGGGGTGCGCCCCTGGGAGTATGACAGAGACTTCGAGTTCATCGTCGTTGCAGTCAAGGGTTCACCTGCTCTCGTTTCATCACGACGTCTCTCCGGCATCAAGCAGTTCGCCATCGTCCCAAGTGTTAGCCTTTCACATCCCAACGAGAAGCCACAGGAACTCATCGAGGACATCATCACAGACTGCTCCTACGAGGGCCAAATCATCATCGACCCATTCGGTGGCTCAGGCGTCATGGCTCTGGCTGCCCGACGACACAATCGACGCTACGTTATCTGTGAGCGTGAGAAAAAATACTACGACAACATCTGTAACAGAATCGAGGGTAAATAGATGTTCTACATTGGCACGGTCTACGTCACGGTTCGGAATGCCATTGGCACGGAACCAGATAGAATGCTCGGTCCATTTGTCCGACGCCTCGAAGCCCGCGTCCCAGAGGACTTCAAGTATCTCGCACAGCAGGACATGGAGAGAGCATGGGCGAACGTAGTCGAGGTCGAGGTTGGTCCTGTCTCGCTGAGCAAAAAGCAGGAATCACTTCCACTCAAGTGATGACCTACGTCTTTCCAGCGATGCTAATCGTTCTGGACCTATGTGCCGCTCTAGTCTATGCGCTGCATAAGGACTGGAATAGGTGTATCTACTGGATTGCAGCAGCGGTCCTAACAGCTTGTGTAACTGTACGATAGACAAATGCCCAACTATGTTCCTGGCATTGGTCCGGGAGATGCCAAGCTCATGTTTGTGGGTGAGGCGCCCGGAGCAGTCGAGGACTTTCAGCAGCAGCCATTCGTCGGACCAACCGGCGACCTCCTAAACGAGTGCTTAAGGGAAGTAGGTATTGACCGCCGTGAAGTATACATAACCAACGTCATCAAGTATCGCCCGCCTGATAACAAACTCAAGAGGCTTGGGGAAATCCGTGACAAACATGGCAATCCTGTCACCATAGAGGGGTCGATCTCCCAACTATGGGACGAGATACGTGCTATCAATCCTAACTGCATAGTTGGGCTAGGAAACCTCGCGCTCAAAGCTGTCTTCGGCAAGGGTAATGGGTTCAAGGGAATAACTAAATGGCGTGGCTCGATACTTCCTAGCGTATCAATGGGGTATAAGGGAGTAGCTACGCTGCATCCTGCATCACTGCTACACGCAGGTGGGGAGCTAGAGGATGAACGCCCATCGAACAAGAAGAAGGGTCCGCTCAAATATAGTTATAGACATGTCCTTAAGCTTGACCTGCTCAAGGCCAAACGTCAGGCTGAGTTTCGATCTTACGATCCCCCAAACCGAGTTTTGGAAATTGCACGCGATAGCGTGGCTCTTGATCGATTCCTTGCCCAATACAAGGACAAGGATATCGTATCAGTGGACATCGAGGTCCTTAAGTCGGTCCCGTTTTGCATCGGTCTCGCGTTCAACGAATGGCACGCTATATCGGTGCCACTACTTGATGTGTTTGGTTGGCAAAACTTAGGAGGCATACATGACCATCAGCTTGCAGAAATGTGGCGAATGGTCGCTACGCTTCTCGACTCACCCCGCATCAAAGTTATTGGCCAAAATTTTAAGTTTGATCAACGCCAGCTTGCTCGCTTATGCGGCATATACATCAAGAATTTTCATTGTGATACTAGCCTTCTGGCTCATGCGCTACACCCTGAGTTTCCTAAGGCTCTTGAGTTTAATACATCTATTTACACAGATGAGCCGTATTACAAAGAAGAGGGTCGAGAGTTCGACTGGAAACGAGATAAAGTCGACAGGTTCCTAACGTATAATGGGCGCGACGCAGCGGTCACGTTTGAAATCTACACGGAGATGATGAAGGATGCACATGAAAATCAAGTCGCAGGATTCCCCAACTGGGTAGATGACTTCGTCCTTGGCCATGTGATGTCCCTGCATACGTTCTACTACGAACTAGAGGACGTAGGCTTCAACTTCGACCATCGACGACAGAAAGAGCTTGCTGCTCTATACGAGGAGAAGGTCACGATGGCCCAGAACGAGCTGGACGCCCTCGCTGGCTGGCACGTCAATACGCGCTCCCCTAAAGACGTGCCTGCTCTCGTCTTTGTGCAGCTTGGCTATCCCTTTCGTCGTAACTGCAACGAGGACTCACTCATCTCTCTCATCGCCAATCACTCCAACAAGAAGCCGATGTCGTCTAAGAGGATGCTTGAGCTCATCCTAACTATCCGTCGGCTACGCTTGAACAAGAAAAAGATATTTGAAGCAAGGGTGGATTATGATGGTCGAATGCGAACTGTATATACGATCGCAGGAACTGAAACCGGACGAAGTGCTACCAAAATTCTTCAACCTCCTGTTCGACCTGAGAAGATTGGAACTCCTTTCCACCTCCTTACTAAGCACGGTGATATCGGCTCTGAGGCAAGAGAACCTTACATTGCCGATCCGGGTTATGTCATCGTCGAGACAGACATGTCTCAAGCTGAAGCTCGCATCGTCGCACTATTCGGTAACGATACGAAACTGCTCGAACTCTTCAACCAAAAAGCTGATATACATAAGATTACAGCAGCCATCATTTTCGGAGTTAAAGTCGTTGATGTTACAAAAGAGCTTAGATTCATAGGTAAGACCTGTCGTCATGCCGGCAACTATGACATGGGTAAGCGCCGACTCATGGAGCTAGTGAACACAGATGCCAAGAAATATAAAATCAACATCTCGCTCTCGGAGTGGAAAGCGGGCATCCTCCTCGATAAGTTTCACGCTTTCAGTCCAAGTATCCGCAAGGTATTTCACGAGGAGATCCAGCAAGCACTTCAAAAGAACAATAGAGTCTTGGTCAACCCCTTTGGTCGATATAGACAGTTCTTTGATAGATGGGGACGTGAGCTGTTTAAGGAGGCTTATGCACATCTGCCTCAGTCGACAGTTCCAGACCATTTGCGACGAGCTGGAATCCGAGCCAAAGAGAGATTTATTGAGGAGGCTGTTGACGCGCGTTTTGTCATCGAAGCGCACGACGCCCTCGTGGGGCTCGTTAGAGAGGACCAGGTTGATCGATATGTTAGAATCGTCCATCAAGAAATAGAGAAACCAATCGATTTCAGTCGCTGCACGTTGTCTAGGGGAAACCTGGTCATCCCGGCAGAGAGCAAGTTTGGCTTGTCCTATAAAGAGTGTGAGGACAAGGACTGTAAGGGATGTAAGTTCCTGCATAAATACGAAGCTCTGACTGTAGCTGCATGACGTTTGTTGATTTGATTCTGAAGCACACGAGTGAGAGTGAGAGTCCTCGACGTTACTGGTATTGGTCTGCCCTCGTTTCTATCTCTGCCGTCGTGAGCAACAAAGTTTATCTCGACATGCATCTGCACAAGCTGTTTCCTAATATCTATTGCATCCTCGTAGGTCGTTCAGGACTACGTAAGGGGCCTCCAGTTGCCTTAGCGACTAGACTGGTCGATGCCGTCGACAATACACGAGTCATACAGGGACGCTCATCTATCCAAGCAATCATAACCGACCTAAGCACGGCTATGACCAAGGAGAATGGTGGTCCTCCTCTTACGGACGCCATAGGCTTCATATCGTCTGATGAATTCGCTGCATTCCTGGTCCAAGACCCACAGGCCATGACTATCCTGACGCAGCTCTATGATACTCACTATCGAAAGGAGTGGGTGAATAGAACAAAGGTGAGTGGACGTGAACGTTTGAAGAATCCCTGCATCACTCTCTTCGGCGCTTCTAACGAGGTGCATATCAAGGATGCGCTCCCTGAGAATGCTATGACTGGCGGATTCTTGGCGCGCACGTTTATCATCTATGCAGACAAAAAGGCGGGTATCAATCCACTAACTGAGAAACCAAAGCATCTAATCCCTTTTGACCAACTACTCACACCACTTATGGAGATAAGTAAACTAAAAGGTGAGTTCAAGTGGTCTGAGGCAGGCAAGCAGCTCTATGAGGCTTGGTATTCTCACTTGCAGAACACGGAGATGAGCGATGATGAAACTGGCACAATGGAGCGCGTCCATGATCATGTGGTTAAAACGTCTATGCTGGTCAGTCTCAGTCGCAAAACAGACCTTCGACTTGAGTATGAAGATGTCGAAGAAGCCATACGCGCTTGTCAAGATTTCGTTCCCGGAGCTAGGAGAGTTGCACTTGGACAGGTCGGCAATTCTATATCTGCCCCAGGAACTTCTGTCCTACTTAGAGCACTTATCGCACACCCGCAAAACAGGATGTCTCGAACTGAAGCGTTACAGCATCACTGGCGGCATTTTGATGCGTCTGAGCTTGACCGTATCGCGGAATCTCTACACGCTCAAAAAGCCATAACGCTTTCTATCGAGAGAGACCCAGAGACAGGCAAACCGGATGCTAACTACATCCTGAATCCCAATGTACTGAAGAGATTGAATAAGGTGACAGACTAATGAAGGACCGATTCTGGATATTCCTACTCCTACTCATCCTCCTATCGTCGCTGGCGCTTGGGTCGTCCGGTTCCTCGTGGCTTAGAGGAATAGCGAACTGGTGACTCTATCGTGCCCATCAGAGCTTCTTCTCCACCAATCTCACCCTGAGCATAGTCGATACCTGACTTGACATAGGGTGGAGTGAAGGTAGACGTTATCTCTCCGAGCGCGCCACCGACCTGCTTGCTGGCTGGTAGTGGCCTGCCATAGTCGTCCTTGCCAAGGATGGGACGTCCGAATCGATCCCTCTTACTTGTTAGATTGAAAGCTGCACTAGCGGGTATGCTCATACGATTCTTGAGCGTCTGAGAGGTTGTTCCAAAATCGGGCTGCCATTTTCCTCCTGGGGAATGCTTGAGGGTAGCCGAAGCAATGTCAAATGGTAGACGTAGGAAGTCTGCCGCCGTCCCAAATGGCCTGAAATGGCGAACCTTCCCACTTTCACTTTCCCCCAGCTCTATGTCAAGCGAGTGTCCAGCTGCATTGTCCATCATGAGATGTCCCGACGCAGCAAAGTTAATGACGTTGGCTCCGACGTAGGCTGCTATCAGATTACGTGCAGCCCTATTGTAGAGCTTGGACTGTGGATTTTTAGGATTGAGCAAAGCTTTCCCCATCCCTCCACCTATCCTGACATTCGTCTCCAACCAGTCAGGCGCAAGAATCATCATACGCCCAAGGTTCTGCAAGTCCTTCGACCGACCCATTGCCTCCCAGTTTATGCCACCATAGAGGTCGTTTGTGAATTTGGCAGCATTCGTCCCAGCCATTTCACGATCCATGCCACCCTTGACCATATCGCCAACAAGATCATTGAAGTGCTTGAGCTTCAGAGCTGGCAGGACGTTCTGGAAAAGTGGGTCTTCAAACATCTCCCCCGACTTCTTGAGAGCTTTCTGTAGAATCTTCCCGGCAAGCTGAGTCGACCCCTTGTCACCCAGCTCATAGCCTTCAGTAGTCAGTGTAAGTCCTCTCTTGACAGCCCAAGGAGCAGTAGGCAGCATCTCATCGAGCACCTTGCCTGCACTCTTAGGATTCAAGATATACTTACCAGCTGTGAAAGCCTGAGCTGGATTGCCTATGACTGTGCGAGCAAGGATGTTGAACCCATGCGCGTTTACAGCTGTGTAGGGTATGCCAGCAGACAGAGCTAGGTTCTTGCTCAGGCTAGCCTTGTCCGCTATCCACTGCATAAGCTCACCCGGCTCATCCAGGTAGTTCTTGAGTAGACGGTGCAGCTCTGGCGGTGCAGTCATCGGTAGGACACGCACATCTCCACTGCGCTTGGACTTGACTCGGATGGATGGGAAGTGGTTCTGATCCAGTATCTTCCAGTCTGGTCCTCCCTTTCCTTGTGGCTTAATCCACTCGTTCTTCTTGGCGAGATCGTAGAACTGACGATCAGCAACCGCCTTGTTCGCCTTCCTCTCATACCACTGAATGAGCTCGCCAATGTTCTGAAATTTGGGCTTTAGTCCAGCGTTCATCCCAGCGGTGTAATCCTCGAAGACGCGATCGAGGGTAAACGATGGTCTAAGCCCAAGTCTGCGATACACTTCCTTAATCTTCGCAGGGTCCTCGTCCCAAATCTGTGGTAAATAATTTTCACGATAATTGACTCGTACACCTGCGTCTTTGAGCTGCTTAAATTTTTGGTCAAAGTAAGCTCCAACGTCCTTGAGCCTTCCTGATCTACTACCTGACTGGAAAGCGTGAATCCCTTGGATACCAAGCTCATCAAGATCCTTGAACTCTTTTCCCTTGAGAATGCCCTCAACTTTCACTGACTTGACATTGTTCACCCACCCTGAGAAGTCCTTCTCATACTTGGTTCCGATTGACGGTTGGAAGGCTCGACCAAGGAGGGACTTGTCATCTTTATTGTTCGCCCCGCGAATCTTAAAAAATCCACCCTCTGATTTCATCCTACGAGCATTCTCGATAGCCTGCTCAGGAGTGTAGGAGTCAAGTGTGGACTTAGGCACACCTCGTTCTTCAAGGAACTGACGCACCGGAGCAGGGATCTCCTTCTTGCCGCTGTAAGGTGGAGTCTCAGGGATGTCGATGCCTAGCTCCTTCAACGTATCAGGACTGACAGTGGAGTTGGCCCGCTCCCCACCTTTGACGTTGTAGAGAGGAGCTCCACCTTCCTGATATGCAGCGAACTCAGCTGTCGGCTGCTCGGCTCGACCACCCATCCTCGGCAGGAGATTGGACTCGTCTAGTTCCCCTAGTTTGGGCTTATGTGTCGCATCGAACTTACCGATGGATGATGCCTTATGAGCTGCAAAGGCTGGGTCATCAAGAGCCTGAGCAGGAGCTATAGGTAGTCCTGATTCATCAAGGACATCTGGAAGTTCATCTATGTTGGCTTGACGTGCCGTTGCAACCTCATCCTCAAGAAACCAATCCGGATTTCTAAGACGCATTCCATTTTTAACATGACCTTCAGGAAGACTTCTAGCAGCCATGCCAGTAAAATCCGAGACTGCCTCCTCACTTCCCTTAAGCACGTCTCGAAAGATTTCATCTCCCTCTTTGAACCAAGCCTGAAGCTTTTCGCTTGTATCAAGAGATGAGGGATGCGGCCTAGACTTACTTTCTCCCCACTTTCGCTTAAACCAATTTATTATGTTTTCATCTTTAGGAGGAACAGGCCTCAGTCCTGCTTTAGCTCTCCAAGCAGCTAAACGATCTTCTACAGCTTTGTCATTAGCCGCTAGTTTAGTCTTGAACTCTCTATTTCCTTTGATGAGGTCATCAGTGCCAGGACCCACTGCTCCAGTCTCGTCACTCATCTTGAGCTTCAAGCGCTCCCACATGCCCGGCCGTTTCCTCGCCTCTTGCAGAGCAGCCTTATCACCTGTCTCAGCGAGATACTCCACGTCCATGTCACGAGTGCTCTCATACCCAGTCGTAGCATTCTTCACGGCGCCACGCTGAGGAGGCATGTTGACGTCGAGATCCGTGTTCCGCCCTGTCCCCGTAGCTACCTCATCGATCGTTGACGGAACATACTCATATGGAGGCATGTCTGGCATATTCGATGGATGAGGATTATAGCGATCTGGTATGAGCGCGTTGAATGCTGCCTCCTCGTCCGAGCCAGCATATCTCATTGGCTCAGAAACAGCGTCAATGTCAGAACTAACACCACGACGGCCACCATAATAAGGAGGTGTCGCAGGTCCAAGCTGAGGCCGCGCTCCGATGACGTCGCCAGTAATTTGTCCAGGCGGGACGATTTCGCCTTCACTAAATCCTCCTCTGACCATCGGACGCTGACGGTCTAGAATCCCTTCCTCACCAGAGATGAATCTAGCTTGCTGAGGTCGTGGAGGAAGAGCTTTTCTCGGAGGCATAACTGCCCCCATGCTTGGACGTGGACGGGGTATCTGTGCGCGTGCGCCGAGTAGCCCTCCAGCAACTTCCAAGGCTCCAGCTCCAACCTCACCAAGGTCTCCACCCGACGTCCCGACCTTGTATGCACCATGTGCTGCCATACCAGCACCAAGGCCACGTTCAGCAGCGTTAAGACCAGCAGCGGCGCCTGTCCAGCCAGCTCTCGCGGCGCCAGCTGTCCCTCCAGTAAGAGCCAGACCAGCAAAAGATAGTGGAGAAGTAAGAGAACTTGCGACATCACCAACTCCTTCTGCTACACCCTCTGCAAGTCCTGCGCCTGTTGCCAGCCAAGGATTTGAGGTGCTTCTTCTAGTCTCACTAATTGTGTTTGACACTCTTCTGCCGATGCGAGAAGGCAGGTCAGTCAGAGGTTCATTCAGCTTAGTCCAAAGAGACTTATGCTCCTGGTCAAAGATGAACTGTCTTGCTTCAGACGAGGTAGGAGGGACAGTTCCAGGGAACTGATAGGACTTGCCGCTCCGCTTGTCTGTTATCCGAAAGCCATATTGTTCGGGCATTTATTGCTCCAGCCACGGTTCGATAACAAGGTCTTCGTCCTCATCATCGTCCATGTCATTGAACTCGTCACCGAACGGCGTTCCCTTTTGAAGTTGTCGCTCAGTGATTTCCTTGACTCTCTTCATGAAGTCTTGATATGGTGAGCTGCCATCATCTTCCTTCATGTCGAGAGTATTGTCCTCGTAGGAGCCTTCGATGTAGTTTTTGTAAAGGGGATGTGCTTGTAGCTGTCTGAGCGCGCCGTTGATAGCATCTTCCTGTGCGCTCGGTGAAGCTTTGTTAGCTCGTGCAGCTGCGTTTGCAGTCGCCGCCTTGATTCGCTCTCTGGCGACTCCAACCATGTCCTTGCGATGAGTTGCTAGACTAGCTGCGTTGGCAGCATTGGTAGATGCGTTTCTCTCACCCGTCGCTGCTGTGCGACTCTGGTTTTTGAGGATTCCAGCACGATGCCCTTCAAGATCTTTTTGGCCTGCTGCTGTCGTTGCAGAGTTTGCTCGATTGACATCCAGGTTGCCTCGCTGAACATCAAGCTGGCCTTCGTCAATCTTCATCCTTGACGCTGCTTCTAGTTTCTTGAGCTTAAACTCGTCATAGTCCAAGCCCAATGCGCGCGCCTCACGTAGAGACTTCAACTGGGACTCGACCTCGTTAATTTCGAGCTTGGCGCTTGCACCGAGTCCCTTCATCCTGTTTCCATAGTCCTCCATCGCGCGCTTGTAAGGAGAACGAATGAAGTTGGACCCAAGCTCGATGGCTTCTCCTGCGCTAGTATCATCGCTTACGGCAGACAGACCAGCAATGGCAGCACCTCCTAGCTTGCGCCAGAAGCTTGGCTTGTAGTCTGCGTTCGTCGGCTGCTCCCTAAGGCCCTTCTGATAGGCGGAGACAGCAGGACCACGCTTCGTCCGGATGCTCTCTATCTCGTCGTAGTATTTAGAAGCCTCCGATTGCGGTGGCTCTGGTGGTTCCTCTATGTCCTCGGGCATTGGAGGGGGAACCTGACTGATAGGCTGTTCTTCCTGACCGTTACCACTAGGAGGCGGCCCGAAACGTCCATCGAGATAGCTCGGCATAGAGCCAGTGACGAATCTCTTTTTGCCGAGAATCGCCGAATTTCTCATGCTACCAAAGCCAAACATATTGACCTCCTAAAACTCGCTTGCGTATTCCCAGGGACGGCTGACTGCGAGACTTGCACCACCAGTTGCGAAGGCTGCTCCTGTGCTACCTGCAATCTTGGCGATGGTGCCTGCCTTTTTCCAGTTGCTCGCGTTCCCTGACTTGATAGATGAGCCAAGTTGTCCTACGTTGTTTCCGGACATGCCACGATTGGCGAGGTCGAAGTCCTTGTTCTGCATGTATTCGGTTGGTGACGCAGAGTAGAGAGAGCTAAGACCTTCCAGTCCCATGCCCTTCTGACGGAGACCAAACTCTGCCTCCCACTGTCTCTGTTGCTGGTCTCGTCCGGCAGATGCAGAGCCAGATGACGCTCTGATACCTTCTCGCTGTATCTCAGCCTGTCTCTGATTCTCTGCTAGACTTGCAATGCCTCCGATGCCAAACTGTCTTCCCGAGTTGATGGACCCGACTAAGCCCATTTCAGCTTGTGAAGCACCTTGCAGAGATGACAAGCGATTTTGGCTCATTAAATCCTGCAAGCCCTGCTCCGACGAGGTCATACCCTGTGCTCCCCACTGACGACCACGATTGACACCCTCCTGGATGCCAATCTCAGCGTCCCGTGTAGCATCAGATAGACCCGAAGCGTTCTGTCTGGCAAGACGGCTCTGCATAGCCATCCTGCCTGGTCCATAGCCGCCCTGGAGAGTCGATGCTCGCGAGGCTTCGTCCTTCATCCTCCCATACATGGCGGGGATAACTGACGTAGCACGCGACCTTATGTTTTGCCTGTCGGTGTCGCTGTAACCACCTGTTCGGGAGAACTCGTCGTAGACTCCACCTCCACGAATGCGAGCTTGTCCAGCTTCATCTACACCGCCAGTCCTGGCAATGTTCTTGAAGCCCTGGATGTTTTCATCCATCGAGGCCACGCGGCGAGGGTCCCAACCTCCTGTTTTGCTGAACTCTCGATAGCCGCCTTCAGCCTCTTTGAAGCGAGGATCTCCAAGCTTGCCTTTTCCACCACCGCCACCTCCACCGCCACCTCCTGAGCCACCGCGACGATCATCACTTCTGGCGATCTCGGCAGGCGTCAGGAGCGATGTGTAACCCGATACTAATTGAGCACGGGTCTCATCTGCTCGGTGACGTGACGACTCCATGTCGTCGAAGTTTCTGTCCTTGAATTCGGCTGCTCCCTTGGTTTGGGATGCTGCCTCATCCGTCATCATCTTGTTAGATGCTTTTTGGTCTTTACTGCCACCCATACTAAACTCCAGTCTTTAAGAGCAACTCTCCCGGCTCGACGACGCGATGGAATCCGTATCGTCTAGCAATGAGCATGGCGAAGTCAGGATTCTTGATGAATACATACAAATCTCCAATGCCTGACTGATGCACTCCACGCTCTGCTTCTGCCATGAGGAGTTTCAGCGCTTTCACGCGTGCTCTTTTCGGAGCAGTAGGATCTAGAAATAGTTGAGCCTCAGCAAAGATTTTGACTTGCCCATAGCCAACGATTTTGTCTTTCTCGTCCACAGCTATGGAATCTATTAACCGATTTTTTAACCCTGGAAGTGTGGTATCCGACCAGTGTTCCTTCCAGAGGTCATCGAGTAATAGAATATCTGATGCAGTTAGAGATCGTAGTTTTACCATTTAGTGCTATCTTTTCGCTGCCTCATCTATCTTGTGCTGTGCAGCCAGCCGGTCAGCGAGGATAGAATCCAGTTCAACGATGCGTTTTTCGTTTCGCATGATGGTTTCGTCTTCCTCTGTCGTGACTGGAAGTCCAAGTTTTTCGCTTAGTGTCTTGAAACGCTTGAGAGAAATTACCAGCATCTCAGTTTGATTACGCTCGTTGGTGCGCGCCGCCGTCATGTCTGAGTTGACTAGTGTGTGAATTTTTTGTAGTTGCTCCTGGATGCGAGCGTCGCTCTCTACTGCTAGCTTTGCGACCTCATCTGTGCGTCGGTTTGTTTCGTCCTGCGCATTTACCAGGAGCTTCGCTGCATCCTCGACCTGCTTACGTGCGCTCTCAACACGAGCTGCGACTGCATCTTGGCGCGCATAATCTTCTTTCTTGCTCTTGCTAGCCAACCACCATTGAGCTATTGACATTAGCAAGCCAGTGACACCAGCGACTACTGCAAGTTGAACTACCTCAGCCATTTTAGACTCCTATCGTTTACCTCCATGTCCAATGCTGTAGTGATTGCCGTCGCCGAAGTGTCCACCCCAATGGCAGACGTAGTCTTTGCCCGCTGACTGCATTTCCCACCATGTGCCGAGCATACGATGGGCCTCGGTAGTCGTTAGATATTTACCATCGCGAAAGAGATTGATGTCGATTGCCAGCTGTGAGATATGCAAGGAGTTCTTAAGGCCAACTCCCAGCTTAGCAAGACGAGCAGCTTCCTCAGGTGAACGTTTAGCTTCACCCAAGGTTATCTCGTAGCCAAGGCTTATCGCCTTGTCTATTAAGCGAGCAACTAAAGCAGCGAAGATGGACTGTTTTTGTCTAAGTGTTAGCATAGAGCCTCCTAAGCGTTTAGAGTAGTTATAGCCTGAGTTGCGTGGTTATAGATGACGATGTGGATGTTATCCTTCTCCAATCGTTTGATAAGCTTTTCAAACTTCTCTGGATTCTCCTGCCGTCTCTGCTCGGCTACGAGCACTACAAGCTGACTATTGGCGAACTGTGCAGGATCGAAATCATAGAGGTCCATGACTATGTCTGGAGTCTTAGACTGATTTGAATCTATCCCTAGTGTGGCAGTTCCAAACCTTGCCTTAATTTGTCTAAGTAGTTCCCCATTTCCACAGCCAAGATCGACAACAGTATCGTGGCGAAGAAACTCAAGAGAATCAATAATACGAAGATGAGCTTTTGCCATCGCTGATTCTGATGAGAATCCATTGGCTGTCCATGTGTCTATGATGAATGGAAACCCGAGACCACCACCAGCTTCCTCCGGTATGTTTTTACTGACAAGCCGAATCACTCGCTTGGTAGGGAGTGCGTCTGACGCTGTAGTGATCTTGCAAACTGGGGTGATAATCTGTGCTATACCGTGCAAGCTAGACCACTCGACAGGCCAGGAGAGAATTTCAAGGATCTTGGCCCATTCTTTATCGAGCTTGAGATTGTGTGCTGCATCTCCATAGAGCGTTGCTATTCCACGAGTTTGCTTACACGTGAAAGAGCATGGCAAATGAGATACCGTGCGTAGTCCCAGCCAACGCAGAAGGATGTTGTTACGCGGGTCTAAATTGATAAACTGCTCGATTTCCTGGTTGAATCCATATGCCGTGACCATCGGCAGCGTCGTATCAAACCATCGCTCATCCACCCAATATCGCTGGAAGAATGCACGACAGCATTCTGGATAGCCAAGTAGACTACCAACGGTATCCCAGTTTTGGAACTCATACGCATTGACAAAATCTCGTATATTTGCTAGTCGACCTACAGCTACCTTATACTCAGAAGGCAAGCTCGGGTCGAATGGGGACGAGGCAGAACGATAGTGTCCCAATACATTGACACGCTCAACTGGCACAGCAACTAAGCCATCGTCAACAGCATCTTTCGCCGCATTAATGATGTCTGTTGTATGCAGGAGCGCGACACGTCGAATGTGTAGCTTCACAGTCTCCTTCTCAATCCAACTAAACTTGTGAGACAGGTCAGAAAAGATAGGCTCCCATTTGGCCTGTGCTTTTTTGCTGGCCCACGAGACGCGCACGAATTCTTCCAACTTAAAGTCTAGTCTTTGTATCATTGTAAAGCTCTGCTAAGTTATAGACCGGTGTATCAGAGTGGTCGTTATGCCAATCCGTATGTGGAACATCCATATGTGGAGTATCAGCATGACCATGTGATGGCATATACTGCTTGCCTATGTTCTTGCCCTTTTCCTCCATCACTGGATGACTAAGAACCTGCTCTCCTGATTTGCGTAAATCGTGCTCGATATACTGCATCAGGTTATACCAGAAGCTACAATGGACTGTTTTGTTTCTCCAGTCTCCATCGATAGCTGTTCCTGGACACTGACCTTTGCACGCGAAGAAGTAGCGACAGTCCTTGCATCCACCAAACTCCTGAGGCGTCCTGTAGAGAGCTACGTATCTCTCCTTAGAGGTCCCAGTTGTTTTTGCCCAGTCTACACCATCCTTGTTTGTCCTTCCACAATTTGCAAGCTCTCCGTCTCCCTTGATGCCCTGGACCGCTGCTGTCTGTAGAGGGTCACACGCTCCCCAGATACAGCTGACATTCGGAGCTTCTTGAGTTAGTAAAGCTTTGATGTCTGCGAAAGGATTTACATGAAACTTCTCACTCTTGCAGAAGTCATAAATCCCTTTGTAGAAATCAAAGTTCTCCATGTTGGTCAGCTGAAGTTTTTGACGAACCTTTTCGTTGTCTGTCTCCAAAATATGAAAGTTGAAGCTCTTGACTCCATATTTGCCTAAGAAGTGCATGAACGCCATCATCTTCGAGAGCTGAGCACTCTTTCTATGCACAGTGAGAATGAGTGATGGAATGATGCCTTCACTGCATAGTCTGCTGATATTGGTGATTATCTTTTTGGTGTCCTCCGCTGAACACCTTGGCTCATTCATCTCGCCTACACCATCCACTGAGACGCCGACATGGACTTTGTATTTCTTGAATATGCCTATGTGGTCCTCGTTGATGAGTAGACCATTCGTCTGTATTCCATTCTGTCCAAACTTCTCCAATCCGTAAGCAAAAACCTCCTCAAGGTGTTTCATCGGTGTTAGTAGAGCTTCTCCGCCGAATAGAGTAAAGCCACTCCCACTCTTATCTATCTGCTTTTTAACTCTCTCCCACTCGACAAGAGGTGCAAAGTTTCCAGCGTCACGCATCGCATCTTGATAGCAATACGCGCACTTGAGATTGCACTTCACGCCTTGTGGTAGATATTCTATCGTCAAGATATCATGCTCCTATGAGTTCAGGCTTGTCAGTGTGAACTGTATCAGTGTGAGTATCAGTATGACTGTCAGTGTGAGCACCGTCAACGTGAGCGACATCGGTATGAGCTGAATCAATGTGCGCTACGTCCGTATGTGTGTCATCATGGTCATCGTGGTCGATATGTGCTGTGTCTCC
>Ga0137334_1000064_pt1 | contig 16681 bp, 19 predicted proteins | sample EasRivERMLT262_2_FD_104776 | JGI IMG/M metagenome (GOLD analysis project Ga0137334, IMG submission 104776) | Soil microbial communities from meander-bound floodplain in the East River, Colorado, USA - East River MetaG ERMLT262_2 | ecosystem: Environmental > Terrestrial > Soil > Floodplain ...
CCCGGAGTTACCCCCGAGGATTTACCAGGATTACTGAAGACTATGATCGAAGACGCAATTAGTTACGCGGAAGAAGAAGTTGCGGGTAATAGAGAGGAATGGCAGACTGCGTATCGCGGAAAAGCGTTAGCAGGTGATAAAGATCTTGATCAGACCAGATCCAGGGTTGTGAGTCGCGATGTGCATGACACTGTTCATGCGATTCTTCCTAGTTTGCTACGTGTCTTTTTCGGTTCATCCTCAGTTGTTGAGTATGTTCCGATGTCGCCAGAAGACGAAGAGAGCGCGAAGCAAGCAACGGATTACGTAAACCACATCGTACTGCAGAAAGACAACGAAGCCTTCCTGCTTTTTTATAGCGTGTTCAAGGATGCGCTGATTAAAGCGTTAAGTCCTGTCAAGTGGTGGTGGGATGAGTCGTTCAAGATAGAAGGCACGGAGTATTCTGGGCTGACACAGCAAGAATTTGTGAATCTCGTCGGTGATCCCTGGATTATCGACATCTACAACTACGAAGAAATTCCAAGCCAACTCGGCCAGCCTTTGATCAGCTGTTGCGTAACTTATAAGCGCTCCACTGGTGGGCGTGTAAAGCTATGCGCAGTTCCTCCAGAGGAAAGACTGATCAATCGCGATGCGCGAAGTCTGGATGACGCGACATTGTGGGGCCATCGTCGTGATATGACGATTTCTGAGTTGGTTTCGATGGGATTTGTCTACGAACAGCTCGTCGAAATGTCTGGTAACACTGAGAATGCGACGAACACTGAGAAGGTTGAAAGGTATGACAACCAGGGTTCGCTCAATGACAAAACTCGTAGCGATCTTGATCCGTCACAATGGAAAGTGGACGTTGTCGAAGCGTATGTCAACGTAGACTTGGATGCAGACGGGATTGCGGAGCGGTATAAGATATGGTGTGGCGGTTCCAACTGGGAAATCCTTGAAAAGGATGATGGCGACCTGGCTATCGATCTATGGGACGAGATTCCAGTAAGCGAATTCTGCCCAGATCCAGAACCACATATGGCTACAGGTCACAGCGTTGCCGAAAATGTGACTGACGTGCAGCGGATTAAGTCAAATCTGCTACGCGGCGCCCTCGACAGCTTGTCGCGTTCTATTTTCCCGCGAGAAGAAGTTGTCGAATCTGCGGTCAACATGGATGACGTGCTGAATCCTGAGATTGGTGCTGTGATTCGTGCCAAAGCGCCTGGAATGATCAGGGAAATCACTACACCATTCATGGGCAAAGAATGTCTTCCGCTTCTTGGTTACATGGACGAACTGAAAGCGAATCGCACTGGAATTAGCGCCACCACGCTTGGCTTGAATCCCAAGTCTTTGCAGAGCGCCACGCATGACGCCGTGGAGAATTCAGTTACGGCGGCGCAAAGCCAATTGGAAATGGTGGCTCGCATTTTGGCCCAAACTGGAATGACTCGCTTGTTCAAAGGGATTCTGAAATGCATCACTCAGAACCAGGACAAAGTGAGTATGGTCAGATTGCGGAATAATTGGGCTCCAATTGATCCGCGTGCCTGGAATGCTGGGATGGATGCGATTGTAACCACTGCACTCGGCCGTGGCACTGAAGGTTCGAAAATGGCGATGCTGAATGCGATCGCTGAACGCCAATGGACAGCGATCACTGTGCTCGGACAGCAGAATCCTATCTGCACGTTGGCAGAGTATCGCGAGACTTGCGCGGAAATGGTAGGGCTAACTGGTTACTTTAATCCAGATCGCTTCTTCCTGCCTGTGCAAACTTCACAGCAGTTGCAACAGTTCTTCCAGCAGTTCCAGCAAGGGCAACAGCAATTGCAGCAGTTGCAACAGCAAGTGGGGATGCTCAGTGCCGAACTCAACAAGCGTAGCCAGGCCGCGGCGAATAAGGACTTGGCCACTGCGGGTAAGGCTCAAGCTGAAACTACACAGGTTATTGTCGAGACTGCACAGCTGGCTGCTGGAGCAAACGTAGATCCAGGTGCAGCCAAAGACGAGATAAGGGCTATCACAGTTGGACGCTGAGACTCGTGCAAAATGCACATTAGCGAATCAGTTGCTGGGAGACCCGGAATTTAATGCTTTGCTTTCAGAAATGGAAGATGATACAATAGAATCCTTCACTTCATCTCAGCCGAAAGATGTTGAAGTACGTGAAAATGCGTACGCTGACATGAAGGCGATTGGAAGGCTCCGAGCAAAACTGAAAAGTTACTCGGATAACTTTAAGCTCGATGAACATCGGAATAGGAGAAAGACAGATGCCCTTTAACGTAGACGGTTCCGGAACCGAGACAGAACATGTCAGTTCCGAAGACACCGCAGAACAGCAATTTGGTAATCTACTCGACCTAGGTCGAGAGCCCAATCCTGCTGTTGGGGTAGCGAGTAAGGTTGGAGCAGAACGTGCTGCTTCTGGAGAAGAACCTGAGGAATATGCTTCACAGGACTCTCGAGGCCCAGCAGACGAAGGAGCTACAAGCGCTGACGTAGGTGACAATTCTGTAGATGACGGCGATGGCTCAGTCTTCGAATTCACCATCAATGGCGAGAAGCGCGAAGTCACGCAACGTGAACTTCAAGATAGCTTTATGTTCCAGTCTGATTACACGCGCAAGACTCAGCAGTTGGCGGAACAGCGTAAGCAGTTTCATCAACATGCCGAGGCTGTAGTCCAGGAACGTCAGCAGTATGCTCAATTGCTTGGCGCCTTGGAACAGCACCTTAACCAGCTGCAGGGCGCCGAGCCAGACTGGGCTACATTGGTGCGTACTGACCCGATCGAGTATCAGGCACAGCGCGCCATGTGGGATCAGCGGCAGCAGCAATTACGAGCGGCACAGCAAGAGCAACAGCGTGTGATGGAGCAGAACCAACGCGAATACAGAGCGCGAGTTCAAACTCACATGCAAACGCAACGTGATGCGTTGCTTCAAGCCCGACCGGATCTTCGAGATTCCCAAGTTGCACAGCGTTTCCAAGTTGAGATCATGGACTATGCTAACAAGTCTTACGGCTTCACTCCGCAGGACATTGGTAGTCTGATGGATCATCGAGTATTCCTGGTACTCGACAAAGCAAGACAATTTGATATGCTGCAAGCAGCGGGTACTCAGAAGGCTGTGAAGGTGAAACAGCAACCAACGATGCGTCCTGGGTCTGCCAAGGGCGCGCAGACTACGGCTGTCCGCAAGTTGAATGACGCCAAAAAGCGGTTGCGCGCAAGCGGAGACATCCGCGATGCTAGCGCAGCATTTGAGACACTTCTGTAGGAGTACATTGCAATGCCGAAGGTAGATGATGCCTTTACCACATACGACGCCCAGGCGAATCGTGAAGATCTGTCCGATATTATCTACAATATCGATCCGTTCGACACGCCAATCATGACTGCGATTGGTCGCCGCAACATCTCGAATGTGGTGTTCGATTGGCAGACCGAAGATCTGCCAAATGTTGATACCGCCGCAGACCTGGAAGGTTTCGAGCTTGCTCGCGCTGCAGCAACCCCGACTGTTCGTCAGACGGGCGTGGCGCAGATCAAGCACCGAGACGCAACGGTTTCCGGCTCACAGGATGCAGCCAACCCCGCGGGAAAGCGGAAGGAGATGGCGCATCAGATGGCGCTGGTCAGTAAAGCGCTCAAGCGTGATTGCGAGAAGATCATGTTTGGCACCGCCCAGGTTGCAGCCACCGGCAGTGCCGCGGTTGCCCGCACCACCCGCGCGTTCGTTAACTGGATTTACACCAACACGACTTTCCAGTCCGGCGCATTGGGAGCAGATCCTATTCCTGGCACCAACACGCCCGTTGTCGATGACGGAGTTCCAGTGGCGTTCACTGAAGACATGCTGAACGACACCCTGGAGCTGTGCTACATGAATGGCGCTGAGCCTTCACTGCTCTTCGTCAACGCACACAACAAGCGCGTTGTGTCAACGTTCCTGGGCCGTACCTCTGCTCGCCAGATGATTGCAGCGAACAAGGTGGTCAATAGCGTGACGCTCTATGCGTCTGACTTCGGGGATCTGAAAGTGTTGCCCCATCGTTGGATGCGCGGAAGCGATGCGTTCCTGATCGATCCGGCCTACGCGCGAGTTGCGTATTACCGCAAGTTCCAGCGTTCACCGATCGCCAAGATTGGCGATGCCGACACGGAAATGATCTTGACCGAGTTCGGTCTCCAGGTCGACAACGAAGCAGCACACGGCGTGATTCGCGATTTGGTCGCCGCGTAACACTTCGAGCGGAAAACGGGGTACAATGGGGCCTGATAGGAATATCAGGCCCTTTTTATTATGAGCATGACAACTTTAATCAATGCGTTCGGTGCTTACTGCACTCGAATTCACAGTGAAGATGGCAAACTCATCGAGCAAACCAGCGTAGATGTAGAGCCTATTCTGGAAAGTGTCGCCGCAGCCCGTGAAGCCAATGCGACACACGGTGGCCATAGAATGAGCCGAAACCTGGTTCCTGTGGCAGAAATACCAGCGACTGAATACGTCAGAGCATGTCGCTTAGGTGTGCAGAATGATCCGGCGTATTGGCGAAGATGGGCCAACGCTCCTGAAAACAAAGTCTTTCGTATCACCAAAGGGAGACTGTAATGCCAATCAGTAATTACGGCGAGTTAAAGATTGCAGTCGCCGATTTGATCGATCGCCATGATATAGAACCAACTATCGTTGCCGATTGGATCAAAATGGCTGAATCGAAAATGAACCGATTGCTCAAGCACAATCGCGTTTATTGCCGAGGCGCCACTATCGGCTGGAGAAGCAATTTGTTGATTCCTCTCCCTGAGGATTGGCTGGAAGGCCACAACATCGAAGTAATCACCGCCAAAGAAAATCCAGAGGACCCCACGAGCCCACTCGATGGCGAACGGTACCAACTGGTTTATCAATCTTCTGATCTCATCGACATGATGCGTCAAGGAAGAACTCCTACTATCCCAAGCTACACGTTCTTTGATGGCGTCATTGAGATTTACCCGGATCCGAAAGCAGAATTCCGCGTGCAGATGGATTACTACAAGAAAGTCCCTGCACTCATCACAGATTTGCAGACGAACTGGATGCTGACAGAGCATCCGGATCTTTACCTATATGGCGCCGCAGTTCACTCGGCACCATTCTTGCGCGATGACATGAGAATCCCAATGTGGGATAAAATGGCTACGGAAGGCATTTTCCAGTTAAATGAGCGCAATGATCGCTCCAGGACTTCTGGTAGCCGACTTGCGCGTAGGGTTGCGTACAGCTTAGGCTAATGTCATACTTATACAATTATTGCCTTTACAACGAAGGCAAGTACCAGTCAGAGATATGGGACGTCAGTTGCCCATTATGGGATACTGTACCAGATGAGGTAAAAAGCGATTGGGCGTGCAGCGCCGCTGAGGACGGGAGTTGGGAACAGCAATCTGATCCTACAGGCGATTCTTGGAAATGCAATCCAAACGCAACTGACGACGCAAATATATCTACACCGGTGTTTGAAGAAAATGCCTAGTTTGACACCACGTTACAGCTTTAATCTCCCTACGCTCAATGGCGAAGACGGGAGCTGGGGTGCGTTACTCAATACCAATTTTGAGATTATAGACACACTCCTCTTTGACATGCAGGCGATGATCGATGCGCTAGATGTTCCTGAACACGGCGATCTTGTAGGCCTGGATGACGATGATCATCCGCAGTATTTGACCATAGCCAGGGCTGACACGCGTTACTACACCGAAGCTGAAGTAAATGCGTTAATTGCTGCAATTCCAAAGATTCCTCCTGGCGGTCTTACAGACCAGATACTCGCTAAAGTCAGTAATGCGAATTATGATACCCAATGGGTAACTATCACTATTCCGCCAAGCGGTACTTCTGACCATGGAATGCTGACAGGATTAGCTGACGATGACCATCCTCAGTACCTGAATACAGCTCGTGGCGATGCACGTTACTACACTGAAACTGAGGTAAATGCGCTACTCGCGGCAATACATGGTATCCCTGCTGGTGGTGCTACTGGTCAAGTATTAACCAAAATCGATTCTACTAACTATAATGCTAATTGGCAGACCCCTGCTACTGGTGGCGTAACTGACCACGGTTTGTTGACAGGATTGGCTGACGATGACCATCCTCAATACCTTAATCAAGCACGCGGCGATGCGCGTTATTATACGGAAGCTGAAGTCAATGCGCTGATCGCAGCAGTACCGAATTACTGGACTCTCACCTCTTCCAATATCACAAATAACAACGCTGGTAATGTAGGCATTGGCGCAGCCCCTGGCGCGTTCAAGCTTTCAGTAACAGGTACCTTTAATGCCACTGGCGCGACCACGTTAGGCAACTCGCTCGGAGTAACGGGCTCTGTCACGCTGAATGCTCTCGCTGGTACTGGCAATCGCATGGTTATAGCGAGTGCGACTGGTGTATTAAGCGCACAGACGATACCAACAATTCCGCCTAACTACTGGACATTAACTGGTTCTGATATAGCTAATAACAATGCTGGTAACGTCGGTGTAGGCGGCGCGCCAGGACTATTTAAGTTGGGTGTAACTGGCTCTGGCAATTTCAGTGATTCTTTAAGCGTTGGAATTCCTGCAGATTTTTGGGCAGGTACTCCTGATGGGTTTTTCAATCTAGTTGGTCGTCCTGGCGCTTTGCTTGGTTGGGTTGGTTCAGCAGGTAGCAACAGAGTAGTGGTAGGCAGTAATGCTTATCGCAATAACGCTTCAGCGACAAGTTATCTTGGTGCTGGTGGTGTAGTCAATAATGGTTCGCAGATTGAACTTGCTCCAACTGGAGAAATTTTCTTCAAGAATGGCCCAGCTTCAGGGATCAATCTGACCCAACGCATGCTCATTGACGCAGCCGGTGATGTTGGGATTGGTTCTGCTCCACCAACTGGCAAGTTGGGCGTCGACGGTAACATTGGCGGAACCGGTAACTTGTATTTGTACGCTGCTTCTACCGTCTCATCCATTCTTGAACTGGGTTCTGGACGAACAGGCAATGGTAACAGTTACATCGACTTAATTGGTGATGCGACCTATACCGACTACGGGTTGCGAATGATTCGCACAGCAACTGGTGCGAACACAAATAGCCAGATTTTGCATCGCGGAACTGGCGAACTCAGCTTGAAAGCAGTGGAAGCAGGCACTCTTGGGCTTTACACCAATAACGCTGAACGGTTAAACATTTCCTCTGCTGGCCTAGTCACTATTGCTAATCTTGCTGGTTCTGGCACTCGTATGGTTACAGCTGGCGCCGCTGGTGGCTTAGGTACTCAAGCGATACCATCAGCTGGTCTTGTAGCCATTAAAGGAACCGCTATCCCAGCTTTTGTGGGCGGTACTGGCATTAGCTATAACGCTAGTCGTTTTGTGCGTTGGACGCGCTTTGACGATGTAGTTCATGTCACTGGGCGTATCCACTGGACAGCTTTGACTGGTTCGGCCGTCATTGTGCAAATCAATCTTGGTGATCTGCCTATGCCAGCGGGTCTGTATAATCACCTTACATGGGGCATGTCTAAAGGGGTTGACCTGTCTAGTACTTATTTCCATCACACACTGTGGTTGACTAACTCAGGTCTTAATATCTACGCACAACCTCATATTGTGTCATCGACAACGGATGACGTAGCGACATACACATATAGCTCATTAGCCAGTGCAGGTTACATCAATTTTGGTGGCACGTACCACACTGACGCAACGTAACTAGAGGATTTTACTATGACCACTCCAATCAATCCGCAGTACATGGCTAGTGGCCTTGTCGTGCAGGAAATAAGATTGACTTTTAACCCAATCTACAATGGTGTTGAATGGGTGGCGGATATTGCTAGTATTGAAGCTATAGTAACTGTGCTACTGGTTGATGATGAAGATCCTACTCTCACCCAGGTTAAAGTATTTCCTTACAGCGCCCTTCCGCAGATGGGCAAGAATCGTATTGACAATGCGAAGACGTATTTTGAACAACGCGTCGCTGATAGTTTTTAGCCTGTGTTTATCGGGCTGCGCTGTGCTGGGTCGCGATTTCCAGCGAGTGCATATTGAGAAAAAATGCGAGGTGACTGTAACTCGCGGCGGGGCTAGATATGGGCAACCTGACAACGAGCATGTTGGTAAAGTCAAAGTAGGACCCGATTGTACAGTCGACGTAGAAACTGAAGACGAACAAAGTATACCTCAACAGGAGAACGAAAATGGGCGTTAAAATTGAACTGACAGCTGAACAGGAAGCGGCCGTACTCGCTTCATATGGTTACGACGACATCGTACGGGAAGACACTCCAGATACTCCGGAAGCAGTTGTACAGGCTTTTGACAAGCTGTATGGCATTCCTTTCGGTACTCCGCACAATGGCAAGAATGGCGATCTGAAGCTGCGCACAGCGGATGGCCTAGTCACCTGGAAGTTCTACGTGGACGGTGCGCTGGCTGCGCTTGGTGGCGTAAGTGACCACGGCGGCGATTTCCACATCAGCACCGTTGCTGATGAAATGGCCAAGTGGGACGGCGGCGGTTACGAGAACATCCTGGCCAAGATCGAAGACACTGGCCTGGCTCCTTCTGATTATGCTGTGTTCCCAGAGAACATCGGCCAGGTGACTCTGTACGGCGTGCCTTTCGAAGGCGATGAATGGAAGTTGGAGATGTGGCAGGAGAACAAACTGCAGTACACTCTCACCGGTCCAGTCTATACTCCACAAGATCTGGTCAAGTTCACGCTCTACCAGTCCGGGTCAATCCTGGGCGTTCAGTACCAATGGAAGTAAGCAAAGGAGAAGTGTCATGACACTGCGATTGATTTTCTGGATTCTCATGTTGTTCTGGGCTGTTGGTATATTCGCTGGCCCTCGTCTTGGACCGTGGGCGCCGACTGGCAGCAATATCGTGCTGTTTGTGCTGTTGCTCATCCTGGGCTGGGCCGCGTTCGGGCAGCCCATCCAAGGATAGTTTGTACATAAAGATTCTCATCTAGTATTATATTGAAAAGGAGAACGCCATGCCACATACACAAGACCAACTGAATGCTGCTAAAGCAGCGTACGATCGCTTCAAAGTTGCAACTGGCGGTCGTGCTTTCAACGCAACAAAGCTTCCTGATTTCAGCATGTTAGGGCCATCTCAAGTTGATGGCTGGGTTGCAGCGGCAGATGAAACTGCTGACGTTGCTGAACCTGAGAAGGAAGAAGAGGAAGAAGCGGCACCAGTAAAGAAGAAAGTCTTTGTTAAAAAGAAGAAATAATGACGCTTCCAGCTTCAGGGCCGATTACACTCAACGCCATCGAGACTGAGTTCGGTGGCGTTGATCAACCTTTAAGCGCGTTTGTTCGCGGTGGTCTTTATGTGCCTGACACTACAGCAAATGCGAAGATCCCTAAAGCTGAACCTATCAAACTCACTGATTTCTACAAAGGTACTGCTGCGCCCGCGGTACCGAACACCGTACTGAACAAAAAGACTGTAGCGCCATTCATTACGCTGCACCAGACTGGACTCACTGCAGTAGCGCATAGCGAAGTACAATCAACTGTACAGAACGTGAACGAGCGATTTGTCGTTGACATGATCGTAAAGTGCGGTCCAGGACAAGTCGATTCCGCGCAGATGCTCCCACATAGAAGTGGTTACTTGTGGGCGAAAGAGCGTATGCAGATTCTTGTAGGCGTAGACACATCTAATCTCGCCAACATGCTCTTTGAAGGAATCTCGATCGATATGTACTTGACAGATTCTGCCAAGGGGTACTTTGGTTGCCGAGCATTACGAATCACTGATAGTGGGAATGTATCATATTCTGCTCCGCCAAGGAATAACTACTTCCAGGGTCCTGGATCAGAGTACTTTAATGATGTGCTCCCAAATACCACTCCTACTGGCTACATCAAGCTGAGAGTCTCGCGTGGTGCCTCAGTCGTTTCATTTACTAGCAACGGCATCAAATACGCATTGACGTACCAAGTGACGATGTTCCGTAGGCCTACTTGGGCTGCAGTATGGAACCAAGTATGGAATATTAACGTTCCAGAGGTTCTGTCGTCATTCAATAACGCTCGTCCCTATAATGCAGGTGGTGCCATCGTTATAGGGAACTCGAATTATCCAGGAGGTGGAGTCTGTAACCTCTCCTTCTCCAGTATTAAACCTGTTCTTGGCGTAACCGTACCGCCAGCGGAGGATGAATAAAATGCCTGACACAAATACAACAAATTATGGATTTCTCAAGCCAGAAGTCGGTGGGTCAACTGACACTTGGGGCGAGAAACTCAACGATAACTTCGAGGACATCGATGGCATTCTGATCGAGTGCTTCAAGAACGATGGCGGAGATATTGCCAATAACAAGTCTCCTCAGCTGAATATGGGTGGTTACAAGTTCGCATTGGAAGGGACTTTGCCAGCAACTCCTACGACTCCTGATACTCGAACATTGGTCATCAAACTCAATGGTGTGACTATCTTTCGGCTTAACGCAACTGGTCTCGTTGCTAATGACTTAACTGCCAAGACGCCAGTATAATGCCAAACGTACCTATACAGATCCCACCAGGCATGCTCCTGAACACTACGGAGTACGATGCTATGGGGCGTTGGGTCGATGGAAACTGGATCAGATTCTGGCGCGGTAAGCCCAGGCCTATTGGCGGTTGGGATGTAGCGCAAGATGGCGGTGTCGACGCTGTGCTCAATGGCACTGGGCGTTCATTGCATTTCTGGCGAGACTTGTCACACAATAGCTGGATTGCTATAGGCACCCCCGCAGCACTCTACGTGTATGATGGCAGTGACTTGATCAACATTTCTCCAGTGGTGAATCCTGTCCCGCCAGGTCCAGAAGAAGGTGGTACAGGCTTTGGCTACGGCGGTGGAGATTATAGCGCCGCTGCCTATGGCACCGCTCGCGCTTTCACCAATCTTACATTCGATCCGGGTATCTGGACATTCGATAACTGGGGCGAAGAGCTGATTGCATGCCCAAATTGGTATGGCGCTATCTACAAGTGGGCTCCTGGCACTGCCGCGGCGGTATTGATCGAACCTCTGACAGGTACCGAGGTCCCACAGAAAGTCAGTGGTATATTGGTAACCAATGAAAGACATCTAGTGGCGATCGCCGCAGGCGAATACTCCACCACGTGGAAGCGGAACCCGTGGAGAATCGCCTGGAGCACGCAAGAAAACTATGCTCAATGGACTCCGTCTGTAACGAACTCAGCAGGTGATTACCAACTGCAGACAGCGGGTGATGCTGTTTGTGGTACAAAATTCAGAGAAGAGAATCTGATCTGGACCAAGGTAGATGTACATCGAATGACGTACCTTGGCCCGCCGTACTACTATGGCTTCAAGCGTCTTGGCGATAACGCTGGAATCGCGGGCGCACAGGCTTTCGCGGTTACTAATAGCTTTGTCATCTGGGTGTCAAGGGATGCCATTATTATTTATGATGGCGTTGTGCGTGAACTTGCTCCTGAGGTTAGCGAATACTATAAGAGCAAGATAAACACACAGTTCTTTCCGAAAACTGTGGTTGGCCACAATCCGATATTCAATGAAATCTGGATCTTCTTCGTCCGCGTTGGCGAATCAGAAGTTTCGGATTACATCATCTGGAACTACGAAGAGAACACTTGGGCAGTTGGACAACTCTCTCGTTCAGCCTGGTCTGAAGCCAGGGTCTTTAATTACCCTATGGCTGTAGAACCGTTCAAGGATGGCGCTAATTACTTCTCCAGGTTGATTTTACATGAAAAGGGTTTCTTGAACAAAGGGTTGTCGCGCAATAATGAGATCTTTATCAAGTCCTCGCCGATAGAGTTAGGCGTTGGCGATAACTTGATGGTCGTGCGCCGCTTCGTTCAGGACGCGAAGTCTGATGAATCTCCGCCGGCCACTTCGCTCGAACTGACATTCGAGTATAAACTGGCCCCGGAAAGCATTACGAGAACCTTCGGTCCTGTGAGCGCGGAAACTACGCGAGGTTACACTGATGTACGATTCACTGGGCGTCAAGTGGCACTCACTTTTAATCAAGTTGTTGATGCTGACTGGTCTATTGGTCGTTATCGACTCGAGCTTGTTCAAGGAAGCGGACGATGAATAAGTCCCTTGATCGTCTAGAGATATATGATCCGCAAGAGTTTCAGCGTGTACAGCAACTCGTGGATAACCTTAATCGAGAGACGTACAAACGCAACGAGCATGTCGACATCGTTGGGGATGCTGATGCAGGTGGGCGTAAACCACAGCTCATTTTGCGTTCTCCTGACGGGCGCCGCTGGACTATAAACGTCAGTAACGCCGGCGCTATAACTGCCGCATTAGTTGTGTGATGGACGATAGAGTAAAAAAGCCATCGAGCGTCGCTGAAGCAGCGATTAACGAAGTTGCGTTTATTGCTTGGGTCGACGCTGAAGTGGATCGTTGTTGGCCTTGGTTAGAACAAGCCATGCGTCGAGGAGTTCCTGGTGGTATAATCACACATGAAATAGACGATATCAAAAAGATGGTCTTTACTCGACAAGCCCATCTATGGTCAACGCCAAATGGCGTAGCTTTAACAACGTTTTCGCAGTACCCGCTCTGCCGCATCATGAATATCTGGCTCCTGGGGGGAGATTTTGAAGAAGTTTTCGATGTTCACAATGATGCGGTAGAGCACTTTGCGCGTTCTAATGGTGCCAGGTTGCTCTACGCTCAAGGCCGGCCGGGCTGGGTTAGAAGACTGAGAGACCGCGGATACAAAGAATGCCAACGTATAGTGACCAAGACGCTTTAGCGCTCACTCGTCCTCCTGCGAGTGGTCTAGGCTACATGCGCGCTCTCGCCGCAATGGCTTCACAGCTAGGCTGGATGGTCCCCGCTGGTCTTGCAGGATCTTATGATCTATTAACTGGCAAAGGCATGGCTGAAGCCGATGAGAGCATCAAAAGTCTCATGGCCAATGCCTATACTCCCACTGACGAAGATTCTTTTGCGGCGATGCAGGATATCGGGTCCTTCCCATTGTCCGCGTTAGCCGGTAAAGCATCAGAAGTTGGCGGTGACATTGGTTACGACATAGCCGGACCTGCTGGTGGAACTCTTGGCCAAATGGGGCCAGATTTACTAGACATGATGTTCGGCTCACATGGCGCTGGTCCAGCAACGCAGGCGGCGATAATGATCGCCAGGACGTTGCCGGCACCGCACAATGACCTAGCTCAAGTTACTGCTATTCATCCAAGTGTAAGGTCTCAGTTTGGATCAGCGTCAAGATTACCTAGTCGTGCTGCCACTTCATATATTGTTGAAGGAAATAATGCTCGAGGGCAACCTATTGACTTAAACAAAATCGCTGATGAATGGCAGCGCGCAGGGGCAAATCTCAGTACTGGTACTCCAGTTTTTGGAGATCGCTTTAACTTTAATAAAGCATTAAGAAATGAATCTACTAGTACCACTCTTGGAAACGTACTAGCAGAAACAGATCCGCATAGCCATCTTCCTGATATATTCAGAATGGGTCTTACTGATATCGCTCCGTTCCTGCGAGGGCAACCGCAGAAGTACGGCAATTTCATGTATGGCAACGTGTGGGATGATCTACTTGGACTTGGTTTTGATGTAGGCAGTGATTTGCCTGGTAGCGTTTCTCGTGAAGCGAGACGGGTTTACAACTCCAGAGAGATGAATAACAGATATAACATATCAGGGAATCCAGATCCTAGTAGTTTACCTCTAGATCCATTGTTTCTCGTTGATGGTTCTGGTAATCCTATTGTCAATCGTTTTGGTACGTCAAGTGGTTTTACTGCTAAAGAACTAGTCGATCAACCAGAGATGTACTTTTTCGATCAACGAGCAGATCCGGATTCTTACTGGCCAGATGACACCATGTTCCTTGACAGATTAGCACGTCAAGGTGGGCATTCACCATACCCCAATTCACAATTTCTAACGTTGATGCCACCAACTGATTATGTTGATTTAACTACTTTTGATTTGCAGCAACCAAGCCGGATAGCGACAGAAGGCTTAGGTGGGCCTACGCGCATTAATGCTAATAAGGTACGTGGCAATAATGATTTTGACGCGTTCCCTATGCTGAATCTAGACGCAGGTGATTCTAATAGGATTGTCGGTCACGAAGGTAGGCACAGAACGTCAACGTGGGGTCGGCAAGGTGGCTTATATGTTCCTGTGCGTCTTAGGTTTACTAATGCTGACCCGTCACCTTACAATTTCCCAGATCGTTCAGGTACTATACTGGGACAGTATAAGACGAATGCTTCGTACACACTTGATCCTGCTAAGACAAGGGTATTCGAGCCTAATCATCATTCTATATTCGAGATTCAGCAGTTGCTCCGCGACTTCGGAATCAGCAGCCCAATACGATAATGGCTACTAAATCGAGTTCTTGGCAAGATCCGGTTCCGCCAGCGAGTGGTCTAGGCTACATGCGCGCATTGGCCGCGATGGCTTCACAGCTAGGGTGGACTATACCCGCTGGCCTGGCTGGGTCCTATGACTTATTGACAGGAAAAGGTGTTGAAGAAGCAGATAAAAGCATTCGCGATCTCATGGGCAATGCCTATTCGCCAACTGATCCTGACTCGCAGGCAGCAATGCAAGACATCGCGTCGTTCCCGCTATTCCAGATGTTCAGCAAAGCAGCAGAGAAGGCGGGCGATGTCGGCTATGACATAGCTGGGCCAACTGGTGGGATGCTTGGTCAGCTTGCTCCTGATGCGCTGGACATGCTGTTTGGTTCACATGGTGCCGGCCCAATATCACAGGCGATGATAATGACTGCGAAAACAGTCCCTACTCCTCGAGGAGAAGCGTCGCAGATTACTACGATATTTCCTGACTACCAAAGAAATCCTCGTGGTACTCCAGATCTTCATGCGAATTCTTATCTTGCTCTTGGGGATGAGAAACTCGATTTGTATGATTATAAGAACAAGCTATTTGAACCTATGAGTACAAGGCAGTTACTTCAGCCTAATAGTAGTTGGCCAGTATTAGGGTCAGAAGTTCTTAAAGACATGACCGGTCAAGAGGTTCTTGGTACGGTAAAAATGCAGGCGGATGGTCCTTCTAACAGCATGTTTGGGACTACTTACGGTGGACTGATGCATCCAGATCTTCAAGGTATAGGCCTTGGGAACGAGATGTATAGTAACATCTGGGATGATTTGCATTCGCTTGGGTTCGCCACTGCTAGTGATTCATTTGAGAATGTTTCTGATGCTGCGAAACGCGTTTATGAATCTAGTAGGATGAATAAAAAGTATGACATTCAGCCAGGTGGCGCACGTCCGGGATCAGATAATCCTCAGTATATTGCTACTGGACCTGGCAATCCCAATATCGCTCGTTTTCTAGACAAAACAGGGTATACCGGCGAAGAAGCGATTCGGTATCCTAACACATTCTTTTTCGATGAGCGCGTAGACCCGAATTCATACTGGCCTACAGACATAGTGACTCTGGAGAAGATGGCTAAAGAGTCAAGGGCGAGTAACAGAATGCCATTGGATCAGTTCTTAACGCTGATGGACCCCTACGAGTTCTTGAGAATGACGCTTGACTCCACTAAAGACATAGGGAGCATAGCATTAGACGGGCTGTTTAATCCGCGGACTCAGAAACGAGAGACGCGTCTCAATGCTTTCGATGTATACACTCAAGCAAATCCGCGTGAGACATTCCCGTATCTACTGATAGGACCAGACACTGGTAAGATTTTAGGTCACCAAGGTAGACATAGAGCTTCAGTGTGGGCACGGCAAGGACATGAGAAATTGCCAGTGCAATTACGGCTTGCTCCATTTGTCGGAGCAAATGGTCCTACTGCGATATTACCTAATGTATTAAAAGGGCAATTTGATGGTTCTAGAACGTTACCCTTAAGTCAAATTCATGGTAAAATGTGGCCACTGCTTCCTAAAGATGCGTACTTACAGAGTATAAATAGAGCACTCGGTAATCAGTACGGCCGTTCAGAGCATCCGTATTAAAGGGAATTGGAATGGCGTCGTCAAGTAAAGTAGGTGATACAACTCGGCCGGGTGGGCCTGGCGGGCTTGTTCCCGGCGGTTCAGGAGCTCCATTCTTACAGAACGGACAACCCGGATTGCCAATGCAAGGTGGTAAACCTGGCAATGGCGCTCCACAGCAAGGCAGTAAACCTGGCAACGGCGCTCCACAGCAAGGCAGTAAACCTGGTGCTATGCCTGGTCCTACTGCGCCCGGTGGTGGTCCTATAGCTGGACCAGTGAACAACTCGCCAACGATGTATGGTCCAGCGATAAGTGCCATGCCGGCTGGTACAGTTGGTGGTCCTGCTAATCCATATACTGGAGTAGTGCCTGGAGCGATTCACCCAAACTATCTCGCTATGCAGCGGGAAGCAATGGGAAACTTCCAGCCTCAGACTCCTGGCCATAGCGCAGAGGCTCTTAAAGCACTGGCTGGACTTAGCCGTGGATCTATTCCTGCAGCCACAACTCCTCAGCAACAAGGTCCTGGACGTCCAAGTGGTCCTGGCAACACAGGTACTCCTGGCAGTGGTTCAGGGGTCAATTCGCCGAACAGCGGATCCGGTACAGGTACTGGTGGCATTGGCGGTGGCGGTGGTCTCGGCGGCAATCAGAA
>Ga0137334_1000065_pt1 | contig 16259 bp, 28 predicted proteins | sample EasRivERMLT262_2_FD_104776 | JGI IMG/M metagenome (GOLD analysis project Ga0137334, IMG submission 104776) | Soil microbial communities from meander-bound floodplain in the East River, Colorado, USA - East River MetaG ERMLT262_2 | ecosystem: Environmental > Terrestrial > Soil > Floodplain ...
GCGTCGTGCGGGTTTCCGTCTACTCGTTTAATACCTTGAGGGCGGGACGTCATCATGTCGTCCAGATTCACCTTGTTCTTATCAACCGCTTTTTCTCCGTTGATGGCGAAATAGAGGTTGTCCAGAAATCCCCGTTGCAGAGTGGACTTGATCAACTGAATGTCCATCGCATCATCCGCCGTCGAGATGCCAATGTGACGGTGCGGCATCATCCGGGGGGTTACACAAGCTATGGGAATGAAATCAGCCTCTTCGTTGAGCAGCACGGTGTGTCCAACTACCATGCAGTGACGGAGTTCGGCCATTCCGTCCCCGTCCTCGTCGAACCTCAGCCAGCATTCACGGGCCTTAACTCTTTTCATCGACGGATCGTTGGTCTCTCCATCGTCCTGGATATCCTCGTTGAACCTGTTTCGAGCTTGCTCTTCCAAATCCGACAGGGAAGAACCTTCGTTGTCTCCAATGTCGTCCGGTATCTCGAAGCCTTCGCTTCTCAAGTCGGAAAGCGTCTTGTATTCCCAGTGCTCTACAAAGTCCGCGTGCTCTAAATCAACTTCCTGGTGTAGAACGGAGACGAGGGTCCGTTCAGGCGCAATCGGCAGATACTTGGCACAGCCGTAGGTCTTTTTCTTCTGCACCATGAAGTTATGCAGCGTTACTGGTACTTCAATGATCCTCGGCCCCATAGGTCCAGGCATTTGCTGCTTGTACATAACCTGGTACGCTTCGTCCTCGATAACATCAACTTCAGGATCTAACGAGACCATCTTCAACTGGTCGTCGGTCTGCCCTTTGTAATGCTCCTTCTCGACTACCTCCCGTTCGTCCCAGAAGCATTTGACGTATCCGTTCTTCTGCAAAAGAGCGTCGGTAAACCAAACGTACGCGGTGTTGAACCAGTTATTCTTTTCAGTGATGACGTGGTTGACGTAATCCGTCTCCTGCTGGGCCTGTTCAATGTCCTCCGGGCCTTTGGGGGCGAAGGACACAACATCGTCACCCGAGGTGAAGATTCTCAACAGTCCGGGCTTAATCCATTCGATTGAGTCCGACACGTCCCGCGACACGACTTGAGAGCGCCCCTCTTTCTCGTTCCCGAACGGTCTGCCGAGGTAGTAATCCATAGCTTTAGCGCGGGAGTCCTGAAGCTCACCGCCCTGGGTAGCTTTGGATTCGTAGTTCTCAATCGCGTTGAGGATGGAGTTATCCATCACACAATCCCCCGGTCGTCGTACTTGAGAGGCTTGTCCTTCTGATGAATCGAGGCAAAGCGTTTCATCATGTGCCCGTAACGAGTCGCGGCCATCAAGTCCTCGCGCTCCTTCACGACTCGTCCATCCTTGCGGTGATAGAGCCTGAATTCCTCAAACCAATCGGCCAAGTGCTTGAACACCTTGAGCCGGCCCGTTTGCATGTAGGCCAGCAAATCCTGAATCCCGGCCTCTACTGAATTACCGCGCGTGTCCTCGTACTGAGCACGTTCGGCAAGCATCTTCACGCCTTGATCGAGGTATTGTTTTCTCAGCGCTTCCCCGTTCGCTTGCGCAGTCTCGTTATCAGCATCATGCGGCCAGGCAACTGGAATCCACTCTCCGCGTCCCTTGACCGCTGCCGCATGAATAATCACGCTCTGCTTAGAGGCCCGATAACAGTCATAGAGGTAAACCTTGTCCGCGTCCTTGTCCCAGGCGAGCCAGACAGCAGCCGTCGGATGGTCCCAGCCGAAGTCAATCCCGCAAATCCTCGGCCAGTGCTTAGGAAGGGTTATTGGTTCGCAAGTGATTGATTCTTCGGTAACAGGAAATACGCGCCCAGAACCAAGAACCGGGATACCTTTTGCCCTCGCTTCCCGCTCATGTTCTGGGTATCCGGCGACGATTTTTTCCCTTGATTCCTTGCTGTAATGCTCGGCATCCTCTATGCCCATGGAAGTCACATGCGTGCCGTCTGGTTTCTCCATCAGAAAACGTCTGACGACATCTGACATCCCGAGTAGCGGCGTGAAGGTCATCATGGTGAAAATGCCGCCCGTCTGCGTGCGGGTGCGGCCTTCCGAGTAGATGTCTAGCGGCGGTTCCTCATCGAACCAAAGGCCGTCCAGGGTTGGACCTTGCCACTTCTCACGGCCCTTCTCATAACTCTTGAACCACAGCAATGACTCACCCGATTGGATGTCACCGCCGCCCCCGTGCGTTACTACCACGCTGTCTAGAAGATCAGGTGTACCTAATGCCTTGGTGTAGTTGAGAATCGCGTCCTTCGGGATCATCCCCGTGCCATACAGATCTTCTTGGGGTGGCGGGCCGACAAGCACCCGCTGCGGATTGTCGCGTGTGGATTCGTTCGTAACGCCTGCTGCCCAAAACATCACTGGCCTGTCGAACTCCTTACCATCCCACCAGTCCGGGTAACGCCCCGTGAGGTGTATTGCCCACTCAGCGCCACCAGCTAAGGTCTTACCTACCTGGTTCCCCGCCATCAATAAACGCTCGGAATTCGTCTTTCCGGCGTTATGGAATTCGGCCTGTTTAATGTACGGCCGGTACGCTTTCAGCTTGTTGTGAGACGCCCTGAGAGTTATCAGTCGCTTCGCCTCTGTGTTCGCCAAGGAAGCGTTCTGTGGCGTCCACAATGGCGGCGAGCTGCTCGTCTGTAAGTTGTTCAAGAGGGCTGACTTTGTGGCTTACGTCCATTTCCTTCGGCATGAGCGAAGCAATCGCCCGGATGTAGCCGGAAGGATCATTGGCCCGCATACTCTTGAGAGCCTCGATTCCGTTTTCCTTGAAATCGTCAGCAAGTACAGAAATGAAATTATTGCGGAGCCTGTCGCGCGCCCCTGTGGGCCTGCCGCCAGTAGGTTTCGACATTCGATAGCAAACCTCACAACAAAATGCCCGCACTCGGCGGGCTGGATACGCCAAACGAAGCTACGACGAGCCCGCTTGGTTCGTAATACTATGCTGCGTGTTCTGTCTGTGTGGCTATATTTCGGCAGCGCCGTGTTGTTTGATTTTGCAGATGATGTGCTAATTCACTTGCAAGAGAGACAGAAAGCATCAGCCCGATAGCTTGATCAGTAGATTCAATGCTTACCATTACCACCCCACCAAAAGTCTGGACACTGATGGAATCAGCTGACCGTAAATCGTAAGCTTTGCGTCTCTGTTTCTTTTTAGGCATTCGAATTGACTATCTTCATGTTGATTGATGGGGCTATATTTCGGCAGTGCTCAGAAAGTTTCACGACTGCTCTACCATCCTCAAAGTTGGGTTTATGCCCGTTCAACCATCCGCGCAGGGTTTCCCGTGGTACGTTGAGTACCCAGGCACCTCCGGACATACCGAAGGCGTCAATGATTACCCTGACAGCTCCGGGAATGTCTATCGGCGGATCGCGTTCAAGAACGAAGCGGCGGACGATCAAGATGTTGTCCGATTGATCGAGTTGCTAGAACGAGGTTGGCTTTGCAATAGAACGGGTCAGCGCCATGAACCCTTCCTGTAGATGGGTCTTTGCAATTGCATACCAACGCGCATCTGCGACTCCCTCCGGGGCATCACCGCCGCCGGGATTACCGTAGCTGATTTCCAGCAACAACGCTGAAACTTGTTCTCCGGTCGTTTTGATCTTATTCATCAGATCAATTTCTGCCTTCGTCAAGTCACGGTATCCGGTAATCATCTTATGCTGGTTTTCCATGTGAATCTCCTTTGTAATTTAACTTAATCTTTCGCTGTTGCGCGTTCCCATATTTCCTCAAGACACTCCCGTTGCCTTCTGGACATCGGTTTCTTCCAGTCCAGACGTTCCTCGATAGAATCCAGAAAGTCTGCATCCCATGCTGATAAATGACGTTCACGCTTTCGGCAATCCTCAATCATCGTCCGGTATTCGTCTGTCCAGTCGCTCGTCCGTTCAAGGTCAGTCACGTAGCTCGCCTCACTACCACCCAAGCAGTTGGGCACACCACCGGCCAACAACAAACTTTATTGCCGTACCCAATATCACCGAGATCGGCCAAATGACGACAACAGCACAAATGAATAGAACTCGCCTCATAATCAAGATTATCCCTCCTCCTTGAACTTCAGCCGCTCCAGAATCGCGGACTCGACGTCTACATGTCCTAGCCCTTTGGCTATCTCGGCTGCGTCCTTGTAGGCCCACTTCATAGCCAGTTCAAGGGCGGACTCTGCCGGCCTGGGTTGAGTCCTGCTGCAAATGCGTTGGATTTCTTCAAGTCCTGTCTTGTTCATGGTTTGCTCCTTTTGAGACCTAAATATGCTATGTCCGCACCATCAGCCTCGCCGTTAATAACGGTCTGCTGCCCCATGCCCCATTGCCTTCTAAGTTCTTCTGCAAGCCACCACAAACGCTTGTCGCGGGTGTTCTCGCACAAGTCAACGAGCATTTCTGCCTCGTCTCTGCTGATTACCGGAAGTGGCCTTGGCATTACGGGCTCTCCTTACATTGTCTCCCCATCCATTTCGTCACCATCCCGGCTATCCGGTCGCCCTCTAACATCGCCTTGTGCATATGCTCGGGCTCTAAAGCCCAGTGCTTCCTCATCCCTTTGTAATGAAGGATAGCCCGGTCTTTCAAGTCCTCATCCGGTTCAACTGGCGTGTAGTTGTAAACCGAACAGGGAAACTCCTGAATCTTCACTGACGTACGCATTACAGCCCGTTTCACAGCTTCCTGAGCGTCCATCCACCCATCCCGGTTTGGAATGGATAAGTATTGCTCCTGGGCCTCCTGGAAGAATGTGTGACATCCGTCACTAAAGATAACCCCGTTGTTGTAGGGCAAGCGTTCGGTAATGCCTGGAGCTAATGTCCGGTCGGTCGAGTCGCGCTTGGTGAGCCCCACCTTCCACTGCCCGGTGTAGAGGTCGGCAATGTTCTTGAGGAATACACAGTCATAGTCCACCACGATAAACCGGGGGAGACTCTGACTGGCAGCTACCAGGTGCTTGAAAAAGAACTCCTGAAAGTCCCCTCCCCGTTCGAGCCTGACTACCTCACACCCTTTGAAGCCCTCGGTATCCAGGTCCGTGAGCTGGTAAATGTGGCTTGAAGGCATGACGTTTCGAACCGAGGCAATCAGTCTTTCAGCTATCGCTCTTGGGAGCGGGCCAGCGAAGGGGAAGCAGACGGGGATTTTCACAACTCTACCCCGTCCCTTCCCATCACCCATTGATGATATGCAATAGCGCAGACATTTTTTTCCAGTAACTCCATACTGCTGATGTAAGTTTTTACCTCGTATCTGCGCTTATCCATCTTTTTTGGCACGTGCAAAACACCGTATGCCTTTAATACTGCGTCAGGAATTTTAACGGGTCCAAAAAAGTCCGTCACAATGCAATTAGTAAATTTATCCTTGCTCGGGTCGCCCCCTTGTATTTCAACTTCACCTAAACCGACTTTGATTTTCACTTCTTGCGCTCCGCGAGCAGGGCGTCGGCTTGCGAGTAGCAATACCTTGCTATATCCGCATAACCATATCCATCTTCCCCCCATTCTTTTCCGCGTTGTGTCAACGCAGCAGCCGCGAAGTAATCGCGCAGGGACATACCTGACTCAACCCTAATGATATGCACAAATTCTGGCGGCGCATCTTTTCCAGAGGGCATTTCATGGGCTAAAGGAAACGCTGGGCCGCCATCTTCTTTCATATCTTCCCCCTGTATTTGAACTGAACCGGCAAGTGGATTGGCTGCGCCTTCACCCGTTTCACCAGCAACTGCATGTAGGAATTCTCCGGTATCCCCCTGAACCTTCTTTTGAAGTCCACCGGAAACGTGAAGTAACTCCCACCGACCAGCCCAAAACAATCGATGACTTCAAAGCCGTTGTCCTCGTAGAAGTCTTTAACGAGTGTCGGACTGACAGAATAGAACCCGTGGTTGTAAGCGTTCAGCGGAAAGACTTGAACGATATGCCCACCCTGTTTCACCATCTGAGCGAGGTTGATAATAGCCTGCCCAATCATGAAACAGTGCTCGCAGGTTCCTGAGTCGATCACCAAGTCATACTGCCCCTCGTACTCGTTCGTCGGGTAGTTTAAATCGAGGATGATTTCACTCCCTCGAATTTTGGCAATGTCGAACACGTCTAGCGTGTAACCTAGCGCTTTAAAGAACGCGACGGATTCGAAGATCCCCGGCAGTTGTACTCCGTGCCAGGCCATGATCTTCTGCGAGTCCGCTCGCTGTGGTACATCCTCCAGCAACTCACCGATCGCGTCAAAGGCCTGGGTTCCGTTTATCAGGAGATCAGGGTATCCAGCAGCCGCAGCTCTACCTTTACCGCCAGCTTTGAGTATCAGCTTGAGACTCGCGGGAGTTATTGCCATAGCTAGGCCGGGAATAGTTCTTCAACAATCTTTGCGTACTGCCTCTTGCGGCGCTCAAGAATCGCAACCTCATCAAGCTTACGGATAAGCCCGTCGAAATTTATTTCCTTCTGGGTACACATTTCCTGAATCTCCGACTCGGCTGTAACTAGCTTTTCGTCAATCTTCGCCATTTCCAATTGCGCCTGTGTCTTGACCTTGTGGGCGCGGATCGGGGCCATTACTGCATCCAGCTTTTCCTTGCTCATCTTCAGAATTTCTTGGAACGGCTTAAGCTTCATCATCGTCTCCCAGTAAAAGCAACAGGTTGATTTCGTCCTTCTGTTTTTCAATTTGTGCCAGCCCTGCACCGTTATTCACCGACTTCGAACTAGCGGCCCCCATACCCAGTCCGCCCAATCCGGACAACACGTTTTGTTGTTGCTGAAACTGACGCAACGCGCGCTCAAATTCATTATCGAATGCCATTAAAGCCTCCTTTATTGCCATAACACGCCTCCGAGTTTGTTCAGATCAACAACCGAATCCATGTCGATGGGCAAAGCCCCGGTTTGCTTCGTCGGTGTGGCGTCGTAGCGTAGAAACTTCTGTCCCAACATGTGTGCCCAACACCGCGAGGCGAAAGTCGCTACACAGTCCGGCACGTTGATTTCCACAATCTTGCAATCCTTCGGCGCGAACATGGTGATCGCAGAACCTCCCCCGCAGTGAACCACGACAAGCTCGCACCGGGAGATAAGTTGAAGTTGCTCGTCAACCGATAAGTCCTCCATGAACACCCGGCGAATGCGGTTCTTTTCCAGAAAGCTGGCAACCTCTTCTTCGTTCTCCAGGTTCCTCCACTTGGCTTTTGCTCTCGATATGTAAATCCGCTCGCGCTTCAAGGTGGGAAGCTGAAGCTTTTTAAGAATCAGTGAGCGCATCAAGTCGAGGGATTGGGGAAAGACGTAAGGTAGTTGATCATCGTAGTGACCTCGGTAAGTCACAACCGACGGCACCCAAAGCGTCTTGACCTTCACCCCGTCGCGACCAAAGACGAAGTATCGAAATCCCATCTTCTGCAGCCACTCGATATACCGCTTGGGTAACCCTTCCTTGATGAGCAGCGTTTTACCCAATAACTCGGGTGCCCAAAATAGAAGGGTGGCGCGCATGGTATAGGTCAACAACCAGTGGCCGAAATTCTCCCGGCCCCAGATCAACACGTACTCGCCCTTCAGTTCCCCCCCGTCCGGGATCTGGTAATCCCTCAACTGGCCTTCAATGTTCGATTCGTAGTTACCGGAAGTCACTCCGTGAACCACAATCCCATCGTCCGTCACTAGGTATCCGGTGTCTATGACCCTCACATTCTCAACCAAACTAATGAACGCATGAGCCCGCCCATAGCGGTACGGTTTGAAACCGGGGTTCTCCAGCAACATCAGGCTTTCCGGGCGAGCGATTTCGATGATGGGTTCGAGCTCCAGCCGAGGCATGTCAAGCGGGCGCACCATCTGACTCATGAACACCTCAGCGCTGGCAAAGTTGTTCATTGTCCCCGCTTCGGTATGTAACAAGCCATCACGCATTCGCGCGGGTCTCCATAGCATCGGACAATCTTTCCGGCCCCTCTCGGAGAAAAAAGGTCATCCAAATTCACGCGAGTTTGATCAACAAACCAAATCACGTTTCCGTCCTCAATCATGGCTATCTTGCTTCCCAGCAGAACGGTGAACCCGGCCAACCGTCCGAGCGCCATTAACAATTTCACTCTGAGCATAGAGTCTCCTCATTCCCGCTTCATTGTGTGTAACTCGTCAACACCGCGTGCAAGTGAATCTCGAAAATCTTCTAACGCAAGCTCGTAAGCAAGCTCGTAAACGTCTATATCCGGTTCGCCCAAACTCAATACATCCGCCGGTAACGCCGAACCAATGCCACCAACAAACAAAGTTGCGATAAAGTTTCGCCTGTTCATATCATTGCCTCGTAGGTTTTTCTCAATCCATCGGCCAGTAACGTTTTCGGAGCCCAGCGGAACGTCCGTAGAGCTTTCGAGAAATCCAGCACGTTCGCCGCCACGTCTACCTTCCTCCCCTCACTCACGTTGAGGTTGACAGGCTTTCGCGTGAGACTTTCAATCCGTTCAATCAACTCCAGTATCGTAACCCCTACCCCTGTCCCGATGTTGAACACGCCCTCCTGATTCCGGGCTTCAATCAAAGCGTCTACCACGTCATCGACGTAGACGTAATCGCGCATGACTGAACCGTCGCCCCACAGCTCGAACGGCTCTCCCGTCATGGCGCAGTGAAAGAGTCTCGGTATAACCCCCTTCGTCTGACCGGGACCGTAAGCGTTGGCAATTCTCAGGATGCAGTAATCGAGCCCGAATTGAGCTCGGTAGGCGTGGAGATATTTCTCAATCGCAAGCTTGGTGACTCCGTAAAAGCTGATGGGGTCGGTAGGGTCTGACTCGTTAACCGCAAAGCCCCCGGTTTGTCCGTACACCGTCCCGCCGGAGGAGGTGAATATGACTTTTTTTACTTCGTGGTCAACGCAGGAATTGAGGAGGTTCAACGTGCTAGCCACGTTCGCCCCAAGACCGTAACTGGCATCGTTTGAATAAGGAAGCGTCGCGTTGATTAAGTGATAAACCACGGTGCAGCCTTCAACCATTTTATCCACGGCGCGGTAGTGTGAAAAGTCCGCCCGCTTCCTTAAAAACACACGTGGGTTGTCATAAAAGAGCCGCTGCACCAGATGCGAGCCGATGAAACCCGTGCCGCCGAGGACAAGCGTTGTCATACCAATTTCTTACCTTTTCCATAACTCAACGCACCGTAACAATCCGCATCACCGTCCGCTACATGCAGCCAGCCGTAATCATCGTAGCGTTCTAACAACTGGCCACACACCGGACAATCCCTTACTCTCTCCGCATCCCTGGATAGAAACGGCCTGACAGCGTAAACAAATACTGCTGCCTTCAACTTCTGCGCGAGTCGTTTCATACCGGAATATGCATCGTGGTTTTCAGCTTCTCGAACAGCTCATCGTTCACAATCTTGATGCAGTGAACGCAGATATAACCTTTCTCGTCGTACTCGCCATCGAACCTGTCCGTGTAGGCAAAGCGTTTGCAGCGATGACAGCGGAGGTTCAAATCAAATTTGTCTTGGGTCATTTCCAATGGGTCACTTTCACATCGAGAGAGGAGCCAAGGGTAAAAATTACTTCTTCTGGCTCCCAATCGTTGTTGATGTACCGTGCCTTGGTTATGATTATGTGTTCAGCGTTATTTTCGTTTACACATTTAACATCGACAAGATTCGAGTCCTGCGGAAGTGTGATACTTACGGGAATCCAATTTTTGCGTCGTTTCTTCATCAGTTATGCCAGATAAACAGTCAAAGCAACCGCAACGATTAACATAACTCCCATTCCGTACCCGCTCACGCTGCGCGAATGACACGCAGCAGCACAGGCAATCCAAATCCCAAGCAGTGCCAGTCCCGTTCCTAGAGTCATTGTTCCCTCACTTTTCTCGGCCTCGTCCGGTACTTCTTCACCCGCGCAAGCCTTCTGCGGCGGGCCTCCTGAGTTGTCAGGCGTTTGTAGCCCATCACGAATACCTCGCTATCATTTCCTCGTAATCCGCCCGCGTGTACTTCACCGTCGTTCTTTTCATCCTCATCAGCTCGTTAACAGTTCCCTGTCCATACTCCCTCACCAGGGCTGCGTAGTAATCGTCCAGCGCTCCGTGCAGCCAGCGATTGCAATAGGAGCATTGGCCGTGAACGTTCCGCTCGTCCCAGCGGGTAGCGGCGTGCTGTCGACGGATGAAATGCCCGGCCTCCAGCTTTGCGTGACGATGGCAGGTAAAGCAACTAGCTATCCCGTTGTGGGGCGCATCACGACCGCGTATCCAGACTGAAAATACTTTGTCGAGTTTTCTGCGAAGGGTAGGAATGGAGGGTTTTTTCATGCCGCAAACTCGTCCAGATCCTCGCCAGGTTCGCGGTTGTAAATCGGACGCCACTTTCCTGCAAGTGTTCGCATCTGCGCCCGAACCCAATCCCGTTTTTGTTCGACGGTAAACAGGCCGAGCTTTTCACAGGTGGCGTACGCCTTGTCGGTGTAGAACTTTTCGTAATGAGGCAGGCAGAAATCAGCCCAGCCTGTAGGCGTTTTCACGCGACAGATTGCAGAGACGTTGCAGCCCATGTGCGCGCATTGCATGAACACCGCGGGCTCGTCCTGGGCTTTGCCTTTTTTCCCTCGGCCCCAACCACAACCGCAGTACTTCGAATTGCCTATTTCTGCTTTACAGTCAGGACACTCCAAGGCTTTGCTCCCCCAAGTATTGTTCGAATTTCGTAGCGTTAAACAACGTGGCTGGCCGCAAATATTCGGCCATCTTTTCGTCACTACCCCACTGCGAGCATTTAGTGAACACAACTTCCCGTAATTGCAACGGCGTAGCTCCGCTTTTCAGCCGCGCAACAATCAACTTCAAATTCGTGTCTACAGGGCGGTAGTTCTTACCCGCGTTTCGATTGAGGTATTGCAGAACGTCTTTCGCTTGAGAAAGAAAATCATGCCCGTTCACAACGTCGGGCTTGCCCGACATAGATACGCCTTCGACTACGTCTCCGACTACGACTACGCCTTCGGATACGACTAAGTGAGCATTTGCTATCATTTGCTTCGCATCTGCTAGCAATTGCTTAGGAGGCTCCGGGAACTTGCTCTCTGATCGCTCCTGTTGCTTCCAGTCCAGGTATTGCAAATACCGTTTCCCGGCCACCACGTAGATAACCAACAGAATGGCTTTCTGGCACTCCTGCAACCACTCCTCAATGTGACGCGCTTTCACCCTATCGACGCGCAACGGATAGCAACCGCTACGCATAAGCTCAACATCTGCATCGCATCTCCCGTAATCGTCCAAACGTGACATCAGACGGCGATAGAACAACTCAGCGCGTTCCGATAGGCCATCTACCCGACGGCTCGTCAGGATGCCTTCCCTGAGAATTCGATTAGGCATTACGCAGCCCTCTCCTCTTTCTCGCGCATCTCCCGCTCACACGCCCTGAGATAAGCGAGCCACAACCGACTGACGGTTACGGGTAGCTCTTCGTTATCCCGAGCGGCGTAGTACTGGCGCAGGAGTTCGGTGGAGTCGGGCTGTGTCATCCGAGCCTCGACGAACCCCAGCGGTAATTCGGATAGGTGATTTTCGTCGGCCACTTGAATTCCTCACCTGGAGCAGGTTCTGCAACCTTCTGCGGCGGCTTGTATAGCTCGTAAAACGTGATCCCTTTTGGTCCTATGGACGTCGTGATACCTCCAGACTCCAGCATGGCCCTTAGCACCCTCCGTATTGGGTCTGCGTCCATCCCGGTCGCAAGTTGCAGCGCGTAGACGCTTGAGGGTTGGCCCAGTACGCGCAATGCTTCGCGCACGTTCGCTGTTTTCCCGTCGTGCGAAGGGCAGCGCATTCTCGCGGCGGCGTAAGTATTCTTCCTCGCCTCCCGCTCAAGCCGCGCCGCTTCTTTCCCGCGCGCCGACCTTTCCTGCCGGCAAGTGAGGCACCCGGGATAGAAATGTTTCTCGCCGCTCTTGGTTACGTTATAGCGTTGGTAGCTATTCTCGGGCGTTCTCGCGTGCCCGCAGCCGAATGTATCTGTCATGCTGCAACCCTTTCCTGTTCGGTCCATTCAACCTTGGTCATGATGGTTCCAGACTTCCTGCCCCACATCAGGGTTTCAACTGCGAAACGGCCCTTGTCCGTGAATTGACGCGCAGTGACTATCAACATCTGCGGCTGTCGGGAAATCGCAATCGGTGAAGCAGTCAGCAGCCGGTCAAAGTATTCCGGTATGTTTCTGTGGAACGTACGGAGCTGTAGCGGCTCGTCTTTTGCCGTGGGGATTCGGACTCGTTGATAAATCATGATTTCGTCCAGTTCGTCCGCGTCGTACGCGACGTCGTTCGACTCCAGAAAGTCGCTGGTTATGTCCAGCAGCTCGGCGTAGAAAGCATCAGCGCATTCAGAAATGCGAAGGAAACTCGCCTCTTCCTCGTCCCAATAGATAGGGGCGTGTCCTTCAACGCAACGCCCTCTACCATTACCCTCAAGCAGCCTGTCTATCTGCGAATTGAACTCCCGAAGCTCCCGCGCCATCAGTCGATATCGGTAGCCGTATTTCATGAGGAACGTAATGAATTCGGTAAACGGCTTCTTGTGCTGATGGGTTAAATACAGCGTCACGAAAAACGCCACCTTCAGCGAGTGCATCACCATCGTGAGCCACGAAAAGAGCACCATTTCCCGCCACATGGGGAGTGGCATTAAGTCAGTCGTCACAATCACGTCCTCGTATTCAGTAACAAGGTCTGGCGTCCTGATAGCCCCGTGTATCTCGGTGAATACGATTCGTTTCATCACGATGCCGAAGCGCTTCTGATACTCGGGTTCGGCCATTTCGGTATTTGGAAATACTTGACACAGGTAGATGAAAAGCTGATTCTTCAATCCTGCAGAAAGCATTTCCTCAACACCCGTTTTCCAGGTGTCGAACGTCTCACCGGGAAGCCCGAGGATGAGTTCGGAGTAAACTGGTACGTTGGCTTCGTTGAACTTCAACTGCAAGTACTTGTAGGTTTCCAGCTTGATGTTCTGCCGCTGAATGTTTTTAAGCACTTCCTTGTTGTTCGACTGCAACGCAAGCGTGATGCCCTTCTCCAAGTCTGCGGAATGGAGCTTCTTGGCAATGTCGTAAATACGTTCGTCCGCGTTCTTGCCAAAGCAGGTTCTAAACTTCTCCGGGTAGCCATACTCCCGTTTCACGTCTACCAGGATCTGCGCAATCTCCACGTCCCGCTTGTGCATGCCGAAATTGGAATCAGCATTAAACACGTAGCGGATGCGGTTCCGGGCGCACCATTCAAGCTCGTTCTTTACTCGTTCAACACCGTGGTAACGATATTTTCTTGACAGCCCTCCCATTCCCCAAAAGCAAAACGAATTTTTTACCAAGACGTTATTTGCGAAAAACCATCCCGTAACCGGAACCTCCATGCAGTAAACATCTTCCCGATCCGGCAACGGAATGACACTGACAACCTTATGATTCACTTCCTTGATTCTGCTCGGCGCACCGACGTTATATCCTTTTTTGTAATTGGGATTGTTCTTGCCGAGTTTGGATTCTCTATAGCGCAATCGTTGTTCGAGAGTGCGAATCTTGCCCTTACCGCCCTTACTTATTTTCTCTCTCCACTCCTTCGTCATCTTGAAGGCGGGGTTATTCAATCGCATCCGTTCGCGTACTTCGGGATGGTGGTCTGCGTGGGCTTGGTAGGAATCGCAGTATTCAAGGTTATCGGGATGATCGTTCAGCCGGTCGTGATCCTTGTGATGCACAGACTCCGCTCGCTTCAACTTCTTGCCGCGCAGATAGTCCATGTGCAGGCGCGCTCGAATACGCCTGGACCGGCGCGCCCAAGTGACCGTCACGTAGCCCCTGCCGGTGATTTCCTCCCGTAATGCGCGCACGCTCATATTCGGCAACAAGTCTCTTGCCTCCACTACTTCATCCTTGATCGTCAAAAACCTGTGAATATCGGTGCAGTCGATATGTGTCCCATCATCGAACAGCACGCGCACTAGAACGGCGTTCTCCTGCGTTTTCCATGTCCTGACAGCATCTGAAATGAAAACCTCGCCATCCTTGTAGGTATACACAGGAACGCTGCCGTCACGCTCAGCAAGTTCCCGGATGGGAATCATTCCGTAAATGGTGTTTATTGGAGTGTCGCCGCGCAGGCAGCATGGAAACGGACAACCTCTATTCGTCTCGATGATGGCCTGCATGTTCAAGCCAGTTGCCAGCGAGTCCGTCATGATGTCGGTGTAAAGCCCTTCCAAGTACGGCGACGGATACATGTCCAAGTCTTTCGGCTGCTTCGACTCGGCTTCATTCCTCACGCACTCGCCGTCCTTGCGCCAAGAAACTCCGGTCAGTCCTGAAAAGTCCCGCGAGGTGAGGTTCCGTATCAGGATTTTGGCGAACGCTTCCTCGCCCTCGGCCCTTACCGCAACATCTATGAACGGGTGTTGTTTGAAATACTCTTGAGGGTGTTGCGGGACTTGCGGGCCTCCAAACACGATGAGGCAGGCCGGCCACTGACGTTTAATCCGCTCTGCAACTTCAAGGTTCAGTTGCTCGTTCCACATCGAAACGGAAAACGCTGCAACTGCCGGACTCTCGTAACGCGGAAGAATGTTTTCCAGCGAATCGACGTGATAGAGAAACGGCGCAAAGGTGTAATTCGCCCGCACCTCCGGGAACGTCTCGGCGTAAGCCCGGAGAAGCCCGGTAGCGATGGGAAGATAGGCAGAGCATTCCATGCGAATGTTGAATTCGTTGAGGTAGACCCTACGCATTTTTCCGTAATCTCTTTTTTGGTACGCCGCTCTTGAGACGGCTTCCGTAATGGATTTGAGCGTTACGCAATCCGACAAGGGCTACCAGGGCAAAGTCGTAGTTGAATCCCTTGCCTTTCAGGAAGTCGGCGGCGTCAAGCGTCCCGCGTTCGGTCTTGATGCGGAGGGCTTGTTCCATCAGCGTCATGCGGTAACGTCACGCACCGAACACGCGATGAATTGATACGGGTTCCCCGTCTTGAAGTGATAACTGGTAATCAGGGATTGGGAGACGACTTCGAGCGTCCGGCCCTGAATCGTCATACGGTTCCCCGCCCGCTCCCCCGATGTAGCTGTCTTTTCAGGAGCGTTATCAGTCCCGGCTTTGCAGACGGCGGGAGGGGCGGGGTTAGCCATACGCCACTTTATTGAGCCGGTAGCGAATGACTCTCGCCCCGTTCTTGGTTTTCTCAGGCTGATGTTCGATCAGATAGAAACGCTCTAATTCTCGAATTCTTTCTGAGAGCCGGCAGATGCCCAAGGTGTTGAACGATTCAAGCTGTGTGATCCCGTCGTGGGATTCGAGGTAGGTTAGAAGCTTGGCGTTTTGGGTCATTTCTGGCCCAATCCCTCAAAAGTCCCCGTTATCCCCCTTAATCCCAAACGCTTGAATCGTTCGGCGGCTAGCATCAGCGTGTGGACTTTGCCCAACAGACATTCTTCGGCGAGGATGCGGAGCATTTCCGCGTTGTCCTTGTCCTCGATGTCAGCGAGCGCCGAGAGGACGCGGTGCGCTTCCGGCGACAAGCGGACGTGAATCGACTTAAGAGGCTCGCTCATGCGGCGGCTTTTTCGGGCAGGCTGTCCGCGTGCAGTGCGCCACCAGTCAAGACTTGTATACGGAATTGCTGCGGCTCCGGTATGCCACCCGCATACTTCCACCGATAAATGGCCTGCCGCGATTTGAACCCTAGCGCCAGTCTTGCTTTCTCGACGCTGCCGAAATGTGTCTTGATGTCGTCAAAGGTCATTCCAATCTTATAAATGATCGTGGATACCCTGTCAATAGGCGTAGATCACTTTTCGGGGAAAATGTAGGGATGGCAAAGCCCAAGATAAGTTTGAGCGAGCGCGTACAGGACGCAGCCGCGATAAAGGGGGTACATACCCCGGCTCAATTTGCCGACTACCTCAAGGTGGGCCGACAGATCGGCCACAAGTGGTGGAAGGGCAATACCCCGAACATACGGGCAGCCGATCTATTTCTTATCGCTGATGCCCTCCAGGTAAGCCCTAGATGGCTCCTGACTGGCGAGCCGCCCATGACTGGGGGTAAGCCACCCACCAAAGAGGAGCAGCGCGCCCTGGACCTCTACAGAGCCCTACCAGAAGCTTGGCGCGAAGATTGGATTTCTGACGGAAACCGCACCCTCGAACGCCTCAATATAGCCCCCTCCGTAGCAAACCCGTTCCCCCGCTCCA
>Ga0137334_1000066_pt1 | contig 16145 bp, 19 predicted proteins | sample EasRivERMLT262_2_FD_104776 | JGI IMG/M metagenome (GOLD analysis project Ga0137334, IMG submission 104776) | Soil microbial communities from meander-bound floodplain in the East River, Colorado, USA - East River MetaG ERMLT262_2 | ecosystem: Environmental > Terrestrial > Soil > Floodplain ...
TGGGGCATCATGATATCTGTGATCACGATCTGTGGACGTTCCTTTTGAATGAGTTCCATCCCCTCTCGTCCATTATGAGCTGTGACCACCCGATAGCCCTTGAAAGTCAGTGTGGTATCCAGCAATTTGCGGATATCGGGATCGTCCTCGACGATGAGTAGATAACCTTGTGCTGTATTCATACCATTATTCTACGACTTTCGCGCTGTTTTGGGTATATTAATTTCGTCACTGTTACTGCCTCACAAAGCGGACCCATTTCTCGCGCAGGTCAACCGTATCCACCAGCCAACCAGCATCCATCCAGGCAATGGTTTCAACAGTGGTACCCTGCTTTTGGTTGCCCCACCACTCCCGGTCTACACACGCGGACTGGGGTAATGAATCGTTCAATTCCTGTTCGATACTTTGAAATGACAAAGTGATTTGTTCCTGGCTCACAGGCAGGCGACGTAGGTATTTTTCAAGTGGATCGTATTTGCCGGTCATTAATTTTCCTTTATAACTCGATTGTGTTCAGCAACTCTCTCAAAGCTAGCAACTCTTCCTTTGACAGGGTAACCCCTTTACCCATTTTGGTGCCATCCGCCGACCAATCGCGGAGATCGTATTTCGGTTCACGGTCGTTCCAACTGATCAAGTTGAGTTCCTTTGCCCAGCCTGATGCGGCTTTAGATAACACGCCAACTTTTTTGATGATTTCATATTTGATTTCGGACATGATTTTGTACTCCTTCTACATGTTTCAGTCAGCGATTTTATTAAAGCATTCCGCTTGATGAGATATTCATTATATCCCTAATAAAACACAATGATCCTTCTCGATGGTCTATGTTGCAAAAAAATCCATTTAGCCGATGGGACATGTTTTGCTGTGTGGGCAAGACCTCCAGACCGACGAGTGTTGCGCCGTAGCCCGGGATATCTTTGCCAGATAGGGGGAACATTTCAACCTGAGCATCGTCTACTTATTATCTAAAGAAATTGGAGCCTAATAAAATGAAACGCATAACTTTAATCCTATTTGTGCTTGTACTGAGCCTCGCGGCTTGTGCAGCGCCTGCCACACAACCTCTTGCGCCTGAAGTTATATCGGTGCCAGTGGATAGCGGGATGCCTGTCCCTGGTGTCTCTGTTACCGAAGTTATAGTCGAACCGCAGGGGAAACTCCCGGCGCCCTCGTTTGAGTCTCAGACCTACATCAATCAAGCTGTTGGTTTCGCAATCGATTACCCTGCTCAATGGACGGTCCAGGAATCCGTGCTCGGTGAGCGTGCCTCGCAAGCCTTGTTGCTGTCCACGCCTGAGATCGCTGATCTGCAAACATTACCTGAAGGTGCAACGCGTGTTGCCGTGGTCGTCAATCAATGGGACCCGAAGAATGACCTTGCCGCTTTTGTGGATGTTCGCAAGACTGCCTGGGAAGCATCTGGTTTTACCATTCTGGATGAAGAACCGCTCATACTTGACCTATGGCTGGCTGCCGTCCGATTTACTGTTCAAACAACTGACGGCGCTACTGTCCTATTCCAATTCGCTGCCGTCGGTGACCAATATTTGACTGTCAGCGGTGAAGGCGATCTTGCTCTCATCGAAGAGATCATGAACTATCTTCGTCCTGTGAGTATACAGTAAACACGAACGCCCGCCGAATCATTCGGCGGGCGTTTTGATATATTGGGAGAAATATTATTTCATTGGCTGATGGAAAACCTTGTCGAAAGTTTTCGCCACGATCTGTGCGGTTTGATTCGGATTTTCTGGCTCGATCAAAAAAAGATCTGTATAACCCACTTTCATTCCCAGTTCCCGGTTCAGCGAATGGACTTCACGCGGCAATAGAAGTTCAGGATGGTAGTTAAAGATCAACTTATTCCAATGGATCAGCTTCGTCAACTTTTCGCGGATCTCCGGCTGCACTGAAACAGGTATGGACGCGAACCAACGCGAACTGATCACGTATATCCACGGTAGGAATGCCTGATTATGTTCGTTAATATCCAGAATGTCTATGTAGTTGGTGCTGAACTCGGGGAGAAAGCCCTGTTGCAGAAAAAGTTGTTCGTGCCCGGCGAAATCTGCAATGTCTTCATGAGTTGCCAAAAACCTCACGCCCACACAATAACTTTGTACCGGCTTGTTTGACTTGAGTAGAATATCTTCCGCGCGGAGATGCACAACATCGCGTGTACGATCCTTGCAGGGCAGATACAGCTCCAGTTCTTGAATGTTTTGCACATACCCGTCACTAGGATAACAAGTCTTCACACGCCCAAATACCTCCGGCGGACGTTCTGTTCGCTTGCGGGTGAGAGGCAGCATACAAAAATAACCTGGTGCCAGCCACGCTGGATATGGGCTGGGAAGTAATTGATGCTCAAAATACTTATAGGCATCATTGACTTCGCCTAGTGTGATGCTGGAGAGATCGCGATAGCCGCGTGAATCTTTCTGCTTGGGGCTTTGTGCGCTTTGATTTCCACCTGGTTCTTGTTTCTGTTCAATTGGCTCTTTATTCCCCACCCAATGGATCTTCCGCTTCATTCCCGAAGGAGGCGGCTCGTCATTACCCATCTGTGCGAAGCGGGGAAATAACAAAAACGGTTTTAGGGCTGTTTCGAGCGTCATTTTCAATAAATCTAGAATTGAGGGCTTACTATCTGAAAGGATAAAACTAAACTGAATTCTTTGCAAGTCGAAAACAGCCGTAACTTAAGGGAAAAGTTGTTTCCTAATTTCTGCTTTTGACATGCTCGCCTCCAGTACCGCACCGCCGATGGCGAGCGCTTTATCCGAAACTAGATAACATGCACCGATATCATCACGCGCGTCGATATCTCCGATTTTCATGCCTTGGGTCACGTGCAAACCATCCCTGATTAATCCGCGTAAAATGCCACTGAACGGACTAACGACTGAATACTGATCCTTGTTTGGCTCACCGATAATCGCAATTTCTTCCCCCGCCTCAACATGCTCACTAATTTTCTTATACCCAATCACAATCCCATTACTCGGCGCACGTAACACCCGGCGTAGATCGCCTTCAGGCTCGCCGCTATCGGGTTGAGTTGTCCCGGTCCAGTAGACCCGGCCGAGGGTGTGGCTGCGGCGGGTTTCGATCACAGCATGGCAGTCGCTTCCGGCGGTGAAGCCAGGTCCAAGTCCGATATGAAGCGGGACGTCCACCGGCAACGGGGCAGGCGGCTGTTTCGTGAGTCGCGCATCCACAACCACCGGAAATGGATGGCTTAGGAGGATATCTGCATTTGGATCAACCAGGATCGGGATTTCATCCGCATCACGCTTCGCGCAAGCTGGAAATTGCTGCGCTTCGATCAGCCTTGCAGTTACGCCTTCAACGGTGTGATGCCCCTCGTAGACCGCTTCTGAAAACGAGACCGTGCGACGCACTGCCAGCGGTTGCGCGAGTTCTGCGATAACAACCCGAACGCCCGCGCGATGCAAACGTAGGGCAACCCCAGTTGCAAGGTCGCCGCCGCCGCGGATCAACACAAAATTATTTATAGACATTACTTTTCTGGGTGGGTTCAAGTTGTTCGGGCAAAGCCTGCGCGTGGATACTCTGTTCCTGCAGCATGTGACTGAATGAATACAGTAGCAGATAAACGAAGAGGAAGAAAAATGTATAACTGAGGGTGAATGCAGCAAGCCTGCGGCTGGGGTCGATGATGACTCCTAGAATGCTCATAGCAGTTTCGGCTGGGTCTTGCAGAATATCCCACGAGTTCAGGCGCACAAAGCGACCGATATAAATTCCGAAACTACTCAAGGCTGAGATCACGAAGACGAATGACCAACCGATAAAACGATTGAAGGTGCGGGAGACAATATCCTGCATCAAATACAGCGATACGATGCCCAATAACATGGCGGTCCAGGAACACCATACCACGATGATCACGTCATACCACAGCGGCGCGCTTGCGGAGACGCGCGCCAGGTCTTGTAGGTCGGTGAGCATGTAGGGTGCGTTGGGGAAGAAGATCAGCCACAAGAAGGCGATGATCGGAATAACCAGATACAACCAGATGCGCCGCCATGAGATCGCATGGGCAATATAGGCGAGTATGAATGGGATCCACGCCAGAAAGAGATTCCAGATCAAGCTAGTGCGACTCTCTGAATCACTATAGGCAACGCGTGCTGCCACCAATGCGATGCACGCCGCACAAGCCATGTTGAGCAAGACAAAGACGGCAATGTAATGCCGGTTACGGATGGAGAAATTACGGAGTTTGTTTAGCATAAGATTATTGTGCTCATTCGGGGGCTTAGCCCCCGAATGAGCATGGTAAATATTTATTGATTCTCGATCAAATACAAGATCATATCGATATCGCCCGGCGATTGACCAAAATCTGTTAACAACGCCGCGGTTTCGGTTTTGTGTTGTGTCCCGTGGTTGACGAGATGCGCCATCGCCTGCCAGAGCATTCTTTCATGCGGCGTGCCATCAGTAGCTTTATAACTGAACTTGCTGTTGAGTCTTTCCTCGGTCACATTTTCAACAAATGCCATCAACAGCTGTTCTTCCTCAGCCCAGCGTCTGCGCAGAGCTTCGAAGGTGGGGAAATCATCTGGCTTCAAGCGCACCGTAGGCGATGTACCTTCCCAGCGGTTGCGCCAGATCCATTCTGCAAACAAGGCATGGACAAGCGTTCCGCGCAAACCGCCATGTGGAAAGGATGCCGGGGCAAGGAATTGTTCGGGCGTTACTTTTGCAACGGCGTCAAATATTTTTTTATTCGTCCATTGATTGTATTTGTAGAGCAATAGAATGTCTTGTTTGTTCATTTTAGATTTCCTTGTAACGCGACATTTATGTCGCCTTTCATTTTGGCGCTAGCTTGCCACTCGCGAGATAAATCTCGCGTTACGAGTCTCTATTTACGATTCATTCTTCTGCCTCTCGAGCAAAAGGTACCCGAAGGTGTATAGTGTAATATACAAAAACAAAAAGAACGCAGCGAATAGGCTTGTGAAGCCGAGCGATTGTAGGCTGGGATCTTGAGCACTCTGAATAGTGTATTGTGCCATGCCTGCAGGGTTGCTGAAAATATCCCATGAGTTCCAGCGCAGAAAGCGACCCACGTAAACACCGGCACTGCTTAATGCTGCCACGCCTGCCACAAAGCCCCAGCCTACCCAGCGACCAAACTCACGGCGGATGAGCTCTTGCATGAGAAAGAGTGAGACCATGCCGAGCAGGAGTCCGGTAAATGCGAACCATACCAGTAGCATCACATCGTACCAAACCGGTACATCCCGCCAGGTGCCTGCAAGATGTTGCAGGTCAGTGAGAATATATGGCGCATTCGGGAAGAAGATCAACCAGAAGAACGCGGCAATGGGGATGACGATATAACTTTGCTTGCGGGTGAGTTTGGCGGTATATGTAAAATATGAAATGATAAATGGAATCCAGGCGAGGAAGAGGTTCCAGATTAAAAAGAAATAATTAACAGAACCACTGATCTCCAGCCGTACGCGCCAGATGATGACGGAAAAGATCGTCGCGCCCGCCAACAACGTGAACATGGTCAGACGATATTTATTGTGTGCGAAATAATCGATAAATCTGCGAATCATATTCTCCTCAAAAAATCCAAAAGGATCGGGTTCACGACATCTGGTTTTTCGTAATGTGGAATGTGCCCACAATCTTCGACGATGTGAAAATTAATTTGTGGTACCGCTGTGCACAAAAGGTGGCTATGTTCCAGTGGCACGGTATTGTCGTTGCGTCCCCAGAAAAGCATCATTGGCTTATCCATCTTGCCAAGCGTTTTGTAGACATGGAGAAATGCTTCAAGCATCCCGTTACGGATCGTCGAAAGGATCGCGCGTTTGAAACCTTTATATTGCATCTGAACTTTGTATTGTGCTGAGAAATGATCCACCAAGGCGGGGTCGAAAAAATCCCTGGCGTTACTTTGGACTAATGCTTCGCCTCCGACCAAGCCGAGAACTGCTTCTGCTACGAACGGAATTTTTGCCACTTTGAGCATCGGCGTGAGGGCGATGGATTTGGTCCCAGCTGGGTCTATCAATACCAGTTTATTAACCTGCTCCGGGTGGCGAACGGTAAAGGCTGAGGCGATGAGTCCGCCCATAGATAGACCGATCAGGTTCACGGGTTGCGTGATGCGCAGCGTGTCCAATAGATTCACAAGTTGATTGACGAAGAGGTCGAGGTTGTAGTCAACATGTGGTCGGTCGGAAAATCCACGTCCGAAAAGATCATAGCGTAGAACACGAAAACCCGCCTGCGTTAGAAATCGAAAGGTGGGATCGTAAATAAAATAGGGGACCGAGAACCCATGAACAAGAACGACTACATCGCCTGATTCGTTCCCGCCAAGTTCATAATGTGTGATGCCATTGGGTAGTTGAAGAAATGCGCCACCCACAGACTTGCGAGTCTCTTCATTCAGTTCTTTCGTTTCATCGCGCATGATATTATAGGGGCGGGGTCTCCCCGCCCCAATTTGCGGGATTGTTACGAGATCTTACCCAATGCCCGTAAAATCCGTTCAGGTGTGAAAGGAAATTCATCGACCCATACGCCAATCGCATCATGGATCGCCGCAGCGATTGCGGGAGCAACTGTTAGGTAGGGAAGTTCACCCACGCCACGCGCGCCCCAGGGTCCACTTGGATCTGGCACCTCGACAATGACAGTTTCAACTTTTTCGGGAATGTCCAGGATCGTGGGGATTAGATAGGTGCTGAGTTGATCAGTAAGCACGCGCCCGTCTTTGGTTTTGTAATCTTCGAGCACAGCATAACCTTGAGCCTGAACGACCGCACCCTCCACTTGACCTTCGACAAGCGCGGGGTTGATGGCTTGACCGACATCATCCGCAGAAACGACACGTACCACACGCACATGACCAGTCTCGGTATCCACTTCCACTTCGATGGCTTGGGCTACGAAGGCATAGGCAAAATTGGGTTTGGAGAATCCTGTATCGTGATCGAATTCGGTAGTGCGCGGGGCCAGATATTTAAACTCGCCAATGGCTGGGCGTTCTTCGGCTTCCCATTTCTTGAGCGCCACATCTGCAGCACCTTTGATGGCGTTGCCCGCCATGAAGGTCATGCGTGAAGCTGAGACCGAGCCTGAATTGCCCATTGTCGCCGAGTCGGATGAGATCAGTTTCACATTCTCAAATGGCACGCCGACCGCTTCCGCCGCCATCTGCACCATCACCGTGTGCGTACCCTGACCAACCTCTGCGCTGGCGTGATGCAAAATTACATTTTCGATCTCAGTATTGCCGTGGATCTCGATCTTTGCCCAGCAATTTTCCTGATAGCCAAAAGAGAAACCGATGTTTTTAAATCCAGCCGCGAATCCCTGACCAAGTTTGAGGTGCGGCGCATTTTTTTCTTCTTTCTCACCTGCACTTGCGTGCGGTGCAAGTGTCTTTCCTTCTCTCCACCCAAATCTTTCAGCTGCCGCTTCAATACATTGCGTCACAGTGACCGGGCTCGGTGAGGCTGTGCCAACGCCCATCGTATCGCCGTCTTTTAGCGCATTCTTCAAACGAATCTCGACCGGGTCCATGCCCAGCTTCTCGGCAAGTTTGTCCATTTGCATTTCAGCCATGAACAGAGCCTGTGGCGCGCCGAATCCACGAAAGGCTGCGCCTGGTACATTATTGGTATACACACCATACACATCGGTCTTTACATTGGGAATGGCATAAGGTCCCGTGGAAGTGATGGTTGAATTGCCCAACACCTTATTCGTGGTGTACATGTATGCGCCTGCATCCCCGATGATCTCATTCTCGATGGCAATGAGCTTGCCATCTTTGGTTGCGCCCCATTTCGCGCGCAAAACCACAGCATGGCGTTTGCCGTGCCCAATGATCGACTCTTGCCGCGACCAAACGATCTTCACGGGTCGTTGTAATTTCCATGCCGCAAGCGCCAGCACGATCTGTACGGACATGTCTTCACGTCCGCCGAATGCGCCGCCAATGGCGGGATACACCACGCGGATGCTATCCTTGGGCATATTCAACGCGTGTGCAACTTGCTCCTGATCTTCATGTGTCCACTGGCCGCCACATGCGATGGTCACACGTCCGTTCTCGTCGATATATGCCAGACCAGCTTCAGGTTGTAGATATGCATGTTCCTGCACCGGAGTGCGGTATTCGCTTTCAACGATCACGTCCGCTTTTGCGAAACCTTCGTCGATGTCCCCTTTGCGGATCTTGTAATGCACACAAATATTTGAATCGCCAATTTCATCATGGACACGCGTCGCATCGGGCTTCATGCCTTCAACTGGGTCGCTGACGATGGGCAGATCCTCATACTCAACCTGGATCAATTTGAGCGCCGCTGCAGCTTCGGCTTCACTACGTGCCACCACCGCTGCAACCTGATCGCCAACAAAGCGGACGATATCCGCACCAGGTTTTTCTTTTTTCGCAGACCGCGATAGGGTAAGTGATTGATTGGGACCACACAGCACCGGTTGATCCTGCCATTGCAAGCCATACTCATTGACAGGCACATCCTTCGCGGTGTACACAGCCACCACACCGGGCGCAGCTTCGGCGCTGGTGATTTTGATCCACTTGATGCGCGCGTGTGGACGCCCCGCAAACAGGAGCTTCATGTGCAGCATGCCCTGCATGGACAAGTCGCCAGAATAGAGCGCTTCGCCGGTTACTTTGCCGCGTGCATCCACGCGGGGGAGGGATTTGCCAATGGTGTTATGTGTGGTCATGTGTGTTGGAATTTAGCGTGTGTATTTCTTGGTCTTGACGCGTGGTGGCGGGACGTCGGTTGGTCCATATTTGGATGGTCCGAACATGGAATAAACGTATCCATAAACAACTGCCATGACTCCGCCGATGATCATGGCAAAGGCTACTGCGAAGATCAAGTTAGCGCTGAGATTGTTTTGCGCCTGAAGGAAACCAGCGATCCTGGCAAGCACTGGCGATGAAAAAAAGATCGGTGGAATATTAGGCGGGCCGAGCAAATTTGGTGGAATCAGCGCACTGCCTGGTAAACCTTCTTGAATCCAATACACCGCAATTCCATAGGAAAGAATTGGAATGATCACCATCGTCAAGCATCCAATTCCACGCACTAGTGCTGGAATCTGATTACGCGGCGGTCCGGCTTGATTGCGTGAGTTGGAACGATACTTACCCATAATTCACCTCATGAACTGATTTTGTTGGCGTCTTCGATCGCTTGCACGATCTTGTAATAACCCGTGCAACGGCACAAGTTACCGGTAATGGCTTGCTCGATCTCATTATGCGTCGGGTTCTCTTTTTCTTCCAATAGTTTCGCGGCAGACATGATGAAGCCGGGTGTGCAATATCCACATTGTACTGCGCCATGTTGGATGAACGCTTCTTGCACCGGATGAAGTCCGCTTTCAGTGGCGAGTCCTTCCACAGTGATGATCTCTGCGCCATGCGCGCGCGGTGCAGGGACGAGACACGCCATCACAGCTTTGCCATCCAGGAAGATCGTACACGCGCCGCATTCACCTTCCGCGCAGCCTTCTTTCGTGCCGATCAAATTTCCATCTTCACGCAACAGACGCAGCAGAGTCTTGTCGTGCCCATTCTTAAAAGAATATTTTTTACCGTTGACTGTTGTCTCGATCGGACTTAACGGCGACTCATGCGACTTCTGGATTTCGCTTTCTGATTTTTGGACTCCCCACAACAACACCGCTTCAGACGGCATCCCGGCCTGCTCCTCACCATTGTGTATTGACCTTAATCCACGCAGGGTACACACCCGCACCATCTCGCGGCGATATGCGGCGCTACTGCGAATGTCATCGATCGGTTTGCTGGCGTTCATGGTCAGGCGCGCAGCCTCGTTGACAACTTCATCTGTGAGTTGTTTGCCGATGAGGTATTGTTCCGCTTCAGGTGCGTGGATGATGGTCGGAGCGACGGCTCCCAGTGTGATCGAGGCAGATCGGACGGTATCAACTTCAATGTTTAGAACGATCGCTACGTTCACCAGAGAAATGGCTTGGGCGCGGCGCAAGGCTAATTTGATGAACGTCCCGCGCTGTGTGGTTGTCAACGCTGGGAAGAAAATATCCACGAGCATTTCATCGGGTTGCAACACCGTTTTGCGGACGCCAGTATAAAAATCCTGCAGCGGAATTTTGCGGATGCCGTTCAGCGATTGCAGCGTGACCGATGCGCCGAGCGCGATAAGCGGGGTGATCGTATCGTTGGCGGGGGAGGCGGTGATGAGATTGCCTGCAACCGTACCGCGATTGCGGATCTGCGGTGCGCCGACTTCCCACGCCGCGCGTGCCAGCGGATATGCGCGTTCGCGAATCAATTTTGATTCAACACACTGGTTATGGGTGACCAGCGCGCCAAGATGGATGTTGCCATCTTCATCGAGCGTGATCTGGTCGAGATTGGGAATACGCGTGACGTCGATTAAAGTATCCACCCCTTTGCGGACACCGCGTTCGAGTTCGAGAATCAGGTCAGTTGCGCCTGCAACAATGCGCGCACGTTCCCCTTTCTCTTTTAAAGTTTGCAGAACTTCTTCAATGGAGGTTGCGTTGAGGTATGCGTGCCACATGGTGTAGGTATGCGTAGAGGCGCAGCATTGCTGCGCCCCTACCGATTTTTATTTCGATCCGGTCACAACTTCTGAGCGCTTCTCATAAGTTTCCACCGCCAGCCGTGCGAGCGCAACAATATTGCGGATCGCGGCGGGCAATGAGGCTTCATCAGCCAGGCTTGCTTCTACGTTATCTACACCGCGTCCGACTTGCTCGGCGAGATCGAAGAACGCTGCATCAAATTGATAAATGGATTCAAGTTCCTTTTCATTGATCTTGACGGCATCGAACAGACCAGAATAGCCGCGTGGAGCGGTGGTGAGCTTATCGATGAAGGTACGCAGTTTGATCGCAGCTTTTTCCATATCGTCCACGTAGGCGATCATGCCGTTGCTGACGAGATCGCTTTGCAGTTGTGAGACGCGCTTCCACTGTTCTTCGAAGCGGCGCGCTACGGTATCGCGCAATACCTTGTCCGCATCCCGCCGGTTCTGGCGTTCGATATATCCGCTAAAGCCGGGGATATAGGATGCCAACTTCCGAAACGGGTCTTGCTGGCTGGTTACTTTTTGAAAGAAATCGTCCATGGGAGCCTCCTGCAAAGATATACGAGTTCAAAGGGAATTAAGTCGCACAACCCATTATAGCCTTACTTTCTGGTTATAATCAAGAAAACAAAACTCCTAATCAGAGCGATCTGCTCAGGATATGAAAAAACAAACTTCTCTCGTTCAGAGAGTAAGAATTCAAACAGCTCGACATGCGCAATGCGCGCAGTGCGGCGCAAGGAGAAATGCAATGGCAACAGATATTCAATCCCTATTAGGTGATAAGGCGGAATCACTGCTTGGTTTCACTTCACCCAAGATCCCCAAGGAACGTTTGCACCTGCCTGGTCCCAACTTCCTGGATGATGTTTTTATTCAGTCCGACCGCAATAACCGTGCGCTCGGCAATCTGGCGTGGATGTACAACCACGGCCGCCTTGGCGGCACGGGTTACATGTCCATTCTGCCGGTGGATCAGGGTATCGAACATTCGGGCGGCGCGAGCTTTGCGAAAAACCCTGATTACTTTGACCCCGAGAACATTATCAAACTTGCCATTGAAGGCGGGTGCAATGCAGTTGCCTCCACATTCGGTGTGTTGGGTATGGTCGCTCGCAAGTATGCACACAAAATTCCATTTTTGGTGAAGATCAATCACAACGAATTGTTAACTTACCCGAACAACTTCGAACAGATTTTGTTTGGCACGGTCGAACAGGCGTATGACATGGGCGCAGCCGCCATCGGTGCCACGATCTATTTTGGTTCCGATGATTCACATCGTGAACTGATCGAGATTGCGCAAGCCTTCTCGCTGGCGCATGAACTGGGCATGGCGACGGTGCTATGGTGCTACATGCGCAACTCGGCGTTCAAAAAGGACAAGGACTATCATGTCTCTGCTGACCTCACCGGTCAGGCAAATCATCTCGGTGTGACCATCCAAGCCGACATCATCAAGCAGAAGCTTGCTGAAAACAACGGCGGTTTCCTGGCTTTGAACTCGGGGGATAGTTCCTACGGCAAATTGGACAAGCGCATGTACAGCGAATTAGCCAGCGACCACCCGATCGATCTCTGCCGCTATCAAGTGGCGAACTGCTACATGGGCCGCATCGGACTCATCAACAGCGGCGGCGCTTCCGGTGACAATGACTTTGGTGATGCGGCTGCTACTGCCGTGATCAACAAGCGCGCGGGCGGACAGGGTCTCATCTCGGGACGCAAAGCTTTCCAACGCCCAATGGCTGATGGTGTGAAGATCCTGAACACGATCCAGGATGTGTATCTGGATAAGAGTGTGACGGTAGCGTAATTGAGTGCATAATGAAAAACCGCATCACGTTATTCGTGATGCGTTTTTTTTATTGCTTCATGTATTCGCTGGGACGAAAACCGTCAGTGTGATTTTGGTGAGTCAAATTCCAACGTCGAATGAGGTGTTGCGGCTACGCATGCTTGTATGCCATTAAGCTCTCTATCTCTTCTATTGTTGCCGGAATCGATGCCGATAGGTTTTCGTATCCATCGGCTGTCACGAGCACGTTATCCTCGATGCGCAGACCGATGCCCCACTCGCGGACATAAATCCCCGCATCCACGGTAAATATCATGTTTTCCGTCATAGGTTGGTCATATCCGCCCACATCATGCGTATCCAATACGACATGATGTACAGCGCCATGCCAGACGTATTTGCGGATGTCAGCGAGATCATCCAACAAACCCAAAGCTTTAAGTCCATCGAAAGATACTTCACGGCAGGTGCGGTTAAGTTGAGGGAAGAATACACCCGGACGCACCTGGTCCATGACCGCACGGTTGGCATCGTAGGCGACCTGATATAGCTGTGCCTGCCGTTCGCTAAAGCGGCCGTTCGCAGGGAACACGCGCGAGATATCCGTGCAGTATTCATCATACGCCGCGCCGACATCGGTGAGGATCAACTCGTCCTCTCCAATCACAGACATGGGGTCTGCGTAATGCAAATAAAATATACGCTGACCTCCCGCAATGATCGACGGAAAGGCGGTACGGCGCTGTCCTCGTGCCGCAAGTTCAAAATTAAATTCGGCTTCGAGTTCATATTCCATGACACCAGGTTTCGCGGCTCGCATCATTCGACGGATTCCTGCCTCGGTGATCTGCATCGCATTGCGGATGGCGTCGATCTCTTCTGGTGCTTTGATCTTGCGCATCTTTGCAAGCAGTGGATAACTGTTCTTAATCACAATATGCGGATGCCGATTCAGAATCTGCTTCGCGAATTCGCGTTCGATATCAAACGCACGTTCCAGTGTGAGCGCATCAAAACAAAGCCAAAGCGTCATGATTTGTTGGGATGCAAAAAGTTCATCCAGGACCCTGTTCACTCGGTTGATATCTTCGACACCATCCACGCCGCTGATTTCGTTGATCTCCTGCTCAACATCCGGTTTCGTAACGAATAGGCACTCGCTGATCAACTCATCTTTCTTTTGGATCAGCAGCGCGGACCGCTCCTGTTTGATGCCGGTCAAATACAGGAAGTTGCGATTAGCAAAAAACGGATAATGCTCATCAGCGCTCTTGCGTATGCCTTCGCCGCTGAAAAACAACATCGCGTCATTGTCTGTCATTTGCTCCGCCACTTTGCGCCGATTCTCAACGTAAAAAATTTTATCCATTTTTCTCCTCTTAGCCTGCTCGAACTTCTCGCAAGATTTTGACTTCATCAGTTACAACGCCCTGCTTCATAAAGGATCTGATGCGCATCGAGACCTGCCTGACTCCCTTGTTCGATGGCTTTTTGAATCCTGGCATCACCGATGAATCGACTGACTCTGTACAACGCATCCCGTTTGAATGAGCGTACCCGCAAATCGGTATACATTAGACCTTATCGGAAATAAGTAATTTGGTCATAGCTTCAAAGGTTTTATTCTGTATTCAACACGAAGATTATGCAAGCTACAGGCAATCACCATAACCAAATCAGAAAAATCGTCTTTCGTGTTTCGTAAAATATGTTTCACGCTCCGAGAGCGCTTGATGCCTGAAATGGCATGCTCCACTCTGACACGGATTTTCGAGATCTTGCGATTGTGTTCTTTCTCTTTGGTGGTTAGTTCTTTCTTGTGCGGCTTTTTTTCGGCTGATAGAGCTTTCGCACTTTCGGCTCATAGCCTTGAAAGCCGGTGTCTTTGTGTAAGGCGATATTTTGGATAAGAAATGTTCTCGGTGTCTGCCACTTTCTTGTCGTGCGTTTTGCCTGGATAGGTTTGACTGAGATACGACACTCGTTTTCTTTTGACGGTTGCGATCACAATATTCTTATCACTATGGATTTTCTGCTTGCCACTGTAGTGCAAAGCCTGTTTTTCAGCCTTTTTCGGTCGTTGGCGACGTCTTTCCGTGCCGTCGATGATGGAATCTGCCGCATCTTTTCGATCTTTCTCCGTCTTCTTGAATTTCTGTGGGTCTCGTTCTGGCAGAAATCCAAGATCATCCAGAGCTTGCTTCAAAATGGGCAACAATTGATGGATCCACTCATTCGCTTGGGATTGCCCGATCCCAAACAACTCACCCATCACCACTTGCAGTGGGTAGCTTTTCTGGTAAACCAGCGCAAACAACAACTTCACGATAAGGGGATGATTCGCCATAACCAGGACGGGCAACAGAGAGCAGTCGCCTTCCTGCTCCAATCAGGCTGTCAAATAATCGATAATCACTAATACTGGCTATCAGTCCATGTTGAACTAGGATTGGATATCCATTCCTATCCCCATATTCTGAATAAGAAAGAGCATTTCCTCCTTTGTATCCGACGATATGCTTCATAAGTTACTGTTTCCATCCTTATTTATGAAAATAATATGTAGCGTCTAACGATTTGCATTATTCATAAGTGGGCGGACGCTGACTCTGCTTGGGAGCAGAGAAAATTTGAAGCCAAAAAACGTTTGCGCAAAACGTGACGTCAAATCCATACATTCAATACACGCTGTGTTGGGAGGTGGTTATGCTAGGCCCCTTCTCGAACTGCTTGTTGGTAACGTGCCAATAATTCTGGCTCATCTATTGAGCCGTGGTGATGAACTTGGCGCCATTGTCCATCCATCAACTGGAATATTCTGCTCGTCCGAATAGCCAAATCAACAACTGTTTCGCCAATACGAAACTCACCTCGTTCCCTGCCAACGGCATAAAACATTTCTCCCTGTTGATGGATTGTGTAATCATAAAATTCAACATAGACTCTCGCCTGCCCGCTGAAGATACGCTCATAGACTGCCTTGATTTCTTCCCAACCACGCTTAATTCCGCCAACAGGGTTATCCATTGCGATTTCATCTGTTTGCGCCCAATTATTTGCGATCTTCGTCAAATCTCGATGATTGAACGCATCATAAAAATCGGATAAGGCTTTGTTTGGCTCCGCCAAATCTTGCTTGCTTTCATTACCGGTAATAGGGATTTGTTCTATGTTCATGATCGTTTTCCTTGTCAACTTCGTCAAGAGCTAGGGCGGGCGTGGATTCTGCTGGGAGCAGGAAAAACTCGAAGCCAGAAAAATCCTCCAAATGCCGCAGAATACCCAGCGTCCTGGGCACGCTTTGTTAGCCCGCTTTAGTGGATTGACGAGCGTCATTTATCCAGAGCAAAGCACCTTGCCAAATACTGATTATTGTTCCAGGTAAAACAAGACTATAGTCAGAGTCAGTAGACAAATACACAAACCATGCAGTGATACCTGCCAGAAAATATAATACACACAATAGACGTGGAAAGAGTCGAGAGGTCCAGCCTGCTGAGCCGAGTAGCACAAAATTCCATCCTAAAAAGTGAAATCCTAATCCGCTCACACCTGCCACAATCGTTGTCCAAACGGCCAGAACCGTTGAAGAATCTTCCAGATGCAACTCAGGGTGAATCAAATGGTAATGACGATTGGAAGCGCGGAGGAAAGCCACGGCGGCTATCCCTGCTGCTGCGAGGATAGCAAA
>Ga0137334_1000067_pt1 | contig 16052 bp, 13 predicted proteins | sample EasRivERMLT262_2_FD_104776 | JGI IMG/M metagenome (GOLD analysis project Ga0137334, IMG submission 104776) | Soil microbial communities from meander-bound floodplain in the East River, Colorado, USA - East River MetaG ERMLT262_2 | ecosystem: Environmental > Terrestrial > Soil > Floodplain ...
CGTTGAAGTCCGCGCTGGAAGAAGTGCCGGTAAAAGTGGAAATGTTGCAAGATGAAGTTGCCGACTTGAAGAAAGAACTCGCGAACCTGCGTACGCAGTCCGCGTTATCAACCTTCAACTTGCAACTTTCAAACGTTCAAACCGTGAAGGATGTGAACGTGCTTGCTGTCGAAATCCCCAACGCGGACGCTGATACGCTCCGCTCGCTGGCGGATAAATTCCGCGAGAAATATCCCACAGCGGGAGCCGCGGTCCTCGTAACCGGAGCAACTGTCATCGCAGTGGTGACCGAAGACCTTGTCAAACGTGGACTCAAAGCTGGCGATCTCATCACTGGTATCGGCGGCAAGGGTGGTGGACGTCCCAATCTGGCGCAAGGTAGTTTGCCAGGTGGAAATATCCAGGATGCGTTGGGCAAACTTCCTAAAGTAGTGGAAGAAAAGTCGAAGTAAAGTCAAAATAAAGTCAAAGCCTGATAGATATTCTCTATCAGGCTTTTTATCTACATTCTTTAGGAGGATTAAATGAATAGAGTTATCACTTTATTTATATCTTTGTTGATCTCTGCTTGTTCTGTGTTGGCTCCAGTCCCAACGACCACACCGACAGCCACTTTAATACCTACTGCTACTCCCACTCCAATCCCTACCGCCACACCTCAACCAGTGATAGATACCCAGGCTCCAATTTCTGCTTTGCTCCCATCTGGAAATCCGGAAAAAGAATGGCAGGGCATACCCATTATGCCCGCAGCGCTCAACGGTGATGGCGATAATGCAGGTTATAGATTTACGATCAATGCAAATGCTGAAGAAGTGCAGGCTTATTATGAAAAAGAACTTGGCAAATTAGGATGGGGTTTAATGGCGGCTGGTTCTGGCGCTACAGATTCTGTCATGCTTATTTTCAACAATGCGGCGTCCTCAGTAATGTCCGTTTCAATTTTTCCGAGCGGAGATTTAACGCTTGTGTTGATCGTTAGTGATTAGTGCTGAGTTTATGGTTGCCTGCATATGATTTGGATGGGATTTGTGTCCGTCTGGTTTGTTAGTACATTATTCCCCTACATTTCATCTCATAAAGAGTTATGATTACTCCTGAAAAGGAGATTTATCCATGTCACGCCTATCAAAATATTTACTGCTACTTACTGTGATCGTTTTCATCCTCGCTTGCAACACCGTCACCAAACCGATCAACGATGCGCAGGAGGCTGTTGAGACTGTCCAATCGTTCGCGACCTCCATGCCCCTGGAAACGCTTCAATCGTTTGCCACCAATATGCCGGTTGAGACCCTTCAGGCGGTTTCTTCAGCCCTGCCTAATTTTGGCGATATGTTCAACCCGCAAGGTGAGCCGGTTGCCGAGTGGAACGGCATCCCCGTCATGTCTCAGGCAACTGCCGGGCAGGAATTTGCTGAATCCAACACCTACAGCTTTAAAGCGGATGCTACTGTCAAGACAGCCACAGATTTTTATAACGCTGAAATGGTCAAGTTGGGCTGGTCTTCCACCTTCAGTATGCCGGGCGATGAGAATGGTGCGGTGCTGGTCTTTTCAAAAGATAGCAATATCGCAACCATTACCATTACCCTCACGGATGGTTTGATAGTGGTACTCTTGACTTTTGTATAAGTTGAAATAGAGTTGTTAAACAAAACGGACAGCTTTGCGCTGTCCGTTTTATGTTAAGCCATTTGAATTTTTGCTTCGTTGATCTGCTTTTCGATTCGAGTGAGCGCCGAACCACTCAAGGCGACATTCCACGTTTTCGCGGGTCCATGCCGTTGAATGTGGATGGTATTTCCTTTGCGTTCGATCTTGAACGTGGTTTCGATTTTTCCATCCATTGATGGGATTTCAACATCCGCTGAATAGCCATCATCCAATGAAAAGATGTGAAGTGTGACACCCTCGCTAAAATCATAATCAGGTTTATCAGTATGACTACCGATTGGAATAACCGAATTGGGACGCACCAACAACGGCAGACTCATGAAGTCATGCGTTTCCCGCTTCCACCCCGGACCTTCAACCTGCCCGCCATTTAATAAATTTATCCAACGCCCGTCAGGGACATAGTAACTCACATTCCCATCGTGGCTGAACACCGGCGCGACTAACAGCGAATCACCGAGCATATATTGCAGATCCGAGTGTTCGCAAGCGGGGTCATCCGGAAATTCCAACAGCATCGCACGCAGCAGCGGTGTTCCATGTTCATGTGCCTGCATCGCAGCGCGAAATAGATACGGCATCAAGCTGCATTTAAGTTTGCTGAATTTCGAGAGAACTTGCACGGCTTCTTCATCATAATTCCATGGCACGCGATAGGAAGAACTGCCATGCAAGCGACTGTGTGACGAAAGCAAACCGAACGCTGCCCAACGTTTGTATACATCCGCGCTGGCGGTTTGTTCAAAGCCGCCAATATCATGACTCCAAAACCCGAAACCGGATAAGCCCAGTGACAATCCACCGCGCAGACTCTCTGCCATCGACTCGAACGTAGCTGTACAGTCACCGCCCCAATGCACAGGGAATTGTTGTCCGCCTGCGGTAGCGGAACGGGCGAAGACTAATGCATCACCTTCGCCGCGTTCTTCTTTCAAAAGATCGAAAACGGTCTTGTTGTAAAGATAGGTGTAGTAGTTGTGCATCTTGAACGGGTCAGAATCATCGTGATAGATCACGTCGGTGGGGATGCGTTCGCCGAAGTCGGTCTTGAAGGTATCCACGCCCATCTTCAATAAGGCGCGCAGTTTCTCTGCGAACCATGTACAGGCTTTGGGATTCGTAAAGTCCACGATGCCCATGCCAGCCTGCCACATGTCTGTTTGCCAGACATCGCCATTCGGTTTGCGAATCAAGTATCCGTGTTGCACGGCTTCATCGAACAGGGTGGAGCGCTGGGCGATGTAGGGGTTGATCCAGACGCAGATGCGTAAGCCGCGACTCTTTAATCGAGACAGCATCCCGCTTGGGTCGGGAAAGAAGCGCGAGTCCCATTGCAGGTCGGTCCAGTTGAATTCCTTCATCCAAAAACAATCGAAGTGGAAGACGTGCAGGGGAATATCCCGTTTTGACATTTCATCGATGAAACCTGTGACGGTGGCTTCGTCATAATTGGTGGTGAACGAAGTGGAAAGCCACAGCCCGAACGACCACGCAGGCGGAAGCGCGGGACGACCCGTGAGCGCGGTATAGCGTTCGAGAATTTGCTTGGGCGTAGGACCGTAGATGACGAAATATTCCAGCGTCTCGCCGGGAATGCTGAACTGCACGCGCTCCACTTTTTCGGAAGCAACTTCAAAAGACACCTTTTCAGATTGGTTGACGAAAATCCCGTAGCCGCGATTGGTGAGATAAAAGGGAATGTTCTTGTATGACTGCTCACTGCTCGTGCCACCGTCTTCGTTCCAAATATCCACGACCTGACCATTCTTGATGAAGGCTGTGAAGCGTTCGCCGAGTCCGTAGACACTCTCGCCAACGCCGAGACTTAACTGTTCATGGATGTGACGTCCGTCGGGCGTATCCACAAATCCCACTGCGCGCCAGCCGCTGGATGTGATGACTTTATCGCCGCCGATGAACTCCACCAGCCAGTCTTCGCCTTTGTGGATTCGTACGCTCAAGTCACCGCTGGTGAGGGTGGCGAACTTTTCATCATTTGAAGTAGTAATCTGCAAGTCAGATTGTTGATTGATCTCGAATTCAGGTTTCGATGGTTGCCTGCCTTTGTGATGGATGATCTTCACGCCGATGACATTTTCCATTGGGGAGGAATATTGAACTGTTAGTAAAGGCAGGTTGAGTGTATCCCCGCGCCCTTGCAGTTTCTTCGTTGGCGCGTAGACGGTCAGTGTATCGTTGTCGATCTCTATATCATGAACCTGTGCCGCGTAATGGGGAGTCATGCCCGCACGAATTTGCCAATAGCCATCAGTGAATTTCATCGTTGTTGTCCTTTCATTCGCTATGATACCGCATCGGGGAACATTTACAACAGCGCTACGTCAACACAATAGAAACTTAATATTCTTCTTGCCAATGTCATGCTGAGCCGCGAGCCTCAAACGGCGAGTGCGGCGAAGCATCTCTACCATGACATAAGAGACTCTTCGGTCGCTAGCGCTTCCTCAGAGTGACATGATTTGAATTGAGAGGAGGCACACGACCTGAAATAAATCATCACGAACAACGGGAACGCCGACCTGTCTGTTCGCACCCATCGGTTCCGCCAAATTTCATATAAGGAGAAGAAACATGAACGCCAAACGTAATGCCCTGTTAATGGGTATCCTATTCGTATTGCTATTTACATCCGCTTGTGGGGGAGCTGCAGCAACACAAGCGCCTGCTACCTCCGAGCCATATCAGGATTATTCCCCGCCCGCCGCGACCGAAGCGCCTGCCGGAACTTATGTCCCGTCTGTGAACGAGGCTCAGGCGCCGAGTATTTCCAATTCTGGCGTACCCAATCAAAGGTCCGATGATGAACCATACGATATGTTCTTCCAGGATTATGGGGTCAACCCGTCCATTGATACCGATGACGATAATCTCTCCACGTTCGCGCTCGATGTGGATACCGGCTCGTACACCATCATGCGCAATTATCTCAACGATGGCAATATGCCGCCTAGCGATTCTGTGCGCGTCGAAGAATATATCAACTACTTCAATCAAAATTATTCCAACCCGCCGCGGCATCAAGCCTTTGGGATTTCTGTGGATGGCGCGCCTTCACCCTTCACGCAGACCGAGCGTTATCAAATGCTGCGCGTCGGCATTCAGGGTTATGCCATTCCTGATGAAGAGCGCAAGGACGCTTCGCTGACTTTCGTGATCGATGTCTCCGGTTCGATGGATATGGACAACCGTCTTGAACTGGTGAAGCGCTCGCTTGAACTGTTGGTTGAACAATTGGATCGTCGTGACAGCGTGAGCATCGTCGTCTATGGGACAGAAGCCCGCGTCGTTCTCGACCCGACGCCTGGTTCTGATAAAGATGCCATTCTCTCCGCGATCTACAGTTTGCATCCCGAAGGCTCGACCAACGCCGAAGCCGGGATTCGACTCGGTTACAAGATGGCGCTGCATGCTTACAACCCCGATGGCATCAACCGCGTCATCCTTTGCTCAGATGGCGTTGCGAATGTGGGAAACACCGAAGCGGAAGTGATCCTCGATGAAATCCGCGGTCACGTCGAAGAAGGCGTAACGCTCACCACCATTGGTTTTGGCATGGACAATTACAACGACACGCTCATGGAACAACTTGCCGATAACGGTGACGGCTTCTACGCCTACGTGGATGATATACGCGAGTCCAAGCGCCTGTTCATTGACAACCTCACCAGCACGCTGCAAACCATCGCGATGGATGCCAAGGTACAGGTGGATTTCAATCCCGATGTCGTGATGCGCTATCGTCTGGTCGGTTTCGAGAACCGCGCCGTGGCTGATGACCAATTCCGCGATAATTCCGTGGATGCCGGTGAGATCGGCGCGGGTCATTCTGTGACCGCGTTGTATGAAGTCAAGCTGTACCCCGAGGCGTACGGCAAGATCGCAACAGTTTTCCTGCGTTGGGAAGACCCCGATGCCCGCTCTGTGACCGAACTCTCCAATGACTTCTATACCGAAGAACTCGCACGTGAGTTCGAAGATGCGGATCTATACTTCCAACGCACTGTCGTGGTGGCGGAATATGCCGAGATCCTTAAGGACAGCTATTGGGCAGAGGATGGTTCGCTCAATGCGGTGTATCGTGAAGCTAGCCGCATTTATGAAGAGATGCCACGTGAACGTGATATGGAAGAGTTTGTAGATTTATTGCAGAAAGCCTTACGGTTTGACTGAACCTGTACAATCGCCGTCCCTAAAACTTCAGGGGCGGCGATTGTTTTATTGCTTTGTGTGTGGAGAACACCTAGTCACCCGGATAGTTAAAAACTCTCCCAGCGGCGAGGGAGTTTTTGGTTTTAATGACTTATGCTGGAGAATAAACTGGAACGTCAAACATTAGTTTATGCATTGTTTTATAATTCAAATCTCCTATCTTATTTTTGATGAGTGTGAAATGGCTATCATTCAAGTTGAACATCTAAACAAAACTTTCAAAGTCCAGCGCAAAGAGCCAGGGCTGGCTGGCGCTGTCAAAGCGTTGTTCCTGCCGAAATATGAGGATAAGGTTGCGGTAGATGGTATTTCCTTTTCCATCGACACTGGCGAGATCGTCGGTTATATCGGCGTGAACGGCGCCGGGAAATCGACTACGATCAAGATGCTGACGGGTATCCTCGTCCCGAGCGGCGGCAGTGTGCGCGTCCTGGAGCGTGACCCACATCGAGACCGGGTGGCAAACGCCCGGGAGATTGGCGTGGTCTTCGGTCAGCGCACACAGTTGTGGTGGGATTTGGCATTTATCGAATCGCTTAGTCTGGTGGCAAAGATCTATCAGGTTCCGCAAGTGCGCTACAAACAATTGCTCGACCAATTCGCTGAGACGCTGGAACTTAAAGAACTGCTGAATGTGCCCATCCGCAATATGTCGCTGGGACAAAAGATGCGCGCTGAACTGGCGGCGACACTGATCCATGAGCCGCGCGTGGTGTATTTGGATGAACCCACCATCGGGTTGGATCTGATCGTCAAGGAACGCATCCGCGAATTTATCAAGGAACAGAATCGCACGAAGAGCACAACCGTTGTCTTAACTACCCACGACCTTGGCGATATCGAAGAACTGTGCAAACGCGTCATCATTATCGACACGGGCAAGCTTATCTATGATGGACCCATTGAGACCATCAAGGAACGCTTTGGCAAGTATCGTGAGATCACCTTTGAAACACTGTCCACGCCGGGGCATGTGGATCTGCCGTCAGGGGCGGAAATTATCCTCGCCGAGCCACGCAAAATATCGGTCCGGTTTGATCGCACAGCCATCACTGCCAGCGGGGTAGCGTCAGCGTTGATGAACCAACTTGAGGTCAAGGATTTCTCGCTGTCCGAACCTGATCTGGCTTCCATCATCCGGCAAATCTATAATGGCGCGCTCAACGAGGAGCAAGCAGCATGATCCAATCCTTGCGGCGTGACCTTTCGATCTATAGAGCCATCGCGGCGATGGCTGCCAAGACGCGCCTGGCGTATAACATGTGGGTCTGGGCAGATTTCGTTGTGACGATTGTCTCGATGATCGTGTTCGTTTATTTTTGGCGAGCGGTATACGCTGGCACGTCTACGCTCAGTGGACTGGCGCTCTCACAGACGATCACCTACATCTTGTTGGCGCGTTTGCTTTCCCCGCTGGTGGAGACGCGCACGATCTTTTTCTTTGGCTTCATGATCCGCCAGGGACAGATCGCGGTGGAATTGACGCGCCCGCTGGATATGCAGGCACGCATCATGACGGAGAGTTTCGCTGAACTGTTGGTTTTCCTTGTGCAGCGCTTGCCGCTCTTTTTAATTGCCTGGCTATTCTTTGGGCTGCGTCTGCCTACCGACCCGGCATTGTGGCTGGCATTCTTTATCTCCCTTGTGCTTGGGCAGATCGTGCTCTTCCTCTTTGACTGGATGTTCGCGTGCCTGGCATTTTATGTGACTGAAACCTGGGGCCTGAGTGTGGTACGTGTAGCAGCGGGTTCGTTCTTCAGCGGTGCGATCGTGCCGTTGGTGATGATGCCGGACTGGTTACAAAACCTGGCTGGAGGGCTACCATTTGCGCAGGCGATGGCAGTGCCCGTTTCGTTCTTAAGCGGAATCTCAACGGTCGCTGACGCGCCTCATATTTGGCTGACTCAAATCATCTGGCTGTTGGTGTTGCTGGTGCTCTCACGCATCGTCTTTGGAATTGCGGTGCGCAAAGTTACGGTGCAGGGTGGTTGAGATGACTCGCTATCTTGAACTCTATTGGCATTTCCTCATTCAACGCTTCAAGATCCTGATGGAATACCGCCTGAACTTTTTTATTGGCTCAACTTCCACGGCGATCTTGCAAGCGGCTTCACTGATGGCGATCTGGGTGGTGATGCGCCAGATCCCATCGCTCAACGGGTGGAGTTTCTATGAGGTCATTCTGGTCTATGGCTTGTTGACGATGGGCGAATCGATCACGCACATGTTCGCGGACAATCTGTGGACGGTGGGCTGGAACTACGTGCGCAGCGGTGACTTTGACCGGTTTCTGGTGCGACCCATCGATCCGCTGTTTCATCTGTTGGCTGATCGCTTTTGCCACGATGGGATCGGCAATCTCATCACTGGGGCAGTATTGGTAGGCATTTCGATGCAGCAGCTTGACATCGCGTTCACGCTGCAACACATCTTGTATATCATCGTCAGTGTGTTGAGCGGCGGCGTGATCTTCATCGCGCTCAACCTCATTACTGCCACCAGCGTCTTTTGGATCATGGAATCAATCCCTGTGACGCAAATGGTGTTCACCATGAACGAGTTCGCCAAGTATCCGCTCAGCATCTATCACAGCAGTATCCGCGTCTTATTGACCTGGATCATTCCTTATGGCTTTGTCTCGTTCTACCCAGCCAGCTATCTGCTGGGGCGTGATGTTGGAACTCTCGTCTGGCTCAGCCCACTTGTGGCGCTGGTGTTTATATTCATTGCCTACCGCATCTGGCTTTTCGGTCTGCGTCACTATAGCAGTACGGGATCGTGATACGGTCAACACCATCGTCTTTTTAGTTTGCTTCGAGCCAGTTCATGAGGGGAGTCTCCGTGGTGAGGGATGAGGAGGTGATTGTACACAGGAGGGGGTATCCGTGCAATTGGATTGTATTTCTGTGGAGGCGGTTCTATAATTCGTATGCACATAATCGCAATAAATGCAAAGGGCACAGTGTAAGCTTCATAAAGGATGGAAAATGAAAACAACCTCTAAAGTACTGTACAAAACTCTAATCCTTTTTTTGGTAATTTTGAGTGTTTATATCGTAGCAAGTTGCACAACAGGAGAACCGATTCCAACTAAGGTGCCAACTCCAATTACAGCCACTACATTTATTCCTGAACCCTCGCCTGCAATAATTCCACCACTGGCGTTAGACTCCAGTGCTCTTCAACTGTGGGGTAATGGGGAGGCGGCCGTAATGATGATGACTCGGCTCGGTATTGGATCTGTAAACTCGTTGGCGATATCCCCCGATGGAAAAGTTATTGCGGTGGGAAGTGTCATTGGCATATTACTATATCACTTCGATACACTCGAAGAAATTATAAGGGTCACATTTGATGAAATGGTTCAGATAGTAGTCTGGTCACCAAATGGAAACTATCTGGCAGTTGTGTCGGGGGCAAAAGTATATGTAATAGATGCCCAAACTGGGGCACAAGAATTTCTTTTTTCTGGACATATAGAAAATGTAAATTCGGTTTCATGGTCGCCAGATGGTCAAATGTTGGCTTCACTCTCGATAGACCAAGGTGAGATTCATGCAATTATCTGGGATAGTCAAACTGGAAAACTTGTGTCTGAACTTGAGTTCGGGAATCGGGCAAAGAATATTCATTGGATGCCAGATGGTAACAACCTAGCTATAGGTCCAATGGGAGCAATGATTATCTTATGGGACATCAAAACTGGCAAATGGTCTCCTCTTTGGCAGGATGAAGATCTATTCAGTTATGTAACCAAAGTTAGCTGGTCTAGTGATGCGACAAAACTTCTTACGGGCGGAGAACTTGGAAAAGTTTTTGTATGGGATTTTTCATCAGACAGCCAACTGCCTGTTTATAACAATGATGGAGTTACAGCTGTAGATGCTGTAACTTGGTCGACCAACAATGCATTTGTTGCAGCAGGGTTTAGAGATAGCTCAATCATTGTATGGGAGGCGCAGACTGGTAGGCAAATTCAGAAACTGAGACGCAAACAAAGCAACACAACTGATACAGTGCTGGATTTGGAATGGTCACCGGATGGCAAGAATTTGATTTCGTTGAGCCGGTATGAACCTATAACTATATGGAATATCCAAACAGGCGACGAGGTGCGCTCAACTGGAGAGCATACAAGCTGGATTTTGAGCTCTGCTTGGTCATCGGATGGAACTAAATTGGCAACAGGATCAGAGGATGGAGAAATTATCTTATGGGATCCCAAGACTGGTAAAAAATTACAGTCGTTTCGTGACCCAGCTGGATGGGTTACAAGTTTGTCATGGTCGCCTGACGGAAAACAACTGGCCTCGGGCAATGTCAGGGTCACTCTTTGGAATGCTTTAAGCGGGGAGCAGATTCGGGTGTTGCTTGGGCATACACATCAGGTGACTGATATTGCCTGGTCACCAGATGGTAGATTATTTGCTTCCGGTTCCTATGGTGGGCAGGCTATTGTATGGAATGCGTCTACAGGTGAACAATTGATGACTTTGAAAGATCCAGATGGGGAAATGTTTCACGTACGCGATATAGCATGGTCACCGCATGGAGATTTACTCGGTGTTAGTTATTCGCTGTCTTTAAATCCGATGTCTCTTGTAAGTCAGGTGGGATTTTGGAATCCTAAAACTGGCGAACAGATTTTTATGCAAAGAGGCATAGAAGACATTGTATGGCATCCAGTCGAGAATATTGCAGCATCTATATACGATAGAGAAACTGTCATTCTCTGGTTTACAAGTACCGGTCAGGAAATCTGTCAGCTGGACGGCGATACAAATGTGACAGATGTTGCCTGGTCACCAGATGGCAAGCTGTTAATTACTTCCTATGCTGATGGATCCATGGTGATAATTGATGCTCAGACATGCATTCAACTTCATGTCATACGTGGTCACACGGACGTGATAACTAGTGTGGCTTGGTCGCCGCGCGGAGATTTAATCGGGTCGACCTCTCATGATGGCACAGTGGTTTTTTGGGGTATTGACTCCCCTTGATCTTATTAAAGGCGAGCTCTCCCTTTGCTGGGGATGAAGTCGGGTCCGCTTGAGTGCGAGGAATGGTTCTTTGAAGGAGAAGTTATGAGAAGGCGTCGAGAGTTCAACAAACAAACCCTACGGAATGAGATTGATCAGGACGCGATCAACAAATTTCGTATCCGTCTGCAGGGACAGCTCATCTTGCCTGCCGATCAAGAATATGATCGGGCACGTCGAGTAGAATATTGGAACCCAACGACTGACAAGCATCCAATCATGATCGCACGCTGCGCACAAGCAGACGATGTCGCGCGCTGTGTTGATTTCGCACGTCAACATGATCTCGCAATCGCTGTGCGGTCGGGAGGCCACAGCTTTCTGGGGTGGGGGACTTGCGATGATGGCTTGATCCTTGACGTATCTCAGATGAAGACTATCTCAATAGACCCAAACCAGCGGACGGCTCAAGCTGGTGCCGGCGTGGTTGCGCACGAACTGGATGCCGCCGCGGCAACCTACGGCCTTGCTCCCATCTTAGGGGAGTGTCCGACAGTCGGCATTGCGGGCCTGACTTTAGGAGGTGGACTGGGCTGGCTTTCGGGCAAGCATGGCGCCGTCTGTGATAATCTTCTCTCCGCAAATTTGATTACTGTTGACTCGCGTTCCATCGTCGCAAGCGCCGAATCAAATGCTGACTTGTTTTGGGCCATTCGCGGCGGAGGCGGGAACTTCGGAATTGTGACATCCCTCGAATATCGGCTGTATCCTGTAAATGATGTGCTGGCTGGTGTGTTCACATATCCTCTGCAAGAGGCTCGTAACGTGCTCCGCTTTTACCGGGAGTTTATGGTGGCTGCACCTGATGAATTGCAGGCAGTTGTTGCACTCTCTCCCAGGGAAAATGGAGTTGTGAACGTGACCTTTGTCCACCCTGGTGATTTGAATGTGGGAAATGAGTTGATCAACCGTTTTCGCACATTTATGACTCCGACCCGCGACACGGTCCAGCCTCGACCTTACGCGGAAATGTTTCCGCCGCCCGCCGAATTCGTTCCGCCTGCATTCAGCACAATTAAGGGTTCTTATATTGAACAGCTATTGGATGAAGCGATCGATATGGCGATCGAATGTTTCGCACAAGCTCCTTCGGGTTGCGCAATCGGATTTGATCACTATGTGCATGGTGAAGTCTGCCGCGTTGCATCAGATTCGACTGCCTTTGAGCTTCGTGTCCCTGGTGCTTTACATATGTGGATCATGTCAGTGTGGGATGATCCTGCTGCCGCGTCAGCATCGATGGCATGGGCCGAGAATACCTGGCAGCTACTTCAGCCCTATTCTAGTGGCCGCATGTACGCAAATTACATGAGCGCCGAAGGTGAACAAGCAGTCAAAGCCGCGTATGGTTCCAACTATGCACGGTTGAGAACGGTCAAGACCAAATTCGATCCGGACAATTTCCTTCGACGAAACCAAAATGTGCAGCCAATCGAATCTTAGCCGCACGGTGTCAAACTGATTCCTTCAAAGCGGCGTGGGCTTGTCCCTTTGCTGGGGATGAAATCGAGTCCGCTTGAGGGTGGTTGCCTTTTTGTAGCAGCGGTTCTATAATTTTAAATAAAATATCCCTATACGGGGTCTTACAGAAGGTATCCGCATGAACCATAGTTGTATGCTGAGTCGATACCACACACTATTCAAAGGAAACTAACCATGATGAAGCTAGCTGAATTAGTTGGACATGAGTTGAAATGGATCCAGCCTCATGCATTGAAGATGGATTATGAATTGCGTGCCGAAGATACTGTAGCTGCAACTTTGCATTTTCGAAGTTCCTTTGGCTCCTTCGCGACCGCAACAAGCGCTGATGGCAGTTGGACCTTTAAACGGGTTGGTTTTTGGCAAACTAAAGTAACGATTCGCGCAAGTGAAGCAAATGCTGACTTGGCAGTTTTCAAAAACAATACCTGGAGCGGAGGTGGAACACTGGAATTGTCCGACGGCCGGAAATATCCAGCCAATACCAACTTTTGGGCAACTCAATATGAGTTTAAGACAGAGATGGGCGAAGCGATAATCAGTTACAGAAAAATTGGCGGAATGCTACACATGTCTGCGGTGACAGAGATTCATCCACTCGCAAAAGATGTCTCAGAAATGCCATGGATGGTATTACTAGGATGGTATTTGACGGTGATAATGCACATGGATTCTGCCGCAGTAGCAGCTGCATGAATGGACCGTAGATATTTATGTAGCTCAGCACAGCTTGAGAGCGGTTGTATTTTGAATGGGGAAGTTCTATAATTCTTTCTATAACACCCTGCTTAGTGCTTTATACCGAACGACAATATTCAGATATGGTTAGGCGACTGTAGTAATGGAGGCACACATATTATGATGCTACCAGATTATTGGCTGACACGCCCAAGCGTGAACTTCGACGAAAGCACTCAGATTGCTTTTGATGAGCTGCTTGATGCAACTCTTCGCAGCGGCGAGTGTCCGAATATTCAGTTCACTTTGCCCTGGTTGAAGTGGCAGTTCTTATGCCATGTCGCCGATCATCATGACATCGCCCTGCACGGTTCGGGTGATCCCAACATCACTCTTTTCGAACCGCGCCAGGCAAATGACCTCAACGAATTTGGCAATCAGAAAGCCGTCTATGCTGCATCGGATGGCATATGGTCCATGTTCTTTGCCATCGTAGATCGCGACCGGGTAAAGTCAGTTACCAATGCTTGTGTTCGCCTGGGCGACGGAACTGGCACACTTCACGGTCCTTATTATGTTTTCTCAGTCAGCCAATCGGCTCTTGCAAATCAGCCCTGGCGAACTGGCTCGGTCTATCTCCTGCCGCGTGGAACATTTACCACTCAACCCTCCATCCCCTTTGGACCCAACGAAGTCCATATCGCACAGCTCGCAAGTCTCGAGCCTGTTCAACCCTTGGCAAAACTCACGGTTACACCGGAGGATTTTCCTTTCTTGAGTCAAATCCGCGGGCATGATGATCAGCGGCTTCAAGAATACGCAACCGCGTTGCAAACGGGCGCGCCCTGGCCACAAGACCTGTGAGATATTGAAGCCTAAGAAATAAAATGTCCCGAAGGTTTATTCCTTCGGGACATTTTATTGTGCCTACCGTTCTTATGCAGTCATTGTCTTGCGTGCCATGAACCAACCCCAGCCTTGCTCACCCTTGCGATTGCGGGTCAACTTATCCTGCCATGATTTTCTAATCTCGGGCAGAGAGTCATCATTCGGTAATTTTGCCAACTCAAGTTCGAGATAGTCGCCGAATAAGGCTGTCTTGTCCATTGCCTGTACTTCGATAAAGCCAGCCTCTGCGATCAGCTTGCCATAGTCCTTGACTGTGTGCAGGTCATATTCACGTTGCGCTACATATTCAAGAAACTCCGCGCTGTGTGTGCCTTCCCCCCAGCAGTAATCTGTGAAGAACATCAAGCCGCCAGGTTTGAGTGCGCGCTTGAGCGTTTGAAATAACAGTGCTTTTTCAGGGATATGTAAGAAAGCATCGCGGCTATAGACCACATCGTATTCCGAGTCCGCGGTGTGTTCCAGGATGTCACCGAATTCAAAAGTAATACGCGAGTCGAGGTTGAGCTCTTGTAAGCGCTCGTGTGCAATGGCAAGCATGTTATGCGAGAGATCCAACCCGTGGACGTGAACTCCATACGCCTGCGCCATATGAAAAGCCGAACCGCCGATGCCACTGCCTACATCCAGCACTTCCATGTTTGGTTGCAGGTTGAGCGTTTTGACGATCTCACGCGTACTGGCGAGTCCACCTGTGCTGATATAACCATGCCCGTATATCTTTTCGTACTTGAGGATCGACTCGCGTGTGTATTGACTTGAGTCAAGGTGGGCGCTGTGTTCTTCTACTGCAGATATTTGCGTACTAATAAGAATATCCATTTACTTTTCCTTTTGAGAATGAATTAAGCGGTTTTAGTTTTCAGGGTCTGTACGCAAAAAGACTAAAAAGCAAAATCTGGATTCAACCCGCTCTGCGTTTGAGGAGAATCTGTTTCAGCCAAAGCTTCAACATATGCATGAAGTTCATCTACGGATTCGATCAACACGTCGGCGTAGTGAATCAAATCATTTGAGGCAGAAACCCCCGAAAGCACACCTACAACCAAGCCCGCACCTGCCGCACGCGCCATTTTCAAATCTGCGGTGGTATCGCCAACCACCATTACTTTGGATGGATCCACTTTCAGTCGTTCACAAATCGTCAACATCGTATCAGGAGCGGGTTTGGGAGGGATGCCGTCATCGGCACAGACCATGGTCGTAATAAATTCTTCAATATCAAAGGCTTCGATCATCGCCTGAGTCGGCGCGCGGTCATCCGCGGTGGCGATGGCAACGTGAATTCCCTGCGCGCGCAAATTTGAAAACAATGTCCACAGATCGGTCAGAGGCTTCGATAACATGACCGGGTCTGGGATCCACCAGGCTTGCTTAACCACGCGCTCGGCTTCCTTTGCATTCAGCCCTAAGGACTGCATGACTTCAACGGTCAATTGATATAGCTGAGCCATGGGACGCGAGGCCAGTTTTCCTTGCGGCAACACCTTCCTGGTTTTTTTTTCGTATCCCATTGCAGCATAGAAAGCCGCGTGCACATCCAACCCACTGGCTGCCTGTAATTGTTCTGCTACGTATACCACCCAGCCGCCCCACATCGCATCAAAATCGATCAGTCTGCCATCTTTATCGAAGATAATCGCCTGTGCTTTAAAGTGTTTCAAACCATCCATCAAAAAGTATACTCCTTGCAAAAAATAAAGTGACAGCCACCCGCTGTGCGCAAGTGACTGTCAGCTTGCTTAGTTCTTCACTCTTATACTATATTCTGCGTTTATTTGTATTTCCAATTTTGTACATCCCAGGTCATACTGCCCCAGGTGCTGACGACATAACCAGTGAGATCGGTGCTGAAGCCGTACCCATCCTGGAAGAGGAAGATATAGTTTTGCACGGCATCTTCCTGGATCAGTTTGCCCAGTTCACAATAAGCCTCACGGCGCACAGCCTGATCGAACGTACCACCCGCAGTTGCGATCAATTCATCCGCTTTGGGGTTCACCCAGCGGAAATAATTATCGCCATCCGGGTTTTCAG
>Ga0137334_1000069_pt1 | contig 15543 bp, 27 predicted proteins | sample EasRivERMLT262_2_FD_104776 | JGI IMG/M metagenome (GOLD analysis project Ga0137334, IMG submission 104776) | Soil microbial communities from meander-bound floodplain in the East River, Colorado, USA - East River MetaG ERMLT262_2 | ecosystem: Environmental > Terrestrial > Soil > Floodplain ...
GCCGGAACGTATCGGGGTGGCCTGCTGAAGCCCAGAAGACCGGATGCTGAAGCCGCCCAGAGAAAACGGAGACCGAATCGGACGCCAGAGGCATGCGGTGATTTCATCCCGCCATGAAATGCTGATCAGCGCGAGATTCGAATCGCCCCTGGGTCGGACCAAGAGAGCCGACGACATGCCCACACAACATGCCATGTGGGTAGTGCGAACGACCGCACATCCTGTATAGGACATTCTGCTGTAGCCACAGAGCCGGGCGGAATGAAAGTGCACAGTGTCAATGCCGTAGCGGCACGCACCCAGCTTCAATTGGACATTGAAACGATCGCATCGTGACTGATCGCGATCGTAGCCTGAACAGACAGGCCTGATGAGAGTCCAACAACATCCAACTAGGAGACAACGACAATGCAAATTGCAAAAGATGGAATCAGTTACGTAACGTACAACCGAGCAGTCAACACTCTGCGCGATGCGCTCGCAAAGTTTAATCTGACATTCGACGATGTGCGGTGGTTCGTAGTGGCGCAGGCCGACGGGCGACACACTCCGTGCGTGATGCTGAGCGCCGATCAAAGTCACCTGATGCTGGCGTTCGTCAACCTGCGAATCTCGGTGGTGATGTAATGGAGGCCAAACAGTTCTTCGAGATCTCGCAGGCAGTGGCCACGATGGAACCGGGCTATCTGCTGAAGGGACAAAGCATTCGGTACGGTGTGGTGGTCGGGTGGTGCCTCGAACCTGACTACCTTCGAGTATCGTGGGAGGGATGGAAGCGTACAAGCAGTCAAGCGATTCATGTCACAAAGGTTTTCAGACCATGAAGTATCCAGGAGACGATCAGCCGTTCGATTGGGAGATTGAGGAACAGGAGCAAGACCCGAGGGACAAGGATGACGACGACGGCGTTGAATACGCCGACCCTCGGGACGAGATGGACGACCGAATGATTCAAGACATCCAATAGGAGACAAGATCATGCATGCAGACTTCCGTAACGGCGAGCGAGTGAATCCGAAGCAAGAGAACTACGAGGCTCTAGTCGAGCAAGCGTTCAACGCGTGCGGTACCTTAATCAATCAGTACATCGATGGGGCCGAAGCGGACGCGGGATTCGATGCGGGCGAGTTCAGCGGTCCGGCCAATGCGAGGGCCATGGCGAAGGCGTTAGACAAGAAGGCGATTGAGTTCGGTTTTCCAGATTACGATCATCTGGAGAGCGAAGCCGGTCGCCTCGGTCTGTTCACTGACAGTCAGTAAGTTCACATCCAACTAGGAGACACGAACATGCTATTCCGAATCATCTCAGTCGATCACGACGGATTCTGCGGACGCGAACATCATCCCAGCAAGGAGGACATCGGCAAGGTGGTGATGCCCCTTCGGTTGGAGGTCGGTGTGGGGCTGGATATGGATCCGGCCTTCGAAGGAGCGACGACCGAGTCGTTGGCCGACAATACGGCTGATGCGGTCAAGGCCAACATCGAATCGGAAGTGCTTGACTACGAAGGAAAAGATCAGATCGAAGACTGGCAGATCATGACACAGATGTGGCTGTGCATGGATGCCAAGGGCAATCTGCTGCAGCTGGTCGACCACGAGATCGAATTGTTCCGTAGCTAAGGAGACTCCCTATGTACCGTCAAATCGAATTTCAAGATGCGGATGACGTACACAGCAAGACCGTCTCGGCCATCTTGGTCGGTTTGACGGTAGGTACGTTCGCGGGATTGCTGCTGGTGTTCCTGTGAAGCCGGCAGCAATTCTGACCGCAGTCGTTCTGTTGGCACTCTGGTTCGGTGTCAACCGATTCACAAACATCCAACTAGGAGACTTGTATGCAGCTGTTCAAGTATCAGTCCAAGAGTGAGAAGGATACGATCTACACCGTACGGAAACTCGGCGTACGTATCTGGTGCGATCCCCGGTGCTGGGGATTCAAGCGGCATCAGAAGTGCTGGCACACGGCGGATGTGCGCGACAACAACGGCGCACTGGCGATTGGTTCACGTCGGAAGCCGATTGCCACCGCCTCGGCTGGGTTCATCAAGCCAATGTTTGCCGCCACGATGTCCGAGAAGTTCAACATCGACTCCGGCGACTGGGTGGTAGAGGAAAAATACAACGGGCACCGGCTGATCATTCAGATCAATGGCGGCCAGGTGACAGCGTGGAGTCGCAAGGGCATCGAGCGGGAGTTGGACAAGGAGACCCTGCGGGAGTTGTCGATGTTCCCAGATTGCACGCTGGACAGCGAGCAGTACGTACCCAATGGTGGTCGATCGTTTGATGTCAAGCGAAAGGACAAGAAGAAAGGAAAGACGGTGTTGGCCGTGTTCGATATCCTTCGGCTGCTTGACCACAGCACGTGCAGCGAGAAGTACACGGCACGTCGTCGGTACCTGCGTGAGATGTTCAAGAAGCTTGGTGGCAACCGCGTGGTGCTGGCCAAGATGTGGAAGGTCGAATCACTCAAGGAGGCAAAGGCGATCTGCGCGGAGATCTGGAAGCGAGACGGAGAGGGAATTATCCTGAAGCGAAAGGACGGCATCTACCGGCCGGGCGATCGCAAGGGCGAGTTCGTGAAGATGAAGCAGCTGCTGTCCGACGTGCTCAAGATCACCGGATTCAAAACCGGGAAGCTGGGCAAGTGCTCGATCATCTTGCTCAAGCACAAGGACGGCAATGAGACCAAGGTCAAAGTGCGCAACATGGCACTGCTTGGCCGGCTGCAGCGCACACCGAACAAGTACGTTGGACAGGAGGTACGCATTGAGTTTCAAGAGCGCACGCCCGACGGCGGATTCTTCCATCCCCGGTGGGATCGATTCGAAAAGGAATAGCTACACACTGGAAGAAGTCATTCGGTTAGTTCGAACCCGGCTCATCCATGAGGAGACTTGCCGCCATGCGAAGAAGACGAGTAGTCAAACCAAGACCCGCCGTTCGCGTCAAAGTTAAATTCGCCAAACGAGAAGCTCGGTGTACGGCTTGCTCGTATACTATCCACATTGGCGATGAAACCACCTACGTGACTCATCGAATTCGTCGGTACCATATGACATGCGTACCGGCGAATGGATTCGATACCCCGACCGTGTCGGCGGCACCGCCTCCTTTGTCGAAGGATCCGAAAGTCGCCGCCTTGGCGGCCATGGACGCGCTGGAGAATGCGCTCGTCCTTCGGGCGAAGGTCAACGGCATTACCCCAGAGATGGAGGAATCGTTTCGACGATACAACAAGTTAAAAGCACTGTCAATGAATCCGGCGGCGTTTGATAACGAAGCGGCGATTGCCTTTCGTTGCGCGATCTCACGAATTGTCCAACTAGTGTTCTGACCATCCTTTAGGAGACTCAAATGTCAAATGAAAAATCGCTCGTCAAGTCCCTTGAACGTTCCCTCCAAGCCAAGACCCTCGGTGATCTCGTACGGGCCAAGACGTCGGAGGTCGTGTATCTGGTCGCGGATGTCTCGTCCAGTATGCATGATACCTTCCTGGACAAAGATGGTCGCACCGCTCGGAAAATCGATGCATTGCGTCGCGTGGTCGCGATGATTCAGAACAAGACGCCGACACCGATGATCATCTTTGGTGGCCCGTGGTATCCGGAAGGATTCACTTTCGGAGGTGACCAACAACTCATCTATGCCAAGTTCGCCGACGAAGTTCCAGAGCCTTTCGGCGGAACACCGCTAGCCGAAGCTATCCAGTTCGCTCGGGACAACGGAGCCGGTCGCTTGGTCGTGATCAGTGACGGAGGACCAAACGATCAATCGAGGGCCATGGAAACCGCTGCCGTGTTTGGTGGACGTATTGACGTGGTCTACATTGGCATGCCGGGGGACTACGGATCAAAGATACTCATCGAACTCGCCGAGAAGTCTGGTGGGACGCAATTTGAAGGAGATCTGACCGAGCCACTAGCCTTGGCAGGCAGTGTCATTGGATTGCTCAACGGAGAAGTGCTTCAAGTCTCCGAGGATGAAGAGGAAGACGCGGACGAAGATGACGAAGAGGATGAGGACGATGAAGACCAGTAACCCGAAACCGTTCACCACGAGCGAATTCGTTTACCGAATAGAAACGAGGTTCAAAATGACGGGTCACAAATTCAAGTGCGACGGATGCGGTCGTACCAAGAAGTGTCGCATCACCGAATGCGAAGGTAATTTGGCGAAGCGACGAGAGGATGCCAACTGCCCGAAGATGTGTGGGCGATGCCTTCGAGAACAGCGGCACAAGCAGAATGCCTCGCGCCGAATGAAGTAACATGAAAGTCATTTATTTCAAAGACGACGAGGTCCCGATCATGATCGTACGTGATCGACCAACCGTCTTCCCTGTCGCGCAGGTGCTGTCAAGACTTAAAGGCGGCAAGCGTAAGATCTGGGAGTTCGAGGGTGCCAACGAGGCGCGGCGCATGGGCATCCGTATCGTCTACGATACCTTGGGCGTAGAGTACTCTGAATCGTTCAAGTTGTCGGTGTTCATTATTCGAAAACCCCGGTCCATCAAGTATGGACTGGAGTTGGTGAAGGGTCGTCGGGTATGCGTACTCTGTTCGTGCATCCAGACCCATGAGAAATATGGTTTTCCAGTGTGCAAGTATCACTGGCGTTACGGAGAGGATGATCCCCCATGTCCAACGTGCAATCCCCCAAAACCGGTCAAGGTCAATCGGAAGGAACGTCGGGCGGCAAAGAAGGCAGCGCAACTGGAACATCTCAGCCCGAGCAGTTGAGACCGTTCTTCTACGACACCGAAGGACGTACCCGGCACTGGCGTCGGTTTGATCGATTCTATCGAACCCGCAACCTGCAAATGCTGTGGGTGGTGATGGACGATGAAACATACGCACGGTATGTCGTGCTGTTTTTGGACGCGGTCATGCCGTACAACTCACCCAAGCAGGAGGCCATTTTCGAATACAAACCCGGGACGGATGATCTGGAGGCATTTAATCGAGCATGTGCCTATGCCGATAATCGGCAGCGAGAAGAATCTCGGTCGCGATTCAATTCGCCGAGGATTCGATCATGAGTCGGGACATTCACGTGCTTCGGGAGTTCATTGTTCGGTGTCGGTGCCGTGATTGTGGGACCATATTGAACACATCCGTGCCAATGACCAAGGAGAAACTCGATGAGGCCTGGATGAGATTGATACTAAGTATGCCGTTGGTCGCCGGCGTATGTCCGAACAAATGTCGATCAACGTTTTCAGATTGTAATCTCAATGTAAAAACGGAGGTGGTTGACGCACAGACGAATGAAGTGTTTGACTTGAGAGGACAGCATCTCTCTGACTTACCCACGCATCGCCTTGAGATCGTTTAACAGGAGACACATCCATGACAAACTCTAGAATTGGTGTTATGAACTTAGTGGACCGAGACTTCCGTCGGGTCATCTTCAACACAAAGGCGTCTCGAGACGGAATCACCAATGAGCTGTGGGTTCATATCCCAATCACCCCAGAAATGTGGACGGCTTTTTACCATGACCTTCCGTCCATGCCCGCGGATCATCAGATGGTCTTGTGGGCGAAGTTCGTACGAAAGATTCCTCAATCTCATCCCGGAGCGCCGGCATGGGAACTTGAGTACTGGTGTGCCTGCCGAATCGAGGAGACGGGTCGGTTGATGCGATTGACGGATCCGGTATTCGAACCGTTCGGGATTGCTCTGTCCGTGTCGGAATGCGAACCGGTAGAATTGGTGAATCCCGACACGTCGACCAGTGCTGAAATCGACACCACCTAGCACGATTCGTTGCGGCCGGGCGGGGACAATAAATAAGTTCCCGCTTGGTCTAACTTTAGGCGATACTAGTCTCCGGCCTTTCGGCCAATCCAACTCGGCGGTTCGGCGGCGACGATTTCAAATGCGGCTCTCTTCCTCAGCGACCGACCCAATGCGGGATCATTCCATCTCATGCGGTACAATTTAATGATCGTGCCGGGTACCGTATTTTTTTGTCGGATTCCGTTCTGGGGACAAACGGCGGAAGCGTTTGCGTATGTCATTGAACAAAAACGAGGCCTCGTTCGAATTCGAATCACCCCGATGAAAAACGATACGGTACATCATACCGTATGGGTGACGATCGGTGAAATCGATCTTGCTCAGCGATTGGATATTCTTAGGGAGGTAACACGAACCGAATGTTTGTCGTGTGACGGCCTCATGCGTCTCACGACGGCAACGCGTGGTACGAAATCGATGACCGTGTTCGCTTGTCGAGAGTGCACGGAGATCATTGAACTATGATTCGTCTGGTGGCTCCGAAACGAGTAATGCGCGCAGTACGTCGAACCTATCATTACTCACCCAAGTCCAAAGCGGAGATTCTTGACATCACGACGGACGACCTCATCTTACGGAAGATGTTGCTCAAGCGATTGCGCACACGTCCGCACGGTCACGATGTCATGTTGCTCCATTGTGGACATGTTACCTTTCGGATTAGTACACAGCCGGGAGTACGTATTGGGATTCCTCCGCCGCAGTACTGTCATCACTGCACTGTTCGGGACGATGAAATGCAGGTGCGGTATATACGGTCGGATCTCAAGAAGAAAAAGCGACGGGCCAAGATGGCCAAGACGTTAGTCATTCGACGACGGTCGGTACTACACATCAAACTTAGGAGGACGTAAATGGCCGCAGCGAAGAAGAGCACGAAGAAGACCGCAGCAAAGAAAGACCGACGAAAGAATCGAGGATGGGGGCAGGTGTTCTCGTTCGTCAAACTACCGAGGATTGAACCACCGAAGGACGGCGTTTACGGGTGCGTGCTCGCGGCACTGCGTAAGATCAAGAAGGGTACCGTGGAGGAAGTGACCGAGCAAGCAATGAAGGAAGGTCTGCACAAGGCCACCAAACAGAACCCGAAGATCCAGACGCAAATCAAACTGCGACGACTGGTTCGCCTCGGCTCGGCGAAGAAGGAACGGGTCCACGGGGACAAGAAGAAGGACGAGTCGGTGAAGCCGACATCGAAATCCGTTGAGAAGAAGGAACCGGAGAAGAAGCCCGTGGAGAAGAAAGCAGCGGTCAAGAAGAAGGCCGCACCGAAGAAAGTGAAGGCAGCACCGAAGGCGGTACCGGTCGATGAGGAACGCGAAGAAGACTACAATGACCCGGACGCACCGGATCCGGACGAAGTAGGCGACGACGATTAGTAGTTGGTGGAGCCGGGTAGGCCATTTGCCTATCCGGCTTTCACTGCATGGGGGATATCGTGGTAGGAAAAGTAGTTAGCATCAAGCCGGAGAAAGGATTTTTCTTTCTTCGAAATCTTGACAACACCGGACCGGAGTATTTTGCGCACAAGGATGACTTGCCCAGAGGATTTCACATTGAGGATTTGAATGAAGGTATGGCCTTCGAATTCGAACCCTTACCGGACAATCCCAAGGGACCGCGTGCGTGCAATCTTCGGGTACCGAAAAAGCGCCGGTCACTGGACGACCTATTAGCCGATGCGTAACTACTTACCGCACCAGCAACAGGCCGCGGTCTACGCAGCTTCCCGAAATAAGATCGCTTTGTTTATGGAAATGCGTCTGGGCAAATGCATCGTAGTCATTCGCTGGGCGCAACATCGTAAACTTGAGCGCGTGCTGTTGGTAGCACCCCTTTCCACCATACGAGGAAAACATCAATGGGAAGGTGAGTTGGCCCAAGAGCAGGTGACTCAGGTACATACGTTGCCGCTAGTAAAGAAACGTGACTGGGATCGAGTGCTCCGACCTCGGCATCTGGTACGGGAAATTGTACCCGCAACCCGTGACGATGGATTTGCTCGACGGGGTGATACGACATGGTCTGGTCGATATCTACTCCGTCGAAGGCATGCGTCGGGTTGGTTTCTAGTGAACTTCGAAGCACTGCTTCATGCGCCACATCTCTTAGCACAACCGTGGGACGCGATTATCGTCGACGAGTCCACTCGGATTCGAAATCCCCGAGCGCAGTTGACGAAACTGCTTTTCCAAACACCGCACGTACGGAACAAAGCGATTCTTTCCGGACTGCCCAACCCCGAATCCTCCATTGACTACTTCGCCCAGTTCAAATTTCTTCATGGGCACTTCATGGGGTACGACAACTACTGGGAGTTTCGACATGCCAAGTATCACCAGGGATACACGAACTGGGATTGGCAACCGAATCGAGGCGTACGAGACGAGATTCGAGACTACGTCCACAATAATGCCTTTGTGCTATTGCGAAAGACCGCCGGAGTCGGCTCGGACAAGGTGCGCCGACAAGTGCGCATTCAGATGCCGAGCATGAAACCGCTTCTGAAAAAGATTCGGCGAGAGTTCGCCGTAGACGAAGTCGAGACCAAGTGGGCGACCGTGGTCCATATCTGGATGCAGAAGCTCGCCAGCGGGTTCCATCCCATCACGCATGAGCTCCTGCACGATGCCAAACTTCGCGCCCTGTCACAGCAGGTCAAGCAGCTGACCGGGCCGAAGGTGGTGTGGTTTCGGTTTAACCACGAGATCGAAGCCGCCTATCATTACTTAATACATCGGCACCCGCGCCTACGCGTAGCTTTTGTACACGGCAAGATAGTCGACAGTAAGAACGTTCGTGTCAAGCATCAGACCGACTTCCAAGACGGGAAACTCGACGTACTCCTTCTACAAGTGAAACTAGGTCGGTACGGATGGAACCTATCCCGGTCCAGTGCTTCGATCTACTTCAGCAACAGCTACGAGTTCGAAGATCGCTCTCAGAGTGAGGACCGGGTGATTCACGTGACGAAGAAGGACCCATGCTACTACATTGATCTGGTGACGGTCGGGACGACGGACGAAGATGTGGTGGAGGCCTTGTTCGATAAACGAATCACCGCCCGATTGTTCGGTCGTCGGGTCAAGGTGGCTATCAACAAACGAATTAGAAAAATGTTTGGAAGGGCCGCATGAGTCGTCGAACAACCCACGAAGAAAAACGATGGTTACGATGGGACCGGAAAACTTCGGCACTCATTAACAAGACTCGAAGTCAGATTGCGACGTTACGACAATACGCGTTGGTCTGTAACGATATTCCAACGGCCACTCTGCTAAAGGTTGCGGAAGAACAGTTAGATGCGTGTAAGGACGGAATCACCCGTTACAAAAACCCGAATGGACTTACCAATGACTGACATCGGATCCCCGAACAAAGTTCAAGTCGTCGGCATTCTTATGATTTGTGCGGGCGCAACGACGGCCGCTCTAACGCCGTCTACCTTAATCATTTGGTACTGTGCCGGATTTGCTTGGATCGGTATGGCCATGGTGTATCTCGGTGGCAAACTCACTCCTCGCAATTGATCCAGGTTTGCAGGGTACGGGTCTGGCGTTCTGGTACGATCAACAATGTCTTGCGCCTGACTGGGTGCGAGTGGTTCGGAATCATGGCGTCAAGAACAAAGACTGGGTGGTTCGAGCGCACCGGCTTGTTGAAGAGGTTCTTAGTACCCTGAGCGAAGAGGTTCGGGTCAATTCGGTGGCATGCGAGTTGATGGAGATGCACGGATCTGCTCGGGCACAGATGATGTGGAAGGCCGGCGACTTTCAACGTACGCTTGTGTTCATCGGCATGCTTGTAGGTCGACTCCGTCATGAAATGCTTACGCAAGAGTTCAAACTCGTCAAGCCGTCGGAGTGGAAAGGGCAAATGCCAAAGTCGGTTGCTGAACGACGCATTCGAAAGAAGCTTGGCGACAAGGTATGCCGTCGGTTGAAGATTCAATCACATGCCTGGGATGCCGTGGGAATCGGTCTCTGGGCGAAAGGAGTATTCTGATGAACGGACATCCGCACTGGATTGTTGTATTCGTTCCGGCGCAGTCTAGTCGGGGCGTGGAAAGTCTCTTCAAGATTACCCGAGTGCAACGGATACAAGCGCCGAACGAAGCCTTGGCCATGACGATGGCTGATCGCATCGAGGGATGGCGAATGGTATCGGTCGCCAAGGAAGTGCACGTGGTGTACTGATGCGCATCCTCAAGCTCGTTACCAACACGGCCCTCGGCATTAGCAAAGACCGATACGATCCTGAACGAGATGGCATCTCTCCATCACTTCTCAGTCGATGGAAACACTGTCGCGAGAAGGCCCGCCTCAATCTGCTTGGATGGACATCGCGAAAGACATCGACCGCTCAGATCTTCGGTACCATTGCGCATGCGGTGCTGGAACATGCGTACGGCGATATTCAGCGAGGAAAACTGGGCACCATCCCATCGACAAAATACGTCAAGCAGATATGTACAAGGGTTGAGGATCGATGGAAGAAGGACAACCCTCGCGCCGACAGTGACACGATGGAGAACATGGAGATGGTCATGCTCCTTGTTGAGGCCATCATGCCGGTTTACTTTACGTTTTGGAACCGCGACCTGATCAAGATGGATTGGTACCATCTGGAACAGTACGTCGGCAAACCGGAGGAGGCCCGGCCGTTCGGGAAGTATCGTTCGTTCATGAAAGGCAAGATGGACGGAGCCTTCAAAACATCGAAGGATAAGAAGGGTCGCCTCTGGTTGTTCGAGACCAAGTCCAAGTCCCGCCTCGGGGAGCATGGAGAAAGCAATCTCATTGACATCATGCCCCATGAATGTCAAACGCATCTCTACCTTGGGGCGTTACAGGATGCCACTCACAAAGTCCCCGGCGGCGTGCTGCTGAACATTATTCGACGTCCCAACTTCAAACTCAAGAAGAAAGAATCCCTTAAACAGTTCGCGGATCGGGTGTCGTCGGATATCCAACGGCGTCCCGACTATTACTTCATTCGTATCCGAATGGAGATCAGCGCTCGGGATCTGGAGAAGCAACGCACGAAGTTGGACGGCATGTTCGCGGATTTCCTGGCATGGTATCACGGTGATTCGCCGCACTATCATAACAGCGACGCGTGCGAGGACAAATACGGCACGTGCGAGTTCCTGAAGATATGTGCCAAGGGTGACACCACGGGAATGTACCAGCGGCCTCCGCGCCGTAACGAGTTGGAGGACCGATGAACATCGTAATTATCGGTGGTGGCTATCTCGGTCAGTTGTTGCACAGTCTGATCCCCAGCGCTCGGGTGTTGGACTGGCGTCCCGTATCCGAGAAGGGGTACCCCCTGCCTCGTAACTTCGGTCCGCAGTATCTCTGGAGACCAATTCCGGGATTGTACAACGATAGTTTCACGGTCGTCACTACCGTGGACGGAATGCCCGCTACCCAGGAATCTATTCTGGCCTACAAACGTAAGGTCGGTAAACAACAAGACCAGTCAGACTGGCGGACGCAATTCCAACAAACCATGAACGGTTTTGAAGTGCACCTACCGCCCGACCGCGTTGAGTACGGGATGCGGGTGGTGCGGGTCAACTGCCTAGACAAATACTTGATATGTGCGAACGGGCATCGGGTAGACTACAATTGGTTAATCAGTACCATTCCTCTCCCGGAGTTGTTGAAGTTGTGTGCCATCGGGATATCGGAAACATTTGAATCCCGTCCCATCTACGTCACCTCCGAACCAGTCGAACCGCTGTCGTATCTTTCGGTTAACTATCTCAGTGACCCGTTCAACATCGCGTATCGAGAAACTATACGCAACGGGCAGTTACACCGAGAGTCACTGGACGCCCTACCGAATAGTCGGGTGCTCCGGCCGGGTAAAATCTACCGCAACGGGCAGGCCGCACATCACCTAGCAGAATTGTTAATGTACAAGATCAAGTCCGTTGGTCGATACGGATCTTGGAATCCTGAAGAACTGGCACACGAAACTTACTCGGAGCTACGCACATGGAAAGAGATCATCAACCTCTAAGCGAGTTCGACCGTATCTGGGAAGACCAAGCAGCATTCAATGCTCAGTTACGATCGGTCCCGCATACAGAGGAGGACCGAACGCGATTGACAAAAGACTTCGTGCTGTATCTTGAAAGCGAACTACACGAGCTCCTTCGTCTCCAGGATTGGAAGGGACATCGACGCACGGAGCAGCACGACAATCCGGCGCATCGACACGAAGAACTCGTGGATGCGTTCAAGATTCTAATCTCTCTGTGCCAGTATCAGGGTATGGAATCACCGGACATGTTGTTCTCGGCGTACTGGTTGAAGACGGCGGTGGTCAAGCATCGCTATCAGGAGGAATGGAAAGGGACGTTGCAACGACCATGTGCCGTCATTGACATCGACAACGTGCTGTGTGATTATGTTCGAGGATTCTGTGACTGGTTGTTTAACAACGAATACTTATTGAAGCATCGACAACCGAACGTCGATTGGCAGATAAGATTAGTTGAGATTCGGGACGCAGGTCCGTGGATCAATGCCAAGGTGCTTGGTGTCACCGAAGAAGACTGGCAACAACTCAAGCACGGGTTTCGTATCTCTGGTGGTAAACGAGTCCTACCGGTGTACCCGGACGCACGTCCTTTTCTAGACGCCGTTCGCCGACGCAACTTGCAGATTGTATTGCTGACCAGTCGTCCGGTGGACCGATATCCTAATCTCTACTCGGACACGTTGGCTTGGTTATCTAACAACGACCTGCCGTTCGATTACATTTGGTGGGCCAACGACAAAGCTGAGAAGGTAGTCGAGGCCGACATTCGTAAACACATTCGTCTCATCGTGGACGATGATCCCAAGTTCATTCGCCAGTATGGACAAGTGGGACTGAACACGTACTGGCTGGATCGACGAGCCACTCTCGCCTCGGTTCCCGAAGGCGCGCATCGTATCGATACGTTGCAGGGAGTGATTCGTCACTACGACAACTGGATTCAACAACAGGAGGCAGAGACATGGCACCCGAATACGCCGACGCAAAGCATCGACCCTACGCCATCCACACCGGCGAATCACCCAACACTCAAATCACCCGAGGCCCCGAGTCACTCGTAGTCACCTTGGACAATTGGCCAATGCTGGAGTTGAACATGTTCCCAGCATTGTACGATGCTCTTCAGTCAAACTGGGGCGAGCATCCCTCGCGTACGGTCAACAATCTCTGCAACTTCAAGGGGACGCCAGAGCAGTGCATGTACCATATGGAATCCTGGGAGCATCAGTACGGATGGTGTCGTCTTGAACCAGACGCACAGGACTACGTGGAGATGTGCTTTGCGGGGAAGACATTGCAACAAGCACTGGAGCGGTTTACATTCTCCTTCTGCGTGGACGGGTGCACCCGAGCGGAGACCCATCAGATTGTGCGTACCCGTGTAGGGGCCTCGTTCATGCAACATGGGGGTCGTGACAACGACTGGCGGCATCGTGCCTGGACCATGACCGAAACAATCGCTCGGGCATGCTATGCCGATGAAGCCAAACGATTCGCTGACGAGGATATGCAAACGGTCAATCCGTATCCGTCAATGGTCAATGGTCGAAACGTATGCATTCGGAACTGGAAACCGATTGAGGAGTTAGTCGGTGCTGGCCATACGCTCCGTCGAGAAATTGAGAATTACTTAGCGCATGGCAAGGCCGTGTACAGTGCGCTGGTCGATGCCGGCATTCCGTGGCAAGATGCACGTCGCGTCTTGTGGATGGGTACCCAAACCTATATCCATTGCGACTATAACTATGTCGCACTCAAGGGCGTATTGGGCAACCGTCTCGAACATATCATGGACTGGGAAGTCAATTGTGTCGCTCAGCTCATGCAACGAGAAGTGAATATGAAGTGTCCGCCGCTGTTCGGCAAGTACCTCGGTTCGAGTTCGGATCAGGTACAGAAGGCGAAGTGGGCTGGACTGGAGTCGTGGCCACCGGACGGCAAGTGGCCGACCACGCCGGAACAAGACGCACTTCCGCGTCAGCATACGCCTGAACAGATGCCGTACTTCGTACTCTCCCCAGAAGCGATGCAAGGCGGTCCTGTTGAGTGGTTGTGGACAAACGGAAAGTATCCGTATGACAAGATCGCACAACCTGACAAGATCTACGGCGTCGACGAAATTGCTGAAAGGAGAAAGTAATTGGCCATTGTCCGACGAGACCCGACCAAGAGTCGGGAGAAAAAGAAGCCGCGGGAAGACGAGCCGGAAGAAAAAGTCAAGCTCACACTCCCGACCGAGGCGACCGAACCTGTAGATGACCTGTGGGGTAATCTGATCTTACTGTTTGGAGAACGGAAGGTCGGCAAGACGGCCATGCTGTCGAAGGTTAAGGGTGCCTTCTTCATGGCCACGGAGGTTGGCTACAAAGGATTGCGTCTCTTCAAACGAGACGTAACCACTTGGCGGGAAGCAAAGGGCTACGCCAAGCTCATTGCAAAGGACAAAGAGTATAAGGTGATCGTGATTGACATCGCGGACATTTTGTACGATTTGTGCTTTGATTATATTTGCGAGAAAATGGTCATCTCGCATCCCAACGACGAAGACTACGGCAAGGCCTGGCACGCCATCAAGAAGGAGTTTGAGAACTTTCTCTTGAACCTTGCGCACTCGGGTAAGGGCGTAGTTCTCGTATCACATGCAGAAGAAAAGGAGGTCAAGCAGCGAGGAGGCGAAGGATATGATCGAATCATGCCAACGATGTCCAAGCAGGCCCGGAAGATTATCGAGGGCATGGTGGACATCTGGGCGTGTTTCACTTACGACGGCAAGCGGCGGGTGCTGGTCATTTCTGGTGATGATCACATTGCCGCAGGCCATCGGTTCGGCGAGCGGTTCTTGACGCCGGATGGACGGCGACTTCGCCAGATTTATATGGGCCGGTCGCCAAAGGAAGCGTTAGCCAATCTCCAAGCGGCATGGAACAACGAATTCGAACCGCACAAGGACGGCGACGCCGAAGAAGTCTCAACCACGAAGAAGTCGAAGATCTCTCTTAGGAGGTAGTCAGTGGCAAAACGACAGCAGAAAAAGTTCAACCTGGAGCGATGGCTCCGTCGGTCCAAGACCTCGTTCAAAGAAGCGGCCACACGGGCGGCAGAGGACAAGGGCGGGTTCGCGGAGTACGACGACGGCAAGTACAAGATGCGTCTCGTCAGCATGTCCATCGGACCAAGCAATACCAGTGGTCGTACTCAGGCAACGCTGGAGTGGAAGTTCCTGGGCGGTGAGTACAAAGGCAAGACGTATCGATCGTACCGGGGACTGGAAACCGTGGACGATCAGTTCTACTTCATGAAGGACATGCAGCGCCTTGGGTATGAGATCGAAGATTTCAACCCAGAGGATCTGCCCGAACTCATGGAGACGATCAAGAAGGACAAGGCCGTTCTCAAGTGCCAGCTCAAGACCAAGGGCGACTTCCAGAACGTCTACATCAACGGCCCCTGGGACGATGATGAGGAAGAAGACGAGACGGAGGACGCTGAGGATTCCGACGAGGACGACGAACCCAAGAAGGGTAAGAAGAAGTCCAAGAAGGATGACGAGGAAGAGGAAGAGGAAGAGGAAGAGGAAGAGGAAGAGGAAGAGGAAGAGGAAGAGGAAGAGGACAAGCCCAAGAAGAAGTCCAAGAAGAAGTCCAAGGATGACGAGGAGGACGAGGACGCCGAGGAAGAGGAA
>Ga0137334_1000071_pt1 | contig 15134 bp, 14 predicted proteins | sample EasRivERMLT262_2_FD_104776 | JGI IMG/M metagenome (GOLD analysis project Ga0137334, IMG submission 104776) | Soil microbial communities from meander-bound floodplain in the East River, Colorado, USA - East River MetaG ERMLT262_2 | ecosystem: Environmental > Terrestrial > Soil > Floodplain ...
CAAGTCGTACAACTCTGCAGATTTATGGTGCACACGAGTTCGTTGTCCCGCCGTTGGCAATTGCGGATATTGAATCCGTAAAGGGCCAACAGCTCTGGGCGCAATCGCCAGCGGTGACATTATTTGTTCAGCGGGCACAGGCGGTAAATCCCAATTTTTCCCTCAACAATGAGAATGTGGAAGCAGTCACAGAACTATGTCAGCGTATGGAAGGTTTACCTTTAGCGATCGAATTAGCTGCCTATCAGATCAAATATTATTCGCCGCAAGCCATGTTAAGTTTATCGAACAATCGACTGGATTTTCTGAGTCGGGGATCCAAAATAATGCCGCCGCACCAACAGACCATGCGTGCCATGCTCGATTGGAGTTTTGATCTACTTTCATTGGATTTGCAAAACTTTTTTTGTCAGCTCTCTGTACTCCCTGTAGATTTCACTATTCATGACGCTGAATCCATATGCAGTATTGAAAACGTCCAGGCTGGAATAACTGCCCTCATTGATCAGTCCCTGCTCGAGCAAACTCCGTGTGCAGATGGGGAGCCGCATTTCAAGATGCTTGGGATGGTACGTGAATATGCGCGTGAGCAATTAGATAAGGTTTCTAAAAGTTGAAAAGAATGTGTAATTTCAACCAATTACTTGACAAAAAACATTTTTTCTCCGATAATATTGTTGAACGTTCAACTAAGGAATCCCTATGAGTATCACTGTTATCGATGTTGCCCAGGAAGCTGGCGTCTCCCGCACTACTGTCTCAAACGTATTCAGTGGCAAGGGAAACTATTCTGATGAAACCCGCAAGGCGGTATTGACCGCTGCGAAAAAGCTTGGCTATAAACCAAATCTGGCGGCACGCTCGTTGATCACCAATCAATCGCGGTTGATCGGAATGATCCTTCCGTCCTATGTTGATACGAACACGCTGACCAACAGTCCCTTTTACAACATTATCATGGATAGTGTCTATTCCGTTCTGCGGGATGAAGCATATTACGATCTCATCATTTTCTCGGTGCCATATAAGGAAAAACTCACCCAGGTGAGCGAATGGATCGATGCCCGCAACGTGGATGGCATTCTTGCAGTTGGTGAATACGACCAGAATTTCCTGAAGGTTCTGAACTCCAAAGCCATTCCAATTGTCCTGATCGATAACTATTCACGCGGAAATTACCCTAATTTCTCCTACATCAACTCGGATGATGAGGCTGGTGGTTATCTTGGTGGGCATGAACTGGTCTCAAAAGGCTATAAAAAAATTGCGCTCTGTGGCGTTGAACTCACAGGACCTTTGATGCAGAAGCGCTATGAGGGCTACAAAAGCGCGCTCAAAGAGGCCGGTTTAAAGGAATACATTTTCGATAAAACAGGTACTCCGTTCGAGGCGGGTCTCCAATTTGCAGATTTGCTTGCGGCCCAGGGATTCGACGCTGCCTTTTGCACGGAAGATATGGTGGCGGTCGGAATTCTGCATGGGATGCAAAAAAAAGGCATCCGCGTCGGGCGGGACTTTGGGCTGGTCGGCTTCGATAACATTTACATTGGACGACAGGTTTTTCCTGAACTAACCACTGTCGATCAATCCATCTTCGAGAAGGGTGAGACGGCAACAAAGACCCTGTTGAAGATACTGAATAAAAAGACATCACTTGGCAGTCGCCTGATCCTGCCGGTGAATTTGGTTTCAAGAGAGACCGTGTAAGTCTCTTTTTTTTGGCTTGAAGGTTGAACGTTCAACAAGAATTCATTCCCATCCCCTCGTTGTGATCAAGCGGATGGTTATTTTTACGAGGTGTTATTCATGGCAAAGGTAGCCAATAAATATTTGTTAGTGGACCCCTGGAAGATCATTGAAGAAGGCTTTCACCCCGATAAAAGTGAAGTCTCTGAATCGTTATTCTCGTTAGCTAATGAACATCAGGGTGTGCGTGGATTCTTTGACGAAGGCTATTCTGGCAAAAGCCTGGTGGGTGTATATCTAAACGGTGTCTATGAAGAACGTTTTACCGAAGGGATGGCATACAAAGGTATCTCGAATCGACTGGCGTTTATGGTCAATACGGTCAACTGGTTATATACCCACCTCGAAGTGGATGGAGAGCCGCTCGATCTTGCGAAAAGCAAATTCTCTGACTTCCGCCGCGAACTGGATTTCCGCAGTGGTGAGTTACGGCGCGAGTTTGTCTGGAAAACAGAGACTGGTAAGAAGTTGAAACTTGTTTTCCTGCGGTTGCTCAGTATCGAGACAAAAGAACTGGCTTGTCAGCAGATCCGTATCACACCGTTGAATTTCTCGAGCAAAGTCATCCTCACGATGGGATTGGATTTTTCAATACTACATCGCATGTTCAACCATAACTTCTGGGATTGTGTTCGTAAAAGCAACGATGCGATTCTCGGCGTGAGCAAGAACATCGGGCACCGTCTGTTTGCGGGGATGAAGGTTTACACAGATGCTGAGCAAACGCCCATCGAAGCGGAGAAGTTTGTAGGAGTCCGCTTGGATGTAGAGGTGGTTGAGGGTCAAGAATCAGTTGTCAGGAAGTGTGTAGCGTTGCACACGGACAGGAATCCTGCCCAAGGGTTGGATGAGGCTTGGGAGCAGGGCATGTCCCAGTTACAGAAGTCCACAAAAAAATATGATGAAGTGCTTGAAAGTAATCGGGCATATTGGAATAATTTCTGGGCGAAGTCGGATATCACGATTGATGGCGATGCTGATACGCAGCAAGGAATTCGGTTTTGCATTTTTCAGATGCAGCAGACATATCGCGGTGTGATCGACGGCGCGAACATCGGCGCGAAGGGGCTGACAGGCGAGGCGTATAACGGCAATGCGTTTTGGGATACGGAGACGTATTGCCTGCCATTTTATCTGTTTAGCAATCCGAGCGCGGCGAAGGCGTTGATTGATTTTCGTTATAAGACGTTGCCACAGGCGCTGACGCGGGCGAAGGATTTGGATTGTGAGGGCGCGTGTTTCCCGATTGCGACAATTGATGGCACGGAGAGTTGTACGCTGTGGCAGCATGCCAGTTTACAGTTCCAGCCGACGACAGCCGTGGCATATGGGATTTGGCATTATGTGCATGTGACGGGTGATACGGCATTCCTGCGCGCTGAAGGTGCGGAGTTGCTCGTACAGATCTGTCGCTTCCTTGCCAGCCGTGGACAGTGGTCCGCAAAAGGGGAGTTTGGTTATTACGCGGTGATGGGACCTGATGAATTTCAGATGATGGTCAACAACAACACCTACACCAACTACATGGCGAAGCGGACTTTTGAGTTTGCAGTGGATGTGTTAAGTCCCCTCTCCCAGCGGGAGCCCCACAGGGGTGCTTCGCAAAGGGCGGAGGGTGAGGGAGAACTCATTACGCAAGATGAACTGAACACATGGCGACACATGGCAGAGGAAATGTTCATTCCCTACGCTGCCGAGACAAAACTCTACGAACAACATGAAGGCTTTTTCAACCTCCCACATATTGACGTGGATTCAATACCTGTCGAAGATTTTCCACTCTATCATCACTGGTCGTACGACCGCATTTATCGTAATGACATGATTAAACAGCCCGATGTGTTGATGTTCATGTTCTTATACAACCAATCGTTTTCATTGGAAGAAAAACAGGCAAATTACGATTACTACGAGCCGCGCTGTATTCATGAATCTTCGCTTTCGCCATCGGTGCATTCGATTTTGGCTTCCGAGTTGGGCCGACATCAGGAAGCATTCGACTTTTTTCATTTCGCCACGCGTATCGACCTGGATAATTACAACCGCAACACCCATGAAGGCATCCACACCACCTCCATCGCTGCAGCGTGGATGAACATCGTCTACGGTTTCGGTGGCATGCGCTCGGATGGGGATGTATTGTCGTTCAAACCGTTCATCCCAGCGCATTGGAATGGGTATAGTTTTCAAATCACATATCGTGGTTCGGTTATCCGTGTCGAAGTTTCACAAACTGAAGCAATCATCAAAGTAGTGACTGGGGAACCTGTCAAGCTGAAAGTCGGTAGTCAGGAAGTGCGAGTAGACCAGCAGGCTATGTCATTTCCAATAAAAGACAAAGCAGCGGTGGGATAGGCAAATCATATGGACTGGAACATCACGGAAACGAATCAACTTACTCCCGAGGATATTGACCGTCAGGGGAACAAACTCCTGATCGGCAACGGCTATATCGGGTATCGCGGCACACTGGAGGAGTTCAACAAGGAACAAAAGACTGCCACGATTGTCTCGGGTTTATATGATCGCGTCGGTGACCAGTGGCGCGAACCTGTCAACTTACCGAATGGATGTTTCGTGCAGGTTATCTATAAAGGTGAACCGCTTCACGCGCTGACAAGTAAGGTTGTTTCTCACACCCAAAGCGTTGACATGTACTCCGCCCTCCATTCACGCGAGACAACATTCGAAGCACCTGATGGGAATTGCATCACGATTCGCTCACGACGTTTTGCCAGCCTTGCGCGTCATCAGCTCATTTGCATGGAATATTCCATCAGTGCGGATCATGAGTGTGTGATCGATATTCGTACCGGCATTGACGGCGATGTGTGGGATATTAACGGTCCACATTTGCGGGGGATGGATACCTGCGAGAAAGACGGTGTCGTCTCGGTATGTGCTATTACCCATGAAAATGCTGTTCCGATAGTCGTATCTGAAAGTGCCGTGTGCCCAGTTGAACATATGGATGAGACAATTACGAAATCATTTCGTGAGTTTCGCCAAGTCAACCATCAAGGTACATTTAAATTTTACAAATTCGTCTCGCATGTCACGGGACTCGATACGCCCAATCCCTTTGATATCAGTTACCAACTCTGTCAACAAGCCGCCTCCATCGGTTTTGACAGACTTCTCAACGAACATTCTGCGCTTTGGTCGCAACGGTGGGAATCCTGCGATATTCAAATCGTTGGCGATGAAGAGGCACAACGGGCGCTTCGTTTCAGTATGTATCACTTGCTTTCCATCGTTCCCACACATACAGAGCATGCTTCCATCCCTGCACGGGGCATGTCAGGACAAATGTATAAAGGTGCGATATTTTGGGATACCGAAATTTTTATGCTCCCATTTTTTACACATGCCTTTCCAGATCTTGCGCGCAATCTTTTGCTCTATCGCTATCACACACTCGATGGCGCGCGCCGCAAGGCGCATGAATATGGCTATCGCGGCGCGTTCTATGCCTGGGAGAGTCAAGATACGGGCGATGATGCCTGTACACTCTTCAATGTTACTGATGTCTTCACCAATCGTCCCATGCGCACATATTTTCGTGACAAGCAGGTGCATATCAGTGCCGATGTCGTCTATGCTTTCTGGCAATATTTTTTGTTGACGGGCGACGCCTCCATTTGGCGCGACGGCGGCGCGGAAGTTGTCTTTGAGTCTGCGCGTTTCTTTTTGTCCTATGTCTATTTCAACCCTGATAAGCATCGTTATGAAATTCTTGACGTCACAGGCCCCGATGAATATCATGAGCGAGTCCATAACAATGCCTACACCAATCGCATGGTTGCAAACACATTGGAAGTTTGTCAAAAAGTTGCAGACTATCTTAGACAAACTTCTCCGGACTTTTTTGGGGAATTGAAAGCGACTCTTGGCTTCGAGTCTGATCTTGCATTTATCAATGACATTATCCCTGACCTTTATCTGCCCGATTCAAACCCGACCGATAACCTGATTCCGCAATTCGACAATTATTGCACTCTGGAGAATCTGCCTCTCAAAACCCTCGTCGAACGCAAACTGCATCCACATGAATACTTCGGCGGCGGCAACGGACTCGCCACTACCACGCAGATCATCAAGCAGGCTGATGTAGTACTCATGATGTATCTCTTCGGCGAACGATATTCGCTTGCGACCAAATCCACCAACTGGGAATACTACGAACCCCGCACCGAACACGGCTCCAGCTTAAGCGCCTGTTCCTATTCCCTCATCGCCGCCCAACTCGGCAAAATAGACTGGGCATACAAATACTTCATGAAAACCGCCACGATAGATTTGGAAGGCAAAGGCAAACAATACGTTGGCACGTTGTACATCGGCGGCACACATCCCGCTGGCAACGGTGGAGCATGGATGTCAGCAGTCTTCGGATTGTGTGGCATTCGATGCAACGATGACACCATCTCAATAAATCCACATCTCCCCGCTCACTGGGAGAAAGTCACAACCCCGTTCATGCTTCACGGACAAAAACTAAAAATCACTTTGACACACGAAAATATAAAAGTTGAATCGACAAAGCCTCTAGAAATTCCACTCAACCTGTCTGTGGGTGAGTCAGTTTATCCTTTACCTACAACTGGGGAAATTAACACTCCCATCTCTTAATCCCCCTTAGTGGACTTCGTGGTTAAAAAAGGAAACACCAATGATTCGAGAAATGCGCGCCGCCATCTTTGACCTCGATGGCGTTATCGTCGACACAGCTAAATATCATTACCTCGCTTGGAAACGCCTTGCCAATGAGCTCGGCTTCGACTTTACCGAAGCTGATAACGAACGTCTTAAAGGCGTCAGTCGCGTTCGCTCGCTGGAAATTTTGCTCGAGATCGGCGGGCTAAATCTTGATGATGTAACCAAAACCCAAATAGCGACTCAAAAAAACAACTGGTATTTAGATTGCATAAGCCACATGGATTCATCCGAAATCCTCCCTGGTGTGATTGAGTACGTGGAAAGTATCCGGGCCAAAGGTGTCAAAACAGCGATCGGGTCTGCGTCTAAAAACACCCCGCTCATTCTTGAGCGCCTTGGCATCACATCTCTCTTTGATGCTATAGTGGATGGCAACAAGGTCATCAAAGCCAAACCAGACCCCGAAGTTTTCCTGCGAGCCGCCGAAGAACTTAATGTCCCGCCAGCTGAATGTGTAGTTTTTGAAGACGCTGAAGCGGGTATCGAAGCGGCCCTTCGTGCGGGAATGAAGACGGTTGGGGTTGGTAAACCATCCAACCTCAAGAAAGCAGAAACAATTATTCCAGGGTTATTTGCGTTAGTAATGCTTTCTGCTCACTAGTAGTTGCCTGCAAGCCCGGGCAATTACTGTATAAGTAACAAGTTGTTAACAAATACGCGGAAGCATTTCGCCCGCCAACATATCCACCACGCGCGTACTGCCAAGGGATGTCTTGAGTAAAACACGCCCATGTGGTTCGGCCGTGACTTCCCCAATGATGACCGCATCTTCGCCGTAGCGTGTGGCGCGCATCGCCCTCAGCACTGACTCTGCATCTTCACGTGCGACCATCGTAACCAGCTTGCCTTCGTTTGCAATATAAAGAGGGTCGAATCCAAGCATCTCGCAAGCCGCAGCAACTTCGGGGTGGACGGGAATCGTTTTTTCATCCAGCATAATGCCCACGTTGGATTGTGTCGCAATTTCGTTGAGCGTGGTTGCCAGTCCGCCGCGTGTTGGATCACGCAGAACGTGGATATTCTTGCTTGCATCCAACATCGCTTCGATCAAATGATTGAGCGGAGCAACGTCGCTTTGAATAGTAGATTGAAAACCGAGTTCGCCTCGTGCACCTAGGACCGCAATGCCGTGATCGCCAATGGAGCCAGAGAGGATGATCACATCGCCTGGTTTCGCTTGCGCACCGCTGATATATGTACCAGTTGGAATCAAGCCTACGCCTGCGGTTGTAATGTATAAACCGTCCGCTTTGCCTTTTTGCACGACCTTGGTATCGCCCGCCACGATCTGGACATTCGCTTCCTGCGCCGCCGCCTGCATTGAAGCGATGACATGCTGCAGCGTAGTCATCTCCAAGCCTTCTTCCAAAATAAAACCGGCTGTAAGATATAAAGGTTTTGCACCAAGCATCGCGACATCGTTGACCGTGCCGCACACTGCCAGCCGACCGATATCTCCACCCGGAAAAAACAGCGGCGTAACCACATGCGAATCCGTGCTGATGGAAAGTTGCATACCAGGGACAGGTTGAAGCATCGCTGCATCATCGCCTGCTTGCAACGCGGGATTCTGAAAAGCAGACACGAACGCCTTTTGGATCAGTTGATGACTCATCCGCCCGCCCGCGCCGTGACCCATCACGATCTGTTCCGCATGTGGTAATGGTGGAGCGCAAACTGCGCCTTCGATGTTGACTATCTCAGACATAATTCACCTTTTGACTGGAATCACGAAGTTCTACTTCGGGATAATTACTTGGGATCAAAATCATCTTCAATTTGTAAATCATCTATTGATTGCGATAGAACCAACTTCTTAAAATCAGGTTCCGCATTTTCCAGAAAATACTTGTAACTTGAAAACGGATACTCTTCAGGGTTTTGTGTAAGCCCATGTTTAACGGGATTAAGAATTACATAATTCAATCGAGCATAATAAGAGCGGTCAGTCTGAATACAAGTATCCCAATAGTTGTGCCAAACTCTGCGCCTAGGCGTTCCGTCAATGCCGTTTAGGAATTTCGCATTGATCGAATGGACTCCCTGCATTAATGTTTTCAAAGTAAGTGCATTCTCTGGGCTTTTGCCAATGAAATGATAATGCGTGGACATCACAAACCAGGCTTGTAGTTCCCAATTTAAGATCCGTGCCCGCTCGATCAAGGTTTCGCAAAAGTTAGCCTTCTTTTCATCTGTATCCAAAAACGGTTGCTTGTAAAGCGTCGAGCCAGTGACCATATACATGGCATTAGATACAAACCAATGCGGAGGGTTGTGCGGGTATCGTTTGTAGATATCCATTCGCGTTTCATTTGGATTCCAGAAGTTCTACTTCTGGGCATCGCTCGCAAGTAGAACTTGCGGATTCCGATCTCTGCCATAACGATAATACGCGGCACATGCGCCCTCGGACGAAACCATCGTCGCGCCGAGTGGATTTTCGGTTGTACACTCTTTGCCAAAGGCAGGGCAATTATGCGGCTTCTTCAATCCCTGCAAAATTTGTCCTGCGATACACAATGGTGATTCTTGAGTGTGGATGGCTCCCACATCAAAGCGTTTCTCCGCATTGAACGTATCGAACTCGGGACGCAAACCCCAGCCACTCATGGGGATCATGCCAATACCACGCCATTTGCGGTCACATTCCTGAAAGACTTGCTTGATCGTTTTTTGCGCAGGTTGATTACCTTCAAAACTCACGGCACGTGAATAGGCATTCGCAACTTCTACCTTACCCGCTTCCAACAATTGGACAGTTTTCAAAATCCCCTGCACAATATCAAGCGGCTCAAAACCTGTCACGGCCATAGGGATCTTGAATTCATCCACTAGTGGCGGATATTCCCAATAGCCCATCACGGCACTGACATGACCAGCCAGTAAAAATCCCTGCACACGATTCTGTGGCGAACTTAAGATGGCTTTGATCGCAGGCGGTACACGGACATGGGAGATCAACACAGAATAATTTGTCAGTCCGAGGCGTTCTGCCTACAAGATGCTCATTACATTGGGCGGGGCAGTGGTTTCAAATCCGATCGCAAAAAAGACCACCTGCTTATCGGGGTTTTGTTGTGCTAACTTCACGGCATCAAGCGGAGAATACACCACACGCACATCGCCGCCCTGAGCTTTGATCGAAAATAAATCGCGATCTGAACCTGGCACACGCAACATATCGCCATAGGAACAGAAGATCACATCGGGGCTTGCAGCGATGGCTAATGCCTTATCGATCAATTCAAGCGGCGTTACACAAACTGGGCAACCTGGTCCATGTACCAATTCGATCTCAGGCGGCAATAACTGATCGATGCCATGTCGCACGATGGCATGCGTTTGTCCGCCGCAGATCTCCATCAACGTCCACGGACGCGTCACTGTGCGGCGAATTTCAGCGATCACGCCGTGCACTAATTCCGCATCACGATATTCATTTACATATTTCATGATGCGGTTTCTGCTCCCAATTCTTCTTCAAGATCGGAGATCTGTCTCAATAATTCAAGCGACTCCATGGCATCTTTTTCATCCAGCAAACTGATGGCAAAGCCCACATGGATCACACAATATTCGCCCACTTGAGCTTCAGGCACATATTCGAGACAGGTCTCGCGGAAAATTCCACCGAAATCCACTCTTGCCATTTTCAAACCACCCTGTTCATAAATCTCAACGATCTTACCCGGTACAGCTAAACACATCTTATCCTCGCAATCTGCTTGCGGCAATCACTGCCTGCCCAAGCGAGAGTCCGCCATCGTTCGGCGGCACCTCTCGATGTATATATACTTCAAAACCATCCCCATGTAATAGTGACAATGTTCGCCGTAATAGTGTGATATTCTGCCAGACTCCGCCAGACAACGCGACCTCACGAATCCCAGAATCTCGGCTTATTTTTTTGACGACCATCCGAACAGCCTCAGCCAGACCGTTGTGAAAGCGCGCCGAAATTTTGGATATGGGGACTCCTGCCATCACATCTTTTATCAACGCCTCCACAAGGCTTCTTACTTGGACTTCATCCTGATTCAGCGCCAACGAATAGCTCTCCACCTCAGCCGAATCTGCCAAGAACTCAAACTCAATCGCCGCCTGTCCCTCGTAATTGACTTTTTGTCGCACACCTGCCACCGCCGCCACCGCATCGAACAACCGTCCCATGCTTGATGTCAACGGCGTGTTGATTTTCTTTTCCAATTGCGTGCATAAGAATGTGCGTTCTGTCTCGCTAAATTCCATCACGGATGCAAGTCGTTCATCCCAATCACTTCCCAGACTCCACAACAATGCCAAAGCAGTGCGTGCAGGCTTCTTGATGGCGGCATCGCCACCAGGCAACGGGAAATACTCCAAATGGAACGCCCGTTGATAGGATTTGTAATCCGCGATCAGAAATTCGCCGCCCCAGATTGCGCCATCTTCGCCATAGCCTGTCCCATCGAATGAGATTCCGATGACAGGTCGTGAGCCATCTAGTCCATGCTCTGCCATACAGGCGGCGATGTGGGCATGATGATGTTGCACACCGATCGTTGGGATGTTCTCCCGCTCGGCACGTTCGAGCGCATAACGGGTTGCCAAGTAATTCGGATGCAAGTCATATGCAATCGCTTCAGGTTTCACACGGAAGAGTCTCTCAAAATGCTCCACACCTTTCTCATACGATTTCAACGTCTCGTAATTTTCCATGTCACCAATATGATGACTCAGAAAAGCATAGTTCTTATTCGTGATGCAAAACGTATTCTTCAACTCCGATCCAGCGGCTAATATTTGTGGAACATCAAATAGAAGTTTGACGGGGAAAGGTGAGTAACCACGTGAACGACGGATAGGGTAAACAGACGATGGATGATGGACGATGGACGAGGAATCATGGTCTATGGTCCATGGTCTATGGTCAAAGGCCCGAACAACTGAATCATCACACCGAATATGAATATCACGGTTGTGCATGAGGAAGGCATCTGCTAGTGATGCGAGACGAGTTTGTGCTTCGTTGTTATCGGTGGCGATGGGTTCTTCGGAGAGATTTCCACTGGTCATCACCAAAGGATTCTGTAACGCGACATTTATGTCGCCTTTGCTAACTTGCGAGATAAATCTCGCATTACGACTCGCGAAGAGTAGGTGATGCAAAGGTGTGTATGGCAACATCACACCGATCCAATCTTGGTTCGGGGCAACTTCATGAGCGATATTCGATTCAACTTTTCGCTTGAGCAAAACAATCGGGCGAGCGGACGAAGTCAATAGCTCCCGTTCAGACTCGCTGACAAAACAATGCTTTTCGACAGTTTCTATATTAGGTATCATTAATGCAAAAGGCTTATCCACACGCAACTTGCGCTGACGAAGTTCACTAACTGATTTTGAATTCGTCGCATCGCAAGCGAGATGAAATCCACCAAGTCCCTTGATGGCAAGGATTTTCCCTTGAGTTAGTAATCGTTGTGTCTCTTGAACGGCTTCATTATTCTGCATTCCGCCTTCTGCATTCTGCATTTCGAGCCATACATGCGGTCCGCACACAGGACACGCTACAGGCTGAGCATGAAACCTGCGATTGAGCGGGTCTTTGTATTCGCGTTCGCAATCAGGACACATGGCGAAGGGTGCCATCGTTGTCTTCGGGCGGTCATACGGAATATCTTTGATGATGGTGAAACGTGGTCCGCAGTTGGTGCAGTTGATGAAGGGATAACGATAGCGGCGGTCATTGGGGTCGAGCATTTCACGCAGGCAGTCGTCGCAGATGGAGACATCAGGCGAGATAGGTTGGAATGCAGAAGGAATGGATTCAGAGTGGATAATGTCGAAGGTGTTGAATCCGCTTGCGGGTGTGAATGAAGCGGTCAGTTCGTCTATTTGGGAAAGTGATGGAGCCTCGTCACGCAAGGCTTTGATGAAAGCGTCCAATACATCTTTATCCCCATCTACTTCAATATCCACGCCAGCGGACGTGTTGCGTACCCAGCCTTTCAGGGCAAGGCGTGTTGCCAGCCCATACACAAATGGACGAAAGCCAACCCCCTGAACAATACCCGAGATGTGGATGCGTAGTCCATGCATTAGCGTTTTGTGTTTTTGATGAGCCAGTTGATCCAGGCGTCCATGCCATCGCCGGTGCGGCATGAAAGCGGGAAGGTAATAACGCCCGGATTGAGGACTTCAACGCCATGACGGAAATAATCCATGTCGAAGTTGACATAGGGCAGGAGGTCGATCTTGTTGATGATGAGCGCGTCCACGCCGCGATACATGCCTGGGTATTTGTAGGGCTTATCTGCGCCTTCTGGAACGGATGCGATCAGCACGGACTTGTGTGTGCCGAGACGGAATTCTGCGGGGCAAACGAGGTTGCCAACATTCTCGACCATAAGCAGATCGAATCGCGTGAGGTCGAGTTGATTAAGCGCGCCGTGCAACATGACCGCATCGAGATGACATTCGCCGCCCGTGTTGACTTGAATGGAGACTTGGGCGCCTGCAGCGGCGGCGCGGTCAGCATCGAGCGATGTGGCAATATCGCCATCCACAACGGCAATGCGCATTTTGTCTTTGAGGAGGGGCAGAGTCTGTTCGATGAGAGATGTTTTGCCTGCACCAGGCGATGCCATCAGGTTGATAGAGAAGACTCCTGCAGCGTTGATGCGCGCATGGTTTTCTTCTGCGAGGCGGTCGTTGGCGCTAAGAATATTTTCGACGATGGAAATGCGTTCTGTCATAGTTCACCTGCTAATCTATATCAATGGCTTCAACATAAAATTCTTCACCCGCGATGATCTTGGCGCCTACACTGCCGCACTTTGGGCAGAGAAGTTCGTCGCCATCTGGATGGTATTTTTCGAAGCAAGCCATACATTGTAATTCTGCGGGCACACGGCGGAAGTGAAGCTTTGCGCCTTCTGCCAAAGTGTCCTTCGCGATGATGTCCCAATAAAACTGTACAGATTCGTCCACGTTGGTGGAGAGTTCACCCATGACGATGTGGATATTCTCAATGCGTTTGGCGTTTGCCTCGTTGGCATGTTTCAAGGCGATCTTCAAAATGGCTTGGGTGACGGGGAGTTCGTGCATGAGATTGGCTGTGCTTTCAATAAAATTTACTCAATGAGTATACATCATTGCTGTGTTTGGTTATCGGGACGAAAGTCACCGAAATGGTATGAAAAATAAACTTCCAGTCGTTTCTCAATTGAAGGATAATCATTATGAATAGGTTTAGACATGAGACTAAGTGAAGTTATTCAATATGCCAAAGGGGAGGTGCTGAACCCCTCCGTGTTCAAAGATTATGAGATCGTTGGTGGTTGCGGCGCAGACCTTATGAGTGATGTATTGACAGCGGCAAAACCTGGTGCGGTTTTGCTGACTGGTTTGTGCAATCCGCAGGTCGTGCGCACTGCAGAAATGGCGGATGTGCGTGCCGTCATTTTTTTGCGCGGCAAACAACCGACACCCGAAATGATCGAGCTTGCCACACAGAAGAATATTCCCATCATTTCCAGTCAAAAGGGCATGTTCGAGTTGTGTGGGCAGTTATATAAAGCCGGTTTGCTGGGACTGGAAGCCAGTTGGAGTGATTACCATGAGTGATTCGCTTCAAGAACTCTATGGACGTACGGGGCGAACCATCACTGACCGCGATGCGCAGGATATTACCCGTGTGGAGGAGTTGTCGTACGATCTGAAGACCTCCGATGTGATGACTCGTGATGTCCAATGCCTGGCGCCTATGGATACGATGCGCGCCGTCTTCGACCTGTTGCGCAAGTATCATATCTCGGGTGCGCCGGTTACGGAAAACGATACTCTGGTCGGTGTTATCAGCCAGGAAGATCTGATGCGTGCAATGGCAGATGGCGACCAGCATGCACCTATCCAGAAATACATGACAAAGAAAGTCATTACCGTAAAGTCCTATGAGCCGGTCGTTAAAGCGCTTGAGATCTTTGCCCGTACCAAGATCGGTCGCTTGCCGGTGGTGGATGAAAACGAAAAACTAGCCGGTATGATCACTAAAGGGGATATCACGCGGGGTGTGTTGATCGCCATTCGAAAAGATTATCAGGAAGAAGAGATCCGACGATATCGTGCCAGTCATCTATTTGAAGATATTATCTCTGATCGCACCAGCCTAATTCTGCGTTACAAGATCAAACCACGCGATTTTACCAATGGCGGACAAGCGTCCAGTCATATCAAGCGGGCGTTGCTACGACTGGGTGCTTCGCCACAGTTGGCGCGTCAATGTGGTATTGCGGTGTATGAAGCTGAAATGAATCTGATCTTCCACTCGAACAATGGGGGAGTGTTGAGAGTTCAGGTAGAACCGCGGCGTATCCTGATGCAGACATCGGATGATGGACCAGGAATTCCAGATGTGAAGCAGGCACTTCAGCCGGGCTGGTCCACTGCTTCGGAGCTGGCGCGCAGCATGGGTTTTGGTGCGGGCATGGGATTGGTCAACATTCAACGTTGTGTGAATAAAATGGATCTTGAATCAGCACCGGGCAAGGGTACCAAGTTATTTATGGAGATCCACCTCCGCTCGGACGAAAAATTCAAGGCGCCTCCTGAATCGCCCGAGGGACCTGGCGTGTGAACAAAGGAGCTTCTATGACCCTTCAGGAACTCATCACCAAACTAAACCTGAC
>Ga0137334_1000073_pt1 | contig 14950 bp, 25 predicted proteins | sample EasRivERMLT262_2_FD_104776 | JGI IMG/M metagenome (GOLD analysis project Ga0137334, IMG submission 104776) | Soil microbial communities from meander-bound floodplain in the East River, Colorado, USA - East River MetaG ERMLT262_2 | ecosystem: Environmental > Terrestrial > Soil > Floodplain ...
ACGAAGGTGAACTGGTCGACGATCCAATCCTCGAGGTTCGCGAGCGTGGCGTCGAGCCGCTTCGCCCACTCGACGTTGAACGCCGACAGGATCTTGAGCGGCAGGCGGATAAATTCGATGATGTCGAGAATCGGCTTGACGATATCGTTGTAGATCGCCCAGACGTGCTTGCGCACCTTGTCGAGAAAATCGATAACGGGCCCGAGTACGCGATCGAGAATGCGGCTGAGGCGCTTCACCACGGCGCCGATGACGTCGGCGAGCTCGCGGAAGATGCGCCCGAACCATTTCCTGAGCCAGTCCCACACCTGCGCGAAGCGCCAGGCGACGGCCGTCAGTCCCTCGAGGATCGCTTTCCCCAGGTCGACGAGACCCGAGCGCAAACCTTCGAGGCTGCGCGCGACGTTGGGATCGACCTTGCCCTTGAACAGTCTGCTAAGGAAATTGATCGCCGACAACACGAGGAGCGCGGCGGCGCTGGCGCCGAAGTCGGCGCGGACGACCCGCGGGTCGTCGGGTGAGGCCGTCGCCCGCCAGGCGAGCTCCAGCGCGACGAGCGCGGCGATCGTCAGCGCGAGGCGTGCGTTACGACGTGAGCGAGCGGACATTCGTCACCTGTTGCTGAATCTGCGTGCGCAGCTCGATCTCCCAGCCGTCTTTCTTGTCCACCATGAACACGAACGGCCCGAGCTCGCCGATCATCACCTCGGCGCGCTTGTATTCGCGGTAGTGCCCGCCGGGCTTGAGCTCACTGCGGTCGGCTAAGGCAACGATCTTGTAATCGGTCATCGGGATCCTCGTGGGCGCGTGACTAGACCAGCGCGTCCGACTGGTCGGGGGGTGAGGGTTCGCCGCCGCCGCCGCCGCCGGCGTCTTGCGGCGGTGGCGGGGGAGGCGGCTGATCGCTCGGCGGCGGTTCGGTGCCATCGGTCGGCGGCGGCGGCGCCTGATCGCTTGGCGGCGGTTCGCCTGAATCGCCCGGCGGCGGCGGCCCATGCGACGACGGCGGCGGCGCGCCGGCGCCGGCGATCTGCCATTGCACGATCTCGAACTCGCTCCCGCCGACGGCGAGACTGACACTGCCGGCGCTGGCGTCACTGGCCGCGGCGGCGGACACGCCGTCCGCTTCGCCCATCGCTTCGAGCGCCGCGGCGAGCATGCGCCCGGGATCGACGTCGGCCTCGGAGCCGAGCTGGCCGGCGATCTCGGCGACGGCGCCGGGAATCGTGCGCGCGAAGTCGCCGTCGACGTCGCCGCGCGTGGCGTACTGCACCTCACTCGACGTCGAGCCGATCTGATCGGCATGGCGATCGAGCTCGCGGCTCACCGGCGCCGCGAGCGACTCGAACATGTGCCGGTTGCCGCGCGACACGGGAAAGCGCCAGAGCGGAATTTTCTCGAGCGGTCCGTCTTCGTCAACGAGGATCATCGTCGCGTCTACTTCGGCGGCGCCGGCTCGGTGCCTTTGCCTTCACTCTTGGGCGCGACGATCGGATTGCCGGTCTTGTCGTAGCCGGTCACCTTCACATTCTCGTCGCGCTTGTCGGCGCGCTGGATCTGCTGGTCGCCGCTGCGGCGATCCGTCTCGACGAACGCGGCCGGGAGCACTCTCACGATCGCGCCGGCGCGCTCGACGAACAGGAGATCTGTTGCGCGCACGTCGGAGAGCGGCACATCGATCGGATTGCCCGCGCGCTCGACGCGCACCGTCGTGTTCGGCGGGCAGGCGTGGAAGTAGGCCACACCATCAACAGGGAGCGGTTCGTATTCGCCGCCGCAGCTCTTGCATCGTATCGTGGACATTGTGATCTCAGTCTCGATCTACTGACCGTCGAGCCATTCTTCAACGTGCAGAACGGGCGCGGCCCAATCGTCAGCCGCCTGGAGATTCGCCGTCGTGGTTTGAATCGTGTAACCGGCCGGCAGAATGAAGTCATGCATCCGAATCGGGATTTGACCGATCTGAACCAGCACGCGATCGGCGCCGAGTCGCAGAAAGTTGTAGGTGTACGTCAGTGAAGCCACCTGCACCTGTGGGGCCTGCGTCTCGGCGATGACGGTGGCCCCATCGGTGATTCTGAGCATCGCCATGCGGTTCACGACCGTGGCGTCCGTCGTCAGTGTGAGCCGCGCGCTCAGCACGCGCCAGCGCGCGCCGGTCGGAACCGTCTCGGAAATCTCCGCGCCGGCCGCCGGATTCGTGCCGGTGATTAATCGGATATTCCCACGCCCTTCGACCATCGACCGGACGCGCCCGCCGGGGAAGGCGATCGGCTGCGCGGAAGTGACGTAGCCGGCGCAGAGCGTGCCGAGCACGATGCCGGACGCCTCGAGGCCGCGGACGACTTGCACGCGCGCGAAGCACGCGCCGTACGGCACGCTCGAGGCGCCGGTGTCGACCGTCAGATTCAAGATCCACCCTTCGCCCAGCTGCCGGACCACCGAGGCGATCACGCGATTCGCGGTCAGCGCGACGTCGTGCACGAACGGCCGCGGCACGCCGTCGAGGCCTAGGAAGCGACCTGAGACGCGCAAGCGGACGCCGGTGGTGATGTTCCAGCCGGAGAGCTGCAGCACATCCTCGCCGGTCATATAAAACGCGCTCGGGCCGCTGATCCCCAGGCGGACGCGCTCCAGCGGATCGATCGACTTCAGCTCAAGCGAAGGAAACATCGGTTACTCGATTTCTAGCCACTCTTGGACCTGAAGCGAGCCAGAGACGAATTGATCGCCGGGCTGCAGAAGCGGGGCCGTGATCACAATCTGGTCGCCTCCACCGAGGGTGTGTCGCCCAGGTAAGCCGGCCGTCGTGTAATTCGTCGCGATGAGAATGGCGATCGGCATGCCATCGGCCCAGTAGTAATTGCCCGACGCGCTGGCCCCTTGGGCCTGCGGATGCGACGAGATGTAGCTCACCGAGCCGCCCTCGATCGTTTCGAGGTAGGGCTGCCGATTGACGGCGGTCGCGTCCGTCACGAGCCCGGCACGCACGGACCGCAGTTGCCAGCGCGCGCCCGTCGGCACCGTCTCGAACATCGTGAACCCTGCCGCCGGCAATGTCGGACTGATACGGCGGGCATAGCCGGTGCCTTCCTGCGCGCCGATCAGCGGACTGCCCGGCCAGGCGAGTCCCTGTTGCGCGGTGACATAGCCCTGCAGCATCGCGCCGACGACGATCGTCGCGCCGGTGAAGCCGCGAATCACCGACACGCGCGCGAAGGTTTGGCCGATCTTCGGCGACGCGCCGACCGCCGTGACGACGAGATTCAGGAGATACCCGCGCACGATCGCAAAATCACCGACCGTGCGCAGCCGATTCGCCGTGAGCGCGAGCACCTGCTGAAACACTTGGACCGTCCCGTCGTCTTTGAAAAACCGCCCGTAGACCTGCAGCGACACGCCGGTGAGCGAATTCCAGCCCTCGATCCGGAGATTGTCGGCGCCGTCCAGGTAAAACTGGAACGGCGAGGCGATCACGCGCCCGCCGGCACTTGCCAGCGGGTTCGCGACAATGATGCGTTCGCCGACGCCGTTCGCCATGCACCCCGGCCGCGCGGCTTACTTCGAGAGCTCGATCCAGTAGCTGATGACCGTCGTGTCGGCGCCGTTCTCGTCCTGCAGCGCATCGATCAGCGTGCCGGCCTTGTTCTCGGCGCTCACCACCGGAATCAGCGGCACACCCGTCGAGCGCGACAGATTGATGAACCATTCGCGCGTGATGGACCGATCGGTCTCGAGCCCGGGCCCGCCGACGCGATAGTTGGACGTGTTCGGCCCGCGCCACGCGATCGCCGGCGCCTCGACGTCGACGATGTAGCCCGCGAGCGCGTACATGCCGTTGGCGTGGAACTGATCGAACTCCGCATTGATGGCCTCGGAGCCTGCCCAGGCCGCCGTGGCGCCCGTCGTAATCGTGTTCTCGACGGCCGAGATATTCATGCCGCGGCGCTGCAGCTCCTCGGGGCCGATGAACGTCGCCGCGGCGCCGGCCAGGTCCTCGTAGAGCAGCATCATCAAGACGTACTCGATATCGCCGGCAACCGCCGAGCCCCCGAGTTCCACCGTCAGCACGTCGTTCGAGTAGAGCCGTTGCCGCATGCCGGCCGGCATCAGCGGATAGAGATCCGAGATGATCGTGTCGACGCGGATGCCCTGCACGTTGTCGTGCATCCGCGGGCTGCGAATGCGCGTCGTCCCGGCGACCTGGACATCGGTCCAGTACTGCACGAGATCGATCCGTTTCTCCTGCGGGGCCGAACGCACGGCGAGTGAATCGCCCGTGACGGCGGCCAGCGCGGCGATCGTCGCGCCGATCGCGGTGCCCTGGGCGCCGATTAATTCAAGTGCCTGTCCCATCGTGAACCTCTGCGCCGCTCGGGCGCGCCTGGGAAGCCAACCTCAAAACGGGGTGGGTGCCGTCGTTACTTGGTGAGCCGAGTCACGCTCGTCACTTTCACTTCCGGCGCCGAGCCGGGCGTGTCTTTCGGGAGCGGCGCGCGCCGTTCCTGTTTCGCGGCGGCCTTCGCCTCATCGGGCGTGCCGGCGTCCTTGACGATCTTTTTTCCGTCGACGAATGCAATCTCAAACTTGGGCATGATGGAATCTCCGTCTCAGCTTCGCTCTGAGCAGCGCGTCAACGGGTTACTTACCAACCCGCATCTGATGCAGGCGCTCGGCGACGGCATTGGCGCGGCCGGCGTTCTGTCCGCGCGGCCGGCGCGGCGGGAGCTCGAGGCTCTTGAGCGAATCGAGATACGGCTGCGAGCCCTTGGCCCAATCGCCCTCAGCGGCGGCGACGCCGGTCGGGAACCGCTGCGCGCCGAGCGTCGACGCGCGGGCCGTATACTTCGCGGCGCCGGCGGCGGCGACACCCTTCCCGAAGCGCCCCTGATTCGCGGCTTCCACGACGGCCGCTTTGTAATTGTCCTCACCGTTGCGCGCGCCGGCTTCCCAGTCCTGGCCGGCCGCCATCACGCCGTCTTTGTAGTCGGCGCCCGCGGCGCTCGCGCGCTGCACGAACTTTTTTGCGAGACTGCCGGTGTCCTTGATGCGGATCGCGCCGAATGCGGCGAGCCCGTAGAGCAGGGTCTCGGGCACGCTCGAGTGCGAGCGCGGCGCCTGGGCGGGCGCGGCGATCGAGACGCCCGCCGCGTCAACGGTCGACGGTGCCCCCACGAGCGGCCCGATCGCCAGCGCGGCCACAAGGGTCACAACGAAGTATCGAATACGCATGGACTTAACCCACTTTTCCACAGGGGCCTGTTGAAAACCTGTGGGAAACCTACGAACGAGCCCCGAATCGTTCGCCGCTGACCGAAGTAAAACACGGAAGCTGAGGCATTAAGCGAAACGCACACAGGCGAATGTGGATGCTTTTTGATGGTGCGGACGGGGGGCTTGACAAATCGCCGATCGGCGCTTAGTATCTGCCGCTGAGTGATTTAGCTTGGGTCTGATAATACATGCGGCGTTGTTGCCGTCTCGATCAGCTCAGGCGAATCCGCAATTTCCACACGGATCTTCCTAGTCTGTACGGTCTTGATCGATCCTGATCTAGCCGTACGGAGGGTACGCATCGCGTGTGGTCTTGCCCCTGGGGTGGTGGAGATCGACGATGCGCGCGCTACAAAAACTCGTCGTCAACGGTAATTCAACGCAGGTCACGATCCCGCGGCCCGCGCTGTTTTTCCTGGGCTGGCTCCCAGGCGAAGCGATCATTCTCGAGGTCACTGAAAGCAAGCAGATCATTCTCCGCCGGCCGGCTGAGAATGAATTTCTCCCAAAGCGCGCGGTGTCGCTGCTGATCGATCCGAAGCTGCCCGAGGTGGCGAAGTGACCTTCGCCGTCAAACCCGAGCCGCGCGAGATCCCGATCGGGCTCATCGATCAGCCCGAGCGCGCCGCGCGCATGGCGATGGACGAGGAGAAACTCGCCGAGCTCATTGCCAGCGTCCGAAAGTTCGGCATCCTCCAGCGGATTCTACTGTTTCGCAAAGGGGATCGCTACGAAGTCGTCGCCGGCCATCGTCGTTACCTCGCCGCGGTGCGCGTCAATCTCGCCGCGGTGCCCGCCGATGTGTATCCCTCGAAGGAAACCGCGCTCGAGGGCATCAAGCACGCTGAGAACCGTTTTCGAGAGGATCTCAGTCCCGCCGAAGAAGCGGTCTACTTCGACGAAATTCTGCAAGGCGAGGCCGGCGGCGACGTTGACAAAGTGTGTGAAATCGTCGGCGAGAGTCGATCGTACGTCGAGGATCGGCTGCTGTTATTTTCCGGCTGCCCGGTCGTGTTCGAGGCGCTGAAGGATCGCAAGATCAAACTCGGCATCGCCGCCGAGCTCAACAAAGTCACCGACGAGCGCGCGCGGCGCGCGATGCTGCACGATGCCATCGTCAACGGCTCAACGATCGCCGTCGTGCGCGGCATGGTCTCCCAATGGAAACAGAGTGCTGATCTCGGGAGCGCGCCGCTGCCGGCGCCCGGTGAAGCCTCCGCGCCGAGCGCCGTGCCCACGTCGAACTATTTCACCTGTGTGTGCTGCAACGGGACCGACAACGTGCACCTGATGGTCCCGGTGAATGTGCACCAGCACTGCAAGCTCGCGATTCTCGACAAACTGATCGCCGCGTACAACAACCCATGAAAGGAAAGTGATGGCAGACGAACTCCGGCGGCTCGAGGAATTGAACAACCAATTGCGACTCGTCGGCCGCGGCAACGACGTCGCCGAGATGCAGCGATTCTGCTCGGCGTTTACCAATGAGGCCGCGCGGCTGCTCTGGTCTGAAGGCTGGCGGCGCATTCGCAAGACCGAGGGCCAGAACGTCGATGGGCTCGACATCGACAAGCTTGTGAACGCGAATACGTTTCAACTGGTCGATATCGTCGCTTCGGCCGGCGCGAGTAACGCGCGCGTGGCGTGGCAAGTCCTGGGCGCCGAGTTTCGCGACACGTCGCGATTCGTCGAAGTGAAACCGATCGAAGTTCCGCCGCCGCCGCATGCGCCACCCGCGCCGCCGCCGCGGGCGCCGGATGACTTGATGGATGCACTGAACGAGCTCATCGTCGGCCGCGATGACACGAATCGCAATCTCCTCCGGATCGCCGTCGCGCTCGAGGCGATCGCCGCGGTGCTCGTCGCCGCCGGGAAACGCTTCGGCCTGGAGCCCACATGGATCGGCCGCTCGGAATAACGATCGATCGCGTGCGGCGATCGCGCGCGGCTCGAGAGGTTCGAGAGAACGGACAGTTGTCGCCGCTGGCCGGGGGACCGGCGGCGCGAACACGCGCGCTCGAAATCGGGGCGCGCGTGTTCGATCTCGTGACTGGTCAAGAGGGAGAAGTAATTTATGGAACCCGTGAAAACCTCATCGTTCCAACTGCCGAACGGCGAAACGGTTGAAACGGTCTGGGTACGGCTCGCGAGCGGCAAGCTCGTGCCCAGGCATCCCGACGAAGTGCTGAAGCGACCGATCACACCGGTGCCGCCGCTGCACGCTACCTACAAGGATGCGGAGTAGACCGATGCTTACCGTTACATTTTTTCTCGCGGCGGGCGCGTTCCTGTTGACGCTCGTGAGCGCGACGGGCAAGTGTCCCGTCTGGGTGCCCGTGTTGCTGTTGACGCTCGTCGAGTTGCTCGCGCTGATGCCGCGGTGAGTGATGAGACCGATGGCTCGCGGTGAGAAATGACCTTTGAACTGTCGTCTACGCCTGAATTGCGCGGGAGTGCCAGATTCTCTCGTGAAGGCGCGTTGCGTAACGAAATCCGGCGTTGGTGGGTGCCTAATCCGACGCGATGGGCTGCATGGCTAATGCTAAATCCAAGCATTGCAGCCAAGGATCGGAACGATCCGACTGCTCTGCGTGTGACGCACTTCTCGAAGACGTTCAGCTGCGACGGCTGGATCGGCGTGAACCTCTATCCGTTCGTTTCCAGCACCCCGGCTGAGATGTGGTATTGGGCGAACTGGCAGGCGCACGGACCAGCGTGGGATGTTCGCGACGATCTTCAGGCCAACCTTGGCTACATCGAAACCGCTGGCCGCATGGCGGCGATCCGCATGGTGGCCTTTGGCGCGGCTCCGGTTCATCACGATGAAGTGTGGCTAGAGCAATGCCTTGAGGCGTTCGGGCAATCAGCGGATGCACTAGACGCAGATGAGCAGTTCTATTGTCTCGGAGTCAACAGCATGGGGCAACCGCTTCATCCGCTGGCACGCGGGAAGATGCGCGTCCGTGACGATCAACAACCAATACCTTGGACGCGGCCGTTCGCATCTATAGAGGCGGTGATGCCCGAGTCAGGGAGTTAAGTATATGAATCCCTTTTTTTTGGGGGGGGGTGTGTCGATGTCGGCCGCGGCCGCGGTCGATTACGCGGAGTACGCCGCTCACACCGCGTTCAAGCTGCAGCTCGTGCCCTACGGGCCGGAGCCGCGCCGATGACTTGCGTGCGCGCGTTGTTTGCTTTGCTGTTGCTGTTCGCGTACAGCTGCGCGCCAACGACGGCGAGCAAATTCATCCAGGGCGCCGTTGTCGCCGCCAACGTCGCCGACGTGCACAGTACGAAGCTCGCGATCGAGTCCGGTCACGGCCGCGAAGGTAATCCGCTGATGCCGGCGTCGTGGCTCGAGCAGGGACTCGTCAAAGCCGCGGCGTCGGCCGGCGTGATTTGGCTCGGGACGACGCTGGAAGTGCAGGGCCATCGAACGATCGCGCGCGTGCTGCAGATGTCGCTCGCGTCCGTGACGGCGATCGTCGCCGCACGGAATTACCACCTTGCCCGGTGAGCCGATGAATGCGCTTCACGCTCGTGACGTTGATGCTGATCGCGATCCTGCTCACGATCTTCGTCGCGTGCCCGCCGGAGCGATGTCCGGAGCCGGGCCGCGGAAAATGCGCGGACCTGCAGATGACGGTCTGATCGACGCGCTGATCGCGGCGCAGTTTCTTGAGCAGAAATACCGGGACAGCGGCCGGCCGTTTCTCGCGTACTGCGCGCTTCAGCTCGAGCGCGAGCTGCACGCGCGGCTCGACGAATTCGAGCTACTGGACTGCGGGTGGGAGCCGTCGAATCTGTAATGGAAGGTTACGAATTTCTCAGGGACCAATTTCCCGAGCTGCTCATCCGGCGATTCTTCCCAGAAAAAACGGATCGCGAGAGCGGCCTGCTTAAGGAATTTCTAGCACGGCATATGCACAAGTACGACCGCGTTAGCTTCAGTGTGCGAATCGGTGAAGGGATCAAGCCCGATCCCGATCATCTTCCCGGCATTCAGCACAGTACGACATTCAGCTCGAGGCGCCGGATCGATATGGTGCTCTGGCGCGGCGAGCAGGTCACGATCTGTGAGGCGAAGGATCGCCTGCGGCATGACGTGCTCGGCCAATTACTGTCCGATCGGCAATTGTGGCTCGAGGAGCGCCCCGACGACTCCGAGCCGAAATTGATCGCGATTGGACGCACGAGTGATGAGGAGACGGAACGCATCTTGTCCGCGCACGGGATCGAGAGCTACATCTACGAGCCCGCGGACACTGCGTGACGACCTGATGCAGGCTGTTTTTGATCTGGCGACCGTGGATCCACACGAGCCGGCGGGGCGAGCTATTCCCGCGGCGGAATGGGAGACGTACGCGAGGGGCTACCATCGCGCGTTGCAAGTGGCGCTGCAGGTGATGGAGCTCGCGGAAGTTCGCTGGCGCCTCTGGCTGAAAGAGAAACGCCGGCGTCTCGCCCAGGAGCGCGCAACGGCGGCGGCCTTACCTATCAGCGGTCACGTCGAAGTTCCCCTGCTGCTCGATGTCAGTGGCGGCGACGTAGCGGAGAAACTCCGCGAGCGTGAGGATCTCGGCCGCGGTGAGCACGAGATCGATCGGCCGGTCCCTCAAGGTGTTCCTGCCCAGGAGCCGGTAGAGATCCGAGCCAGCTTCACGGCGCACTTTCCAGTTGACCTGCGACGTCGCGACGAATTCAGCCATTCTGAAACCTATCGGATCGAACCGAGAAAAAAAGAGCCCCCGACCGAAGGGGCGAAGATTGTATATCAAGCCGGCCCCCCCTCGGTGACGTCGACGAGCTACCCGTGCCCTGACGCGCGTCAAAGCACGGTCGCTCACGAGAGCCGATCGCCTGGTCAACGTGAATTTACGAAACCGCGGACGAGGCGCCGCCGTGGCTGAGGTCACGCCGTTCACGATCATTCCGGCGCCGCGCTGTTGTGAGATCACGTCGAGCTCGCCGCTCGTGATCTGTAATCGGCCCGCTTCATGGATGCCGATTCTCGCGCCATCGGGCGTCACGCCGTTTCGTTGCGAGCTCCACAAACAAGCCGGTGACACGGCGATCGCCGGCATCGCGATCGTTCGACGCCTGTCAGTCGTCAGTCAGATCGTCCTGGCGAGCGCGGTGGAGTCCGACCTGCTCGCGAAGGCTGAGGCACTCGCCCGGCTCGAGCGCGGGGTCCGCGCCGTCGGCGGCATCCTCAGCCTGCACACGGTGCACGCGAGAACCGGCCCGTGGGCCGTGCCGCTGGCGGCCAGCGACGACAACCGCAAACAGGGAGGCGGGTAGATGGCACCCCCTGAGGCATTAGGCGTCCCTAGCGGCTCGGGTGCGGTTTCCGGTGAGGCATTAGGGAACGAACCTAAAGTGAGGCAACAGGACGTGCCGACGCCTCGCCCGGTGGACGAGCACGATCGCGGTCTGCGAATCTGCGCAGAGTGTCACCAGCCGCTCGGAGTCGGTGAGCGAAAGCTACACCGCGATCGTTGTGCTCGTGCGCGGAAGTCTCGGTTACAGCGGTTGGCTCGTTGGCGCCGGCGCCGGTGAAATGATTCCGACCGAGGTCCTTTGGTGCTCGAATCAGCGCCGTGGCGCCGGCAATGGGTGGTCGTTTCCGCCTAATGTCGAGAAGCTGTTGCGCCGGCTCACCGAGGGTAAATCCGTACTCCAGTTATTCGGTGGCCAGGCGCAGTGGGGCGTCACGCTTGACATCGACGCGCAACTACGTCCTCGGGTGATCGGCGATGCCTGGATGCCGCCGTTTAGGCGCGATGCCTTCGACGTCGTCATCGTCGACCCGCCGTACATGGGCATCAACCAGCAGATGAAAAAGGCACTAATGCACGGGGCGGCGTTTGTCGCGCGCGAGTCGGTGATCTGGTTCCATACGATGTGGATTGCGAACGGTGCCCCGCTCACGTGCGAGCGCGCGTGGTTAGTTCGAGTCGGCGACGCCTGCGCGTGCCGGTGCGTTCAGCAGTTCAAGGTCGCTGTTGACAAGCCAACTCCATCTCACGTGTTCACCCGCGGTCCGGCAATTCGCTACAACCGATGGCTTGCCGGGCAACTGGGCCTGCCGTACGATCGTACCGCGCCGAGGATCCGGCCCTAGGGGCGGCGCCGATTGTTGTCGCGCATGTTCCAGGCATTCCACATCGGCTCGACTTTCGTCTCGAGCCGCGCGAGCCGTTCCCGGAGCAGCGCGTAGGCGCCGACGACGGACCCCACCGTGCTTAGATCGCCGATGCTGAATTGCATCGTGAACCATTTGCCCGCGGCATCGATCGCCTCCGGCGTTGGCGGTGTGGCCTGCAGCAGCAGCGCGAGCAGCATTCCGCTATCCATTGGATCCCCCTGACTTGGCCGCCGCGGCCTCGAGCTCGTCGACGAGCAACGATGCGACGAGCTCGGCCTCGTCGGCGCCGACGCCGCGCTGCTGCAGCTCGCCGATGAACACATCGAACGGTTGCCCGCCCTTCGTCACGCGCGTCTCGAGCTCCTCGAGCGAGACGTTTTGATCGGCAAGCCGGCGGAGCACGATCGCGCGGATTTCGCGGGCTTCGGTGAGCGAGCCCACCTCCTGTGCCAACACGGCGACGACGACATCGACGGCATCACGCGCCATGCCGGCGGCGATCGCCGCCGTGCGGTAATCCTCGAGGGTCAGCGCGCCGGCGCGTACGGCGCGTTCGACCTGGGCGAGCGAGAGCCCGCGCGCTTCGGCCTCCGGCTCCGCGGCCGTGCGTGTCGCGCGCGCGGCCTGGGTGTCGGCAATCTCGAGCAGCAGCAGCTCGAGCTCGATCGAGAGATCGTCGTCCGAATACCCGAGCGCCTGGAGCCGCGCGAGATACGTGTCGGGCGTGATGATGCCGAGACGCGCGGCACGCTGGAGCGTACCCAAGGGCAATCCCCGGCTTCCCGGCAAGGGTGCGTCTTGTTCACGCCGGCGCCGCGCGTCGTCGGCTTCAGCCACGGCGATGCGCAGATCCGTGAGGAGCACCTCTTGCGCGTCGGCCGTGAAATTCTCCGCAACCAGAAACCGTTGATAGTCGTCCTCGCTGCGCGTGCCCAGGACCACGGCGCGGCGGAACTGCTCGAGGCTCAGGCCGCGCGGCTCGAGCCGGGCCTCCGCGGCCGCGCGCTCCGCGTCGGCGCGTCGGTCGTCGGCGATCTGCAGCTCGAGTAGCTCGCGCATCGCGGCGCGATCGGCATCCTCGAAGCCGAGCCCCGCGAGCATCGCGTCGTACTCGGCCAGCGACCGCGCGCCGCGGCGCACGAGCCGCTCGAACCGCGACAAGTCGATCCGCTGCCGGCGTGCGCGCTCCTCGGCTTCGCGACGCGCTCGCACCGCGGCATCCTGATCGGCTTTCTTCGCGCGCACCACGGCCGTTAATAGCGCGGCGTCGGCCGGCTCGAAGTTCAGGAACTCGAGCCGCTGTGCGAATTCTTCCGGCGTCAACAGGCCGGCCATCACGGCACGCTCGAGCCCGCCGACGTCGATCGCGCGACGGTTCCCGCGCTGGCGCGCTTCGTCGGCGCGGGCTTGCTGCTCGAGGTATCGCTGCCGATCGTCTTCGACGAGCGCGAGCAGGATCCCCACGGTGTCGGGGTCGTAGTCGGCCGCGAGCACTTCGGCCAGGCGCTCGAACGGGATCAGCCCGCGAATCACGGCGCGCTCGAGGTCAGCGATCGGCCCGCGGCGCCGGCGCGCGCGATCGGCTTCGACCTGGGCGCGCCGTTCCGCGGCCGCGGTCTCACGCGCGACCTTTGCGGCGGCGCGTTCGTCGGCCTGCTCGGCTCGCAGCTCTGCGAGATCGCGGTCCTTCGTAATCTCGACGCGCAACAGCAGATCGAGCGCGTCGACGGCCTCGGGCGTGTAGCCGTCGCGCTCGAGCGCCCGCTCGTAATCACGGAACGCCAGAATCCCGACCTTCACACACGCGCGGGCCTCGGCCGGCGACAGGTGCCTGATGTTCGTGGCGCGACGCACCTCGGCGAGCTCCTCAAGCAGCGCGCGCTCTTCGTCGTTTTTCACCGCGGCGTTGAGCATCGATCGCATTTCGCCGGCGGCGATGCGCCGGTCGGCGTATGCGGCGAGAATGACCGATCCTTCGCTGGCTTCGAGCTGCTCGATACGACGGAGGCCCTCGAGCCGGAGCGCGTCAACGGCGCCGTCCTGGTCGTAGCCCTGATCGCGGAGGTGCTGAATGCCCTTGTCCATCGGCCAGTGTTTCCGATCGACGAACGCGCGTACCTCGCCGGCGCCGAAGAATTTCTTCTGCCCGTTGACGAGCGCGTCGATGCGATCGGCGCTGTAGCCTTGCCGCGCGAGCTCCTCGTCGAGCTGCTCGCGCGTCCAGTTGCCGCGGAGGAATTGCCGGATCGCTTCGCCGGTCGAGAGCAGCGATGGCCGAAACGTCTTGTTGACCCGCCATTCGGCCGGCACGCCGACGGCAGTGCGCACGATCGGCCCCAGCCCAATACGTGACAGCCGACCGAGCCCGAGGGACTGAGAAAGTGCGTCGTCCAGGTCGCCGAGGCTCTCAATGAGACCTAACGAACAAACCTCGCCAATGACACCCGTGATATATCCCTCGAGCCTCATTTGAACGATGAACGTGGCGAGATCTTCCGCCGCGGTCAGCGACGGTTGTAACTCGCCGCGGCCGCCGCCGCCGCCGCCCGCGTTCCCCGTGAGCGCGTTCAGTACCGCGGCGCCGATATTGCGCGCGCCGGCTTCGCGTCTATCGCGATCGCCGGGGCCGCCGATCGGCCCAACGTCGATGCCGGTGATATCCTTGATCGCGGTTTGGCCGAGTCGCTGAAAAGCCGGGTCAGCTATCGTCTCTCCCTCGAGAATGATGTTGGCGAAGTACGCCGCCGCGCGCACGGAGAGACCCAATATCATTCCGACAAACGTCGACACTACTTTCGTCAACGGGTCTGAGGCGCCGCTCCAGAATCGCGTGAGGTTCTGAACGCTGAAAAACTCAGCGGCCACACCTTCAGCGATTTCCTCGACCTTGGGCGGTATCAGGTCCTGCTCGTCGCCATTTGCCATATACTTAAGCGCTCAGCAGGAGGCTCTCGATGCGACTACTCGGAAACGTGTTCATCACGTTCGGCGTGTTGTTGTGCCTGACCATCATCGGTATGATCTGGGGTCTGCTCTTCATCGCGGTCGGTGCGCTACTTCGGATCGCGTCCAGGCCCTCGACGTCACAGCCCTGATCTCATTCGCCACGCAATCAGCAGCGCGTCGGCGAGAGCTTCGTCAATTAGCGGTGCGAGCTCCCCGCCGCCCGTGCGCACATATTCATCAAGTTGGCCGGCGCGCCTGTCAGCAAGCTCGGTCGGAAGTTCGCGCCTGTAGTCTTGCCGCTTCGCGGGCTCGAGCGGCCGATGCAGCTTGTTCCAGGCGAACGAGAGCCAGATATTCCCGTCACGCCTCAGCGACTTAATTAGCGTGATGCGTTTCAGCAACCCGCTGACGTCGACGATCCCATTGAGCACGTTGATCGCCTGATTCAGTTTGCCCATCACGAAGGTGAACTGGTCGACGATCCAATCCTCGAGGTTCGCGAGCGTGGCGTCGAGCCGCTTCGCCCACTCGACGTTGAACGCCGACAGGATCTTGAGCGGCAGGCGGATAAATTCGATGATG
>Ga0137334_1000074_pt1 | contig 14877 bp, 21 predicted proteins | sample EasRivERMLT262_2_FD_104776 | JGI IMG/M metagenome (GOLD analysis project Ga0137334, IMG submission 104776) | Soil microbial communities from meander-bound floodplain in the East River, Colorado, USA - East River MetaG ERMLT262_2 | ecosystem: Environmental > Terrestrial > Soil > Floodplain ...
GTGCAGCGCGAGGCGGGTCAGCTCGCAGACCTCGCGCTGAGTGAGGCCGAAAGGTGAGCCGATGGCTGCACTCGCACCCCTGCTGAACACGACCACGCCCCGGAAGTCGTCACGCTCCCAGACGCCGAAGGGGACGAGCGGCGGAGTCGGGACGGAGCGCGAGTAGTGGAAGTGCTCGCAGGCGAACCGCACCGCGTCAGCGCCCGCGAAGTCGAGCCGCAGGTCAGAGCACACCGCCACAGTGCGGGCACGTCCTCTCAGTCAGCACGTCGAGCGGGCGGGGTTCCTCGCCGGGCTTGAAGCGGTCGCGCCAGGCCAGCTCAGCGAGTAGCTGCTCCACGTCGTCGCGTCCGTAACCGGTGCCGAGCAGCGTGTCGGCGCTGTAGCGGGGCTTGAGCAGCTCTGCGAGCGCGTCCTGGTCGTACTCGCCCAGGTCGCTCGTCCGGTTGTCTGCGAGCAGGTACGCCTCGGCCTCGTCGTCTGAGAGGTCAGAGCGTACGACGGCGACGTGCGTCCAGTCCAGCTCGACGGCTGCCCGGTAGGTGTGATTCCCGGCCACGATCACGCCGTCGGGAAGTGCGAGGACGGGCCGCTGCTGGCCGAAGCGGCTGAGGCTCTGCGCGATCACCTCCACGTCACCCCGTCGAGCGTTTCGAGGGTGCGTCTGTAGGGCGCTGACGGACACGAGCAGCGGACGCAGGTCGTCGGACCCCTGCCAGGTCACCTGAGAACCGCTCTCCGCCGCGCGACGTTCTGCGCGCACGCACCCTCGACGCCGAGGCCGAGCGCCAGCTCCGCGAGCTGAGAGTCTGAGTAGCGGTCGAGCCACCAGCGCATCGCCGCCGCCCGCTCCTCCGGCGTCGAGGGCCTGCCCGGGAAGCGGCAGCGTTCGCACAGGCCGCTCGACTCGCCGCGAGCGACTCCGCGCGCGTTGCGGGCGGTAAGCCAGCGAACGTCGCCGCAGCCGGGGCACACGACGCGCCGCTCGGCCTCGTGGACGGCGGTAGGTGCGGCAGTCACGGCCCTGTCAGGCGACGCCCTCGACGTATCCGCGCAGGCGCGGCCCGAGCCTCACCGTCCAGCCCGCCGGGTCGCGCTCGACCTCCAGGAACGAGTTACGGGCCAGGTGGCTCAGTGTCGCCCTGATGTCCACCACGCTCGTCGGCAGCCCGTCGCGGCCGTAGGTCTGGTTCAGCTCGCGGTCGAGTAGCTCCAGCCGCTTCGGGCACACGAGCGACGCGCCGTCGTCGCTCCAGTGGCTATCACGGAACGGGACGACGCCGCCACTCCAGGCGTGCAGGATCGCGGCTAGCAGGCCCACGTCGGCTAGATGCAGCGCGCCCAACGTGAACGTCTCGGGCGCAAGCGCGACCTCGCCGGGGAGCAGGCCGAGCCGTCGGACAGGCGGAACGCCCCGGCTCACCTGCTCGTCGGCGAAGGCCTGGAGCGCCCGCCGCTCCCGCTCGTCCCTAAGTGCCCGCTGACGCTCGACTTCGTGCGGAGGGAGCGCCTGGTCGATTAGGGCGTGGACGCGCTTGCGCTCCTTCTCGCTGAGCGCGCTCAGGTCGTCGCGGTAGAGGCCCTCGTCCGTCGCGTCGCGCGCCTTCGTCCACAGCTCGCGAAGCTCAGCCGCCTCCTCCACCGTGAGCCTGGACACGTCCACCCTCGCCCAGGTGCGGCGGATCGGCTCGACCAGCTCCGCCTTTCGCTCGCGCTGGGCGGGCGACTCTAGCCTCGGCAGTGGCTCCTTGCGCTTCAGGAGGCTCACCGTCGCCGCCTCTCGGCCTTCCGCATACCAGTCTGTCCCGGCGGCGGCATCGGGGCGCGGCTCACGAGCCGCAGCGCCGGAGCTGACTGCTCCTCAACCAGCTCCCGGGCATGGGCGAGCGAGGCTGCCCTGACCTCTCGTGCCCGCTCCGGTGGGAGCGAACGCGTCTGCGCCTGCGTGCGTTCGGCCAGCTCTCGAAGCTGGCGCTCCAGCGTGTTACTCATCGTGTCTCCTCTCGTCGGTCGCTCATTCGCGTAGCCCCGGCTCCAAGCGCGTCGTCTGCGGCACGCCCGCGCTACGGCGCATCGCCGCCAGCCGTTCCTTCGCGTACTCGCCACGCGCCTCGGCCTCGGGGAAGGGGAGCGCGAGGTCGTCCTCGCCGCGCAGGAAGCGGCGCGTCCGCACCTGCCCGCTGGGGACGCTCATCGTCATGCCTGCGTCGAGCGAATGCTGGTCGTGTGCGTATACGGCGATGGCGAGTGACTGCGCCAGGTCGCAGTGGCTACCGCCGATGCGCGGCAGGACGACCGACGAGCGGCCAGCGGCGTAGCGGGTGCGGATGGCGCGCAGCTCGCGCAGCAGGTCGGGGTGCTCGGGCAGCTCCACGCTGCCCTCGTTCACTCGCCCGCGCAGGAAGCCGAAGGCGGCGTCCTTGGTCGGAGCTGTCATCGGCACTGCGCGCACGTTCAGGCCGTAGCGGCGCAGGCGCTCGACCACGCCCGCAGACTTGAACTGGTCGGTAACTGCGCGAGCGCCGAAGTGCCTGAGCACAGACGCCACCTCCGCGAGCACGGTGTCCTCGACCTCGCGTGACTCGTCCAGGGAGACGGGTCTGTAGCGCGGCGGCTCCCAGGAGCGCGCGCGCCCGACGAGCAAGCGTCGAGAGTCGCTTCGGTCGCGGCCCACGAGCACGCACCCGAACGGGTCGGAGCTGAACGCGGGGTCGAGGCCAGCCACCCAGTCGTCTGCGTCGCCGGGGTCGAGGTCGCCCGCAAGCGTGACGCACGCGCTCACGTTCTCAGCGTCGAGGAACGCGCCGCCCGAGCCGACGAACATGGCGAGGTACTCGCTCTTGAACGACTCGGGATCGCGCGCCTCCTCAGCGGCCAGAAACGCCGGGTCGATCGTCGGGTTGGCCTGAGCAGTCGTCGCGTGGTGTGCGTAGGCGTCTGCCAGCTCGCCACTCTCCGCCTTCGCGTACAGCTCTGCGAAAGCGCCGTCGGTGCCCCACGGCGTCGAGGACGCTATGACGCGCGCGTCATCGCCGAACTGGGCGGTAGCGGGCAGGAGCGCTCGCACGACCTGCTCGGCGGCGATGTTCGATCCCTCGATGTCGGTGAAGTGCGCCAGCTCATCGAGGATCAAGGTGAAGACCGGCCAGCCGCGACCGCCTCTCGACGTGCACGGGAAGGCGGTAAGCGCGGTGCCGTTGGCGAAGGTCAGCTCGTCCTCGGTCACGTTCTCGATGAGCGGGCTGAGCAGGGGCGAACGCTCGACCACAGCGAGCGCAGCTTGGATGAGCAGACGGGCTTGGCGCAGGTTCGTAGCGATGGCGACGGCGTAGCCCCGTTCGCCCGGTCGCAGCTTCGCGCGTAGCTCGGGTCGCAGCAGGCATGACCACAGCCCGACGTAGGCGTCGGTCGTCGTCTTGAGGCCGCGTCGTCCTACAGCCCAGACGTGCATACGCGGGCCGCGCTCGACCGCTTCTAGACGGACGCGCTGATCGGGCGTCAGCGGCACGCCGAAGATGGCGGGGTCGTCGCAGGCGTCGAGCAGCCCGACGCTCGGGCCGAGCGTCACGCTGCGTTCCGTCCCTCGACGTGCTCTGACAGGGCGCGCAGCGCAGCACTGGCCCGGGTCGAGCGGGCGATGCCCGCGTCCTTGGCGATGGCAGCGAGCGCGCGGGGCGTCAGACCGAGGTCGTTCAGATAGCCCCGCGCCTGGTTCGCCCAGCGCGCGGCGTCAGCGCGCAGCTTCGCGAGCGGGTCGCCCTCGCCGTCAGTGCCGAGGTACGCAGCGAGCGGACCGCCGCCCTCTGCGTCCATGCGCTCGTCCACTTGCGCGAGCGCAGCGTTGGCGCGCTCAAGGCGAACGAGCACGACTGCGCACGCTGAGACTGAGGGCGCGAAGGACTCGCGCCAGAGCTGCTCAGCGATGAGCGCACACGTGATGGCCTCAGCGACCTCGCCCGCTCTGCCCTGGATTTGCACGAGCGCATATGCGCCGTTCGCGGTGTAGCGGTTGTGCTCTACAGCGGTCCCGTCAGGGCCGGGCGTGAAGCCGACGCAGCGCGGGCACTCGCAGTCGGGCGCGTGCTGAGTGCTGCCCTCGACTCTGCGGACGCTGCTCATCGACGCACGATCTCGACGACGAGCCACGCAGAGCGCGACGGGTCGAGACGCCCGACTGAGCGCGTGACGCGAGCAGACCAGCCGTCGCCGTTCGCCCAGCGGTCAGGCGTGCCGTGCGTTCTCTGCCCGTCTGAGCGGAAGCGTGAGACGCGCCCACAGAGGGCGAGACGGGCCACCTCGCGCTCGATGCACGCGCCAGCGGGCAGCACTCGTCGCGCCTGCTCGACTGCGGCGGCGGTGGCGTACACGAGCGGCGGTCGTGCGCTCATCGCTTCACCGGGTGCTCGCCCCTGAGCCAACGGCGCACGTCTGCGCGGTAGAAGCGGTAATGCCCGCGTGGCCCGAGTCGGTGCGCGTTCAGCTCACCGCGAGCAACGGCGCGATGCACCACGTCTTTCGAGCAGGAGCAGAGGCGCATAACGTCTCGGACTCTGAGCAAGGCGCGCTCCGGCATCAGGCTGCCTTGTGGACGTTCCCGCAGACCTTGCAGCGGGTGCCGACGGGAGTGAACGCGGGGCAGGCTTGAGCCTTCGTGGACACGCGCTCGCGAGCCTGCTCTGGCGTGCGGATCAGCTGCGGTGCGGGCGCAGGTGCGGGAGCTGGCGCAGGGCGCTCAGCCTTCGGCTCGAAGGTCAGCTCGGCGTCCAGCGCGAGGTCGAGCAGGACGGCGACGAGTGCCGAGACGGACACGCCGACCAGCTCTGCGCGCTCACGCAGCGCCGCAGCGAGTGAGTGAGACACACTCACCTGAAGGCGCTCGGTCGCCCGGAGTGAGTCTGATCCACTCACCTGGGCGAGTGTGCTCGCGTGCGCTGAGTCAGACTCACTCACCGTCATGGCGGCGACGTTAGCGCCGGTTCTCGGTCGCTCTGTGCAGAGTGAGGACTCCTGACCACTCGGGAGTCGTCATCGCCGCCGAGTTGACGACTCCTGCACACTCCTGACACTCGGGGCCGCGCTGAGCATGAGCGCGTGCACGTCTCTGAGCGCCTGCGGGGTAGCGGCCGAGTGCTCGACTGCGCCTGCACGCGGAAGCGCCCCAGAACGCCCCTCAGGGCGTCGATTCAGGGTCGAGCGTCTGCTAACGATGCAGCAGGTCGGACGTGCCTGTAGGCCGCTCTGACGCTGGGACTGCGCGCTCGTGGAGAGTGCGCAGGCGTGCGTCTAGGCGAGTGAGCAGGTCAGAGCTGTACGTCTGAACGCTCCGTCTCGCGCGCGGGCGAAGTCAGCGAGTCGAGCCGGATTCTGAGGAGGGATGCGGGTCAAGACGTTCAGAGCGGGCAGGTGAGCACGTGAAGCGCGCCAACCGCGACGACGGGGCGCATGGCCCCGGTCGTCGTGCTGCGTGAGGGTGCGGGGCTAGAGCAGCGGGTTGTCGGACGCCTCCGCAGCGACCAGCCGCTCGACGTTGTTGGCAAGCGGGCCGCCGCGCTCACGAGCGAAGCGGAGCCGCTGCTCAGGGGTCAGCTCGCCGTACCACACGACGTAGGGGATTCGGTCAGTCGGGTTGTCATTCCCGCAGCCGGGGCACGGCACTGATTCGCTCTCCAGCTCGACCATCCCGCAGTAGAGGCAGATGGCGAGTCGGAGGTCGTCCATGCGCCCGTGCTCGGTGCTCATTCGCTCGCCTCGGGCGGTCGCATGGCGGCGGCGAGGAGTGCCTGCTTCCCCGGCGTGCCTGTCTCGGTCGAGAGGAGCCACTCGTGGTCTGACGTGGCGAGGTCGTACAGCATCGAGCCGAGAGCCTCCCGCCCCTCTGCGAACAGGTCGAGCAGCGTGACCACGCGGTGAGCGGTTAGCGGCTGCTCCTCAGCGGGCGTGTGCTCACCCATCTCCAGGTCGTACGCTCCGAACGTCCGGCGCTGAGCCTCCCATCGCTCGGCAGCCTCTTCGGCCGCTTCGCGACTCGCGTAGACGGCGAGCGTGAACCAGCGCGAAACGCCTTCCGAGGTCGCACGCTGCTCCTGCACGATGTAGCTCGACGGCTCCTCGGGGTAGTTGCTCGGCTCCTCGACCGGCCCGCTGCGCAGGATGCCGGACACGTCGCCGTAGTGCGCGAGCTGCTCGGGCGTCGGCGACCCCGGTGGCGGGTCTAGGCCACTCATCCGTTGCCTCCGTCGTCGTGCTCCTGCCGCCACGCCAGCGCGTGCTTCACGTCGTAGATGGCGCTCGCCCACGTCACCCGCTCGTCGTCGTCCAGCTCGTGCGGGACGGGCGTAGCGGTCACGTACTCGCGCACCTTCGCCGCGAGGTCGTCGGGCATCGGCAGCGGAAGCGTGAGCATCAGCACGGCCGACTCCGCGATGTCGGTCGCTCGCATACGGGCAACGCCACTCGTCCCGTCGGCGCTCGCCCAGCTTGCGACCATGACCTCGGGTGGGAACTCGGCCTCTATCCAGCCGACGAACACAGCGGCAGCCTCGGCGTGCCCGTCGGTGAACCCGCCTGCAAGGGGTGCGTCCATGTCGAGGAAGTGGTCCGGGCCGACGTAGGAGGTCTCGTGGTCACTCATCGTCCGTGTCTCCTGTCTAGTTCCCGGCTGCGACGGCGCGTGCGATCACGCGCTCGGTCATGGTCTGGTCGTCGGACACGTCGCGGGCGTACACCTTCGCGGTCACGCTCGCGTCGCGGTGACCCATCGTGCGCGCGACGGTCGTAAGCGGCAGCTCCAGCTCGGTCACGAGGTAGCTTCCGAACGAGTGCCGCAGCACGTGCCAGCTCAGGCGCTCGTCGCCTGAGGGTGTCAGCTTCGCGTCGGCGATGGCGTGATCGAGCGCACGTCGCAGGTTGCGCTCTGACAGCGGTCGGCCGTCGTGCGTCGAGACGACGTAGGCGGTCGGGTGCACGAGCGTGGTTCGCTGCGCTCGCAGCTCGCGGAGGCGACGGTCGAGCGCGGGCAGGATCGGAACGGTGCGGGTGCCCGCCTTCGTCTTGGTCGGCTTCGGCGCTTCGTCGCGTCCGGTCAGCTGGCGCTCGACGCGGATCGTCCCAGCGTCGAGGTCTACGTCGCCCCAGCGCAGCCCGCGCACTTCGCCCAGGCGTAGGCCGCCCCAGGCGGCGAGCGCGAGTGCTGCGCGGAATCGCTCGGAGCGACCGGCAGCGATCAACGCGGCCATGCCGTCTGAGTCGAGGCGTGCCAGCTCGCGCTCGTTCTCGGCGGACGGTCGCTCGTGGTCGAGCAGGCCGTCGCACGGGTTGGCGCTGAGCACGCCCCGCGCGACGGCGAAGGAGCACGTGCCCCGGAGCAGCCGGTACGCCTGCACGCGGGTCGAGCTTGAGCGTCCCGCCTTCGCCATGTCGCCCAGCACGCGCGCCACGTCGCGGGACGTGATCGCCTGGACGCGCATCGTCAGCACGTCGCGCAGGTGCCGCTTCGCCAGGTGCTGCTCGTGCGCTCGTGTGCGTTCACTCAGGAAGCCCTCGCGGGAACGCTTGCGCGGCGTCTCCTGCCACTCTGCGAGCAGCTGCGCGAACGTCTCGACGGAGCGGTCTGCGGTGCGGCCTTCGTGCAGCGCGGCGAGGAACGACTGGCGCATCCGCCTCGCGTCGCGGTGGCCCATCGGCTGCGTCTCGAACATGCGGCTCCGGGCGCGACCGTCGTGCTGGTAGTTCATGCCCCAGCGACCGGCGCGCGTGAACAGGCCCTCCATCGGACGCCCGCGCGTATCGCGCGCCTGCACCCTCGGTGCCTGCTGCGTCGTCGTCGTGCTCATCGTGACCTCCTTCGGTTGGCTGACCCGACCAGAGTACGCGGCTGCATTCGCCCTGTCACCAGGCCGTAAGCTGGGCGCTGGCAGCGCCGGGCGGTTGTTGGCTGACACTGACCTCCTGCTCGGCGCTGCCGTTCTCACGTGACAGCTCGCGTGCCAGGGCGTCGAGCGCAGCCGAGTCGGAGCAGAGCGGCGGCAGCGTCCCTCGCATCGTCGCGCCGTGCAGGGCGAGCCAGGCGAGCAGCTCTGCGTGGTCGAGCACGTCGAGCCGGTGGAGCGCCTTCAGGAACGCCACGTAGCCCTCATCACCGAGCCGGACGGCGACGAGCGGTTCGGTGAGCGGAGCGGCGAGCGGCGAGACGAACGGCGACGGCTGCTCGGTCGTGCGTGCGAGTGCGAACGCGATGATCCTGTTGGTCACGTCGTCCTCCTTCGTGGCTTCGTCGTCTACGTCCCTGGTAGGCGCTTTGGCTCCAACGGTGCTGGTCTCCGTTAGCCGCTCTTCAGTTCCTAAGTTCTTAGGGGTCCAGTGACTTTCGCGCTGGACCCCTTGATATGCAGGGGTTTCGTCGCGATTTAGGGAGTCCATTCTGGGAGTCCATTCGCCCTCGGCAGAACCGCCGTCGTCAGCGTCACTCGACCCGCCGTGCGGAAGTTGCTCCCCGGAAACAGGCCGCAAGCCCGCTCCAGCACTGGCTTTGCGCTCGGTTTTAGGGAGTCCAGTGGAGCGATTCTGAGCGCCTGCGGGAACGAGGCCCAAGTGCTCACTCATGTTGAGGTCTCGCAGGCCCGCAGCGACGCGCAGAGCGCGCCCCAGGACCGTCACAGTCGGGCCTTGCCCGTGACGAGCGCGTGGATTACGACGACGAGCGAGGCGCGGGTCGTCGGGATCGCGGATCGTCGGATACCGCTCGACCAGCTCCGCAGCCTTCAGCTCGGTAAGCGCCACGTAGACGGCGGCGCGCTTGCAGCCCGACAGACGGACGAGAGTCGCCGTCTTCGGGTAGGCGATGCCCGCCCCGTCGGCCTGATCGCAGAGCACGTGCAGGACGGCGCGCGCGCACTCGTGCAGGTCGAGCGTGCCCACGATCCGGTTCAGCGCGTCGCGCTGCGAGGGCTTCCCCGGGACCTTCGGCGGCGGGAAGCGGGTCGCCCACAGCTCCGTCACGGCGCAGTCCTCTGCGGCTTCGCGTTCACCGACTCGCCCTTGTTCGCAAGGACGAGCGCGAGCACTTCCTCGCGGTCGAGCAGTACCCGAGCACCGAGGTGCTCAGAGCGCAGCCGTCCGCGCCGGAGGTACCGATCCACGGTGCCCACCGAAACGTGCAGCAGGTCTGCCGCCTCCGCCCGGGTCACGAACGGCGACGCCGCAGTGGCGGTCGCGGTCGTCTGTACGTCCCGCCACTGCTCTAGCCGCTCGACGCGCTCGACTAGCTCGGCCATCAACGCGGTGAAGTCGGAGAACACGTCTCGGCTGACCGTCACTCGTCGTCCTCCAGCTGCCAGTCCTGCTCCGCGGCCCAGGCCAGCGCGTACCGACGAGCGACCTCACGAGCGGAGGCGTAGAACGTGACGAACTGGCGCTCGTCGTCGCGCGAGACGGTGAACGTGAACGCGCGAAGGCGGTTCATCGGTCGCCCTCTTTCGGCTTGCCGACCTCGCCCACCGTCCCGTCCCGGCGCACGTAGACGACGAGCTTCCCGGCCTCAGCTAGCCGGAGCGCGAGGTCAGGCAGTCGCGGGTCGTCTGCTGCTAGCCCGAGCTTCCCAGCGAGCCAGGCGAGGTCGTGCGGCCACTTGACCAGAGACTTGAAGTGGCCGAAGGCGTAGCGGCGATCCTTCCGCCGATTCCAGCGACGCTTGCACGTGCGCGAGCAGAAGCCGCGCCCGTTGACCGGCGTCGTGTCCACGGCAGCGCTGCACACTGGGCAGGTCCCGCGCTCGACCTCGCGCAGCTCATCTAGCGGCGTCCTGCCCTGTCGGATCGCGTTCCTGATCTTCCAGGCTTTCTTCGCGCACTCGGGCGAGCAGTAGACCCGCTCCGTCCGCGCAGGAAGCTCCGGGAGGCCGCAGTTGCGGCAGCCGCTCGGCTTTTCGCGCACCCGTCGGATTCGCCACGTGCGGGCGTCGATGACGAGGCCGCTCACGAGCGCACTCCCGCGAGGGCGGCCGGGGCGGCTAGTTCGTGGTCTTCGTCGTCAGATAGTCGAGGCTTCGCGCGACGGCGACGAGCGCCGTTGACGCGACGCGAACGCGGCGTGCGAGCACGCGGAGCACAGAGACGCGAGGGAACCGCCGCTCCGACGATGGCGCGAACCGAGAACGTCTCGACGCCCCTGGCCTGCGGGTTGAAGTCTCCCAGCATGTACGCCGCGGCGATCTCATCCAGCGTCCCTATGTCGCCGTCTCGGAGTGCAGCCTCGATCTTGCGAGCGACCTCGCGGTTGGCACTGCCGTCTCGCCCTTCTGCCTCGCGGCGCTCTGCCTCTCTCAGGTGCAGGTTGCGCTCGTGGAGGAAGTGCGAGACGCGCACGCGGCCGACGACACCGCCACGAGCGACGAACTCGAACAGGACGCGCCGTGGACTAGCTGCGGCGAGTGCTGACACCAGCTGCGCGCGTGGTCGGCGTAGTCATCGCGCGCCACAGTAGTGAACGCGGCGGACGACGGTCCAGAACGACCACGACCCGCCGAGGCGGGCCGTAGCCGGATGAGTACGACGACAGGCAGCGCGCGCACGCGGCCCGATGTCGAGAGCGAACGTAGCAGCCGTCTCGGTCGTCAGACGACGCAGGCGCGACGAGCACGACGCCGTGACCCGGAATCCATGCCTACTTCACGCCTACCGACGGATTCGCGCCTTGGCTGACGACCCCGATTCGGCGCGATGCTAGTGTGGGAGCCATCTCGCGGATGTAGCTCAGTTGGTAGAGCGTCTGCTTGCCATGCAGCCCGCGCGAGTCGTCAGCAGTCGTCACGAGTAGTCACGATGCGGCTTTCGCGCGCTCTTGCGCCTTGCGCCGTCGTCACGAGTCGTCACCACTCGTCACGCTTTCACGCCTAGGTTCACGCCTAGGCGCTCTCCCAGCGGCGCAAGCAGCGGCACCTCGCCTGCGTCGTCCTCCCCAACACGCACTCTCTGAAATTCATCGACCGTAAGGAGAGAGCTTCATGGCCGACGAGAGGCCACAACCACAAGAACCGCTCCTCGAACGCCAGGGAGTCGTCACCGACGCGATCATCGCTGGAGCAGTCGTCGGAGGAGCTGCCGTGCACGGTTTCGCTGAGGGACTGGGCCACGCCGTGGGCGAGAAGATCGCTCACCGACCGGCGGCCGAACCGAAACAGGAGGTCATCCTGCCTCCAGGCGTCGAGAAGCCGGACTAGCAGGCGTCCAGAACGGCCATCTTGTGTCCGCTTCCGTGCGGGCGTACCGTCGGTGCGTGCACGTGTACCGCTACCGCCTCCACGATACGACCGGCGACGACCTCGGCCTGATCGAGCATCCCGCGCCGAACGTCGAGCCTGGTGATGTAGTCGTCCTCGCGGACGGTCGGGAGGCACTCGTGACGTGCCGCGTCGAGGCGCACGGTGGGCCGCTCGCGGCGCTGCTGGAAACGGCCGTAGTCGAGTCGTCGCAGGAGTGAGCGCACGATGGACGAAGGCTTCGGCCAATGCCACAGCCCTCGCCCGACACTCCCATTGAAACGCTCGCGGGCGTCCTTGAAGCAGTTGGAGTCGGAGGTACGCCCCTGGTCGTCAGCTTCCGCGACACGCTTCCCGTTCACGCTCGCGAGCTGATGAAGACGCTCGGGGTCGTCGTCCAGATTGATCCGAACGCGCCGATCCTGACCAGCGTGAAGACGAACGGCGTGTCGATGCCTACCCGCTCCGAGCTGTCGAGCGACACGCGGCGCAGGATGCGCCAGGCCTACTACGCTCGCGCAGACAAGCAGCACCTCACCGAAGCGGACGCCTAGCCGCTACTCATACGGGCCGAGGAACCGCTCGCCATTGAAGTGAATGAGGTGTGTCGGGTTGTCGGCACACCACACCTCCGTCTCCCACGCGATCTCGGCGAGGTACTTCCTTAGCTCCGCGCGTGACGGGAAGCAGCTGACGTACACCAGCCCCGGCCGTGCGTCCGCGAACAGCTTGCTCAGCTCGTCGCGCCGCTTGGCGTCCACGGGGCCGTGGCTCGACGCAGCCTCCATCAGGACGAGCCAGTCGCGGTCGGCGAGGTAAACGATGAGGTCGGGGAACTTGCCGTGCTTGTCCAGCTCGACTCCCAGAGCCGCTAGCGCGGCTTCCTCGAAGATCGGATCGTCGCGACCCGCGTCGCCGACGTAGAGAACCTCGCCGCCCGGCGTCCAGCGTGGGCAGAACTCCTCGATCATGTCCTTCAAGAGGACGTTCTGACCGCCCGGGGTCAACGCGACGGCGCGCCCGTCAGGCGTCGTGACCGGAATCATCTCCAACTCACGCGCCTTCGCATACTGGTCGCGCAGGCCAGGAAGTGCCGCGAGGTACTCGCGGAGCGCCTGATCCCAGTCGTCCTGACCGAATGTCTGAATCAGGGCGAGTGCCGACGCCTCGACCTGGTAGCAGTTGTTCGGTGAGTTGATCGGGCGCTGAGGATCATCTGGGTTCAGCGCGACCAGACCGGCTTCCATGAACTGGTGCAGCGTGCGCCGCCGGATGGTCTCGCGCGTGTTGGGCGCGTAGTCCTTGTCGTAGTGGGCGCGAAGCCAGTCCATGATCTCGACCACGCGCAGCCTCGGATTCGTCGCAGCGGTCCAAGGAGCATCAGGCGGGAGGTCCAGGAGGGCGAGGAGCACGAGTGCAGATCGCTCGTTGCACCGCTCAGGATCGAAGTTGAGTGCGCGCAGGAGTTGCTGGGTGTCGAAGACTCGCGCCACATCGGGAGGAACAGGCTCGAAGCTGGGCGTTGTCACGTCAGCTCGCGACGGGCAGAGGGACAGGGGATCGAGTGTGTTGCTCGACGAGCCTGTCTACGCTGGCGCTTGGTTCGGGCTTCGCCCCGTCGAGCGCACGTCCAACCGCGATGAGGTCGTCTGCCGACGGATAGCGCAGCGTTCGCAGGTCGGTCGCGTTGATCTGTGTGTGTCCGCTGAACTGCCTGACATACGTGTCCACGTTGGTCGAGTTGAGGAAGCAGGCGAGTCCCATCGCGAGGTCGCGGTCAAGTCCTCGTCCGGCGGCGTGGAAGACGTTGAGGTGGTTCTCGAACGCCACCGCATCGCCAGGAAAGTCGTCCGGCGTCGCGAGTGCGGCGACAACGCGACGCCTCTCCTCTTTCGAGGTGAATCGCTTGACGAGCACGTAGTCCTCGTTCGGGAGGAACAGCGAGGCGGTTGTCGCGGTTGACGCGATGGCTTGGGCCTTCCGCGACGCAGGCTGAGGCCAGACGATCCCTGCGTGTCGGAGGTTCGCGGGGTAGACGAGAGGAACGCATCCCGGAGCAAGCTCGCTGCGGAGATGCTCCTTCGCACGGAAGTCCACGACGCGCCCCGTCGAGACATTTAGTCCGAGGTCGCCGAGCGTCGCGGGCAGGCTCGCCATCCACTCCGCGATCTCCGTGTCTTGCCGGTCGATGGGGATGCGGATGAATGACTCAGGGTCGTCGGGTTGGACAACCTCGTCGTAGGTAACCGTGCGCGACTCGGGCACGTCCTCGTGTCCCCGGCTCGTTGAGAGGGTCACGGCAGCTCGCGTCCCGTCCCGCGTAGCTCGAAAGATGACGTTCTCCTGGAGCACGTCTGAGTCGGCGAAGACGAGTCCTCGTTTCTCGTAGACGTGCAGGTGGTCTATGGACGCGCGCCGCAGCATGAACTCCCGGAACTCCCTGAAGTACGGCCCGTTCGCGAAGCTCCGCGGAGTGATCGCGACGAGCTGCCCATCGGGGCGGAGAAGCCCCAGCGCCAACGCGACGAACGCGGCGTAGAGGTTGCTGACGCGCAGCCCCACACGCTCCAGCGCGCGTCGGTCTGCTCCACCGTTGTTGATCTTTCGATACGGCGGGTTCATTACGCACGCCGAATACGAGACGCCCGTCGCATGAAGCGATCCGACGACCTCCTCGGTCGCCCACGCGATGAAGTCCTCCTCGTGAAGCTCAGTCGCTACGGCGATGCCAGCAGCGGAGCCTGCATGCTCGCACTCGTCAAGTGTCGCGCGGAGATACGACCGCAGTCGTGGGTCGATCTCAAAGGCGTCGAGATGGATCGGATCGGATCGTCCTTCCTGCACGGCCCGGGCCACGACCGCTGCGCTCAGCGAGCCGATCCCCGCGCCCGGATCGAGCACGCGCAACGTTCCTTCGACCGAGTAGTCGAGAAGTCCGGCCATGAACTCGGCCACTCTCGACGGTGTGAAGACCTGTCCGAGGTCGCTCCGCGTGCGGTCTTGAAGCTCCGCTGCTGCCGCATGTCTCCGCTCCTCCGTCGATAAGAGGATGCCATCCGGGGCCACGCTGAACAGCCTGTCAGATCGGGTGGTTGGTGCGCGACGCCAGTCAGTCAGTCGTGTCCTAAAGCGGCCGGGTCGGAGTCGAACCGCCTGGACGCAGCTGGACGCTGCGCCTCTCCCGTGAGAACGGCCGCACGTCGAGGGTACGGGAGCGAGTCGAGGACGAGCGTCGAGTCGAGCGCACGCGCGTACTTGTGCTTCCCCGGCTGCAACACGACCTCGCACTCGTCGGGTCGCACGACCGGGCGCGGCTCGCCGTAAACCCGCCGCCAGCCGGAGGAGCTGACCATGCGCGGGTGCCAGACGCGGCCGGTCGGGTCGCGCCAGTAGCGGGTCGGCTTCGTCTGCCCGAGGTACGTCCAGCCGCCTGCCTGGTAGATGGTCCCGACGTGCCCCTGGGCCGGGTCGGCGTAGCTGACGACGAGACGCAGACCGGGCGAGTGACGAGTGAGCAGGCGCAGCGCGACGGCGACGATGCGCGACACGGGCGCGTCGTGCTCGCGCAGCGCGACGCGGGTCAGCGCGCCGGGAACGACCGAAATGGTTTTCCCGCACAGCAC
>Ga0137334_1000075_pt1 | contig 14809 bp, 23 predicted proteins | sample EasRivERMLT262_2_FD_104776 | JGI IMG/M metagenome (GOLD analysis project Ga0137334, IMG submission 104776) | Soil microbial communities from meander-bound floodplain in the East River, Colorado, USA - East River MetaG ERMLT262_2 | ecosystem: Environmental > Terrestrial > Soil > Floodplain ...
CATATGACAATGATCTAAACTGTTATGGAAGTTATGGAAGTCTATAAGAAGCCAAAACCAGTCAGCAATCACAATTCGAGCTATTCTTGTTGCTGTCAGAGCGATTCATGACAGGGCAAATAATAATAAAAATAAGCATTTTGAATTGTTATTTTGAATATTGAGTTACTATTTTGAAGACACACGAATAGGATTGTGTACAGAGGGGGTTCGGATTTTGGAAGTTTTTAATGTGCATATATGTTACATAATATTACACAATATCAATAATGTTGATTTTTAACTCAAAAATAACTATTATTATAAAATGTTAAAATGGGTTATATATTTAATATCTATATAATATCTATTTGATATAATAATAATAATAATTGTAGCAGATTCGAACAATCAATCATTGTTTGGGATAGTGTGGGATTATATGACATTCTGAACATATTGTTGCGAGAATGATACACTAGATTTGTAAATACGCAAGTACAAACGAATGCAAACGAATGCAAACGAATGCAAACGAGCACTTGTTAGTGTAATCAAATATAAACGAGTGTACACTTACGTGCATTTGATTAAACGAGCACTTGTTAGTGTAATCAAATATAAACGAGTGTAAACGAATATAAACGAGCATTTACAAGTGTAATCAAATATAAACGAGTGTATGTACGCTTGTTCTGCTTGCTCTAAATTCCACATAATCATTGTTCCATTCAACCAATATTTTGTTCCAATAATCATATTCATAGTTCTAATTCATTAAATATTTGTTCTAAACTATTATATCTGAAATAAGTGTCAATTTATGGCACTGAACATATATCTGAAATAAGTGCTAAAAAATCCCCGACCGTCAGCACTTTTTTTGTGAATGTTCTTGACAATTGCCGTGCGTGTGGTAGAGTATGGTTGTGCGAGACGATTGAAAACGGTTTTCAGTCTTGCTAGGGTCTTAAAACAGAGGAGTAGTAAAATGGCTAAGAATCCGAATCAAGTTTGTGAGAGTGCCTTCAATGTGCGAATCGATCGGGAAAAGAATAGAGTTGTGATTGATTTCGATCGGTCCCTTGCATTCCCGATTGTAGAATCGTTGAAATCTTGTGAGGATGGGATTGTTGAAGGGCGGCAGAGTGCGGCGGTTAGGGCAATGTCTTACAAGATTGTGAATGCAATGGAACAGCTTTATGCTATTCCAAATACCAATCTGAGTGAGATAGAATTTGACCTTGAATCAGTAAACTGAAAAAGTAATTAAATCCCATATATTGGCATAAAAATGTTAATATACTGGGATTTAATTCATTTTAAGAACAGGATAGAAAGGATAGATTGACATGATTTATAATAAAATCACAGTTGGATTTGTTGTTCAAACATATAAAAACGAGCGTTGTGTTAGTCAAGAATTTATTGCTGGGAATCAAGTTGATTATGAATATATAGATGGAACTCCATTAGAAAAAGATAAAACTGGTAAAGAAAATTATTTCCCATTTAACATGGAACAGCCACAAATAGTGCCATGATATGGCACATTGTTTCAAATTAGAAAAACTAGAAAAAATAGAACTAGAAAAATTAGGCATTATTTTCGGTTTTTATTTGACAAAGCTGGTGTGATGTTTTAATCTTCTTGGTTGAGGCGCAGTGATGGATTGTTGTGCCATAGTCTTGTCACGTTTTTCATAAAGGGTTAACCCAATGAGTATCGTTCGTTCTGATTCCAGCAATCGTAGAACATATAATAAAATGATTACTTTAGCGCCGATAGAGACTGGTGTTAATAAACAAACTGCAATGGCAGTAGGTTCGGCGAACAATTACAGTCCACAAACTGAGGATGCAATAGATCGTGCATTGGGGTTTGAAAGTAGTAAAGGATTTATTGATCGTCTTTTTCAGAAAAATCTTTCAAATCTTGTTATTGCTATTGGTACTTCAAGTTTAGTTGAAGACGAAGAATTTGAAGATGACGATGAAGAGGATGAAGAGGATGAAGATGATTTTGAAGATGATGAATTTGATGATGAAGAGGATGAAGAGGATGAAGAATTTGAGAGTTTGCATGATTTATTGAGAAGTGAGCGAATTGATCGTTATGCTTCTTTGCTTCGCATTCGTGAAAGAAAAGCAATTTCCATTTTTGATTGAATTGCAAAAATGCTATTATATGAGAAATTACTAATAGAAGATATAGATAAGCTTATAAACGATATGCTTTCCTTTGAAAAGCATTGTCATTGGCCTAATAAACAAATACCAGAATGGGTTCAAGAATTAGCAGAAAAGTACAATTGTGATTCTGGTAGTTCTCATATTACTCATGTTGTTTGCAGTTTTTCGAGACAATAAGACATGTTATTATTGTGTGGAATTAAACAATCTGAAATGATTTCTTATTCACTTCATAGTTATGAATAGAATAGAAAAACTTATTATATGGTTTTTTGAAACAAGTGACTTTAATAGAATATTTATTCTGTTTGCTATTATCATTTTAGAATATTTGTTCATTTCGCTATTATCATTTTGCTAACTAAAATATAATTCATTTTGCGCGTTTTTTATTTATATATCACTACATATCTGAAATAAGTGCCAAAAATATTAATTCTGTCTAAAAATTGTTCTTGACAATTTGCATTAAACGTTTTATAGTGCAGAGTAGTAGATCACTTGCAGAAAACGGTTTTCTGTAGTGATTCTAAAAGGAGTAAAGACCGATGGCTCTTGCGACTATTATGAGAATGCGAAAGAATTCACGTCCAACGGAATATTGGAATATTGCAAAAATGTATGCTAAAAACATTCAGCACTTGTTTGTTGAAAATGCTGAAAGTGTTATAGCTACTACATCATTTGTTTTTCAAGGGCCACATTCTGTAGGTATTGCCAATGATTTAAGAGGTGGCAATTGGGGACATTGGGTTCGTACTAAATTGCAAAGTCATGGTGAGAATCCTTGGCATGATATTGCTTGTACTATAGTAAGAGGTTGGACTTCATATGATTCATATGAGGTACCAAAGCGTTTGCTAGATTGTTTTGATTTGACGTTGCGTGATATTGATCGTTTGTTTGGTTTGCCTGTGAATGGGCAGATTTCATATCTTGATTTGCCTGTGATTTTGAAGACTGCATTTTTGCGTCCGAATCTTCCTGTTAGTGGTCAATTTGACAGTGGTCAATTTGACAGTGGTCAATTTGACAGTGGTCAATTTGACAGTGGTCAATTTGACAGTGGTCAATTTGACAGTGGTCAATTTGACAATGTGTTGAGTGATTCGTTAGAATTGTCACGGGTATAGAAGGATTTGGCGCAATGAATGTGCGAAAATTTCTGTCTTATAAAGAAGCTCAAGAAATTGTTCAGAAGGCTGGAATAAAAACTCAAACAGAATATTATAACTGGAAAGAACGTCCCAGTGGCAGGAAATATGGAACTGGTTTTCTTTCTTATAATGAAGCTCAGAAAATTATACAACAATCTGGAATAAGAAACAGTACAGAATTTCGTTCTTGTGGAGAACGTCCTTGCAATATTCCAGCAAGGTGACTCCTTTTAGAAAAGATTTTCTTTCTTATAAAGAAGCTCAGAAAATAGTTCAAAAAGCTGGAATAAAAACTCAAACAGAATATAGAAACTGGAAAGAACGTCCTAATAACATTCCATCAACACCAGATAGAACTTATAAAAATGAGTGGAATAGTTGGGGAGAATTTTTAGGTACTGATTTTCTTTCTTATAAAGAAGCTCAGAAAATTGCACAACAAGTTGGAATAAAAACTTATAGAGAATATAGAAACTGGAAAGAACGTCCTTTTAATATTCCATCAACACCAAATACAGTTTATAAAAATGAGTGGAATGGTTGGGGAGAATTTTTAGGTACTGGTTTTCTTTCTTATAAGGAAGCTCAGAAAATAGTACAACAAGCTGGAATAAAAACTTATAGAGAATATCATAACTGGAAAGAACGTCCTAATAATATTCCATCGAATCCTGATAGAATTTATAAAAATGAGTGGAATGGTTGGGAGAAAGAGTTTCTTTCTTATTCTTTCTTATAAAGATGATAGGCACAGATTCTCTTACTTATGAAAGGATTTGAACACAATGAATGTTCGAAAATTTCTTTCTTATCATGAAGCTAAAGAAATTGTTCAAAAAGCTGGTATTAAAACTGTTACAGAATATTGGAACTGGAAAGAACGATCTAGTGATATTCCAGCAGTGCCGAATATAACTTACAAAAAAGAATGGAATGGTTGGGGTGAGTTTTTAGGCACTGGTAATGTTAGTAAAAAAGAGTTTCTTTCTTATAAAGAAGCGCAGAAAATAGTTCAACAATCTGGAATAAAAAGCAAAACAGAATATAGAAATTGGAAAGAACATTCTAATAATATACCATCATCACCAGATACAGTTTATAAAAAAGAATGGAAAGGTTGGAGTGAGTTTTTAGGTACAAATTGTTCTCATGAAAGGAGTCAATAAAATGAATTTGAATAGATTTCTTCCTTATAAGGAAGCGCAAGAAATGGTACAAAAAGCTGGAATTAAAACCAGTTTGGAGTATCGTAATTGGCAAGACGATTTCAACAATGTCCCATCAGAACCAAGCAAAGTTTATAAGAAGGATTGGAAGGGATGGGGTGAATTTTTAGGTACTAAAACAGTCTCCAGTAAAGCTGGAACTTTTCTTCCTTATCATGAAGCTCAGAAAATAGTTCAAAAAGCTGGTATTAAAACTAGTACTGAATTTCGTGATTGGAATCATCCTGATAACATTCCAGCAGCGCCTAATAGAACTTATAAAAGTGAATGGAATGGTTGGGAAGAGTTTTTGAGTACTACTGTTGATATTCCACTTAAACCAATTCGTATTATTGTTTATGTAAGTGGTGGAGTGGTTCAAAACGTTTTATCTGATCGTTCTGGTATAGCAGTTATGATTGTAGATTATGACAATGAAAAAGTTGAAAACAAGGAAAGAAAATTTGAAAATATTGTAGTTGATTGCGAGTATATAAACAAGACAATTCAAAGAGTTGAAGAATGAGTTAGCTTGATGTGGTTGGCTTTCTTGTTGTTTTTGAGACATAGACATGAACAGCAAAAACAGGTTTCTTTCTTATAAAGAAGCGCAAAAGATTGTGCAAAAAGCTGGTATTAAAACTGTTACAGAATATAGAAATTGGAAAAAGAATTGTCCTTATAATCTTCCAGAAAATCCTCATATAACTTATGCTAATGAGTGGAAAAGTTGGAGTAAGTTTTTAGGTTTTTATTTTCTTTCTTATAAAGAAGCACAACAAATAGCGAAAAAAGCTGGTATTAAAAGTCGCCAAGAATATAAAAACTGGGAATATAGATGGGCAGATATTAAACCTAATAACATTCCATTGTGTCCTGATAGAGTTTATAAAAACGAGTGGAATGGTTGGGGTGAATTTTTAGGTATTACTGTTAAGAGGTAAGGATTGTTCAGAAATTGCTTTGTTGAGTAATATGAATGAAGAATCTGAAATAAGTGCCATTTTTTTCAAAAATTGTTCTTGCATATTCTCAACGATGAGAGATAATGTACAACGTGAAGCGATATGGTTTGTAGAGACTATATCGGCTTTACAGTATAACTTGACATTTTAAGGAGAATCATATTGGACTCATTGGACACTGCTGTTAACAAGTTGCGAGCAAAGATTGTTTCAGATAGGAAATTGGTGCAATCTTCTGTAGCAATGATTAAAGATACTATAAATGATTTAGAGAGTTTTATTAGAAATTGCGATGCCAGATTAGCGGCTTTGAATGCTTTGTTAATTGACAATGTTAACTTTTCGCGCAAAGTAGAGCATGGTTGTGTTGAGCAGTTTTGCAAACAATGTGACGGGGAGTGAAACAATGATAGCATTGAGTTACGGAACAATTCCAGTTGATTTGTGTATTGATGAACCATATAAAATGGTTTTGATACCAGAGCATTTTGAAACAGGGTATAGATTCTCATCTTGAGGCAGTGTTTATTAAACAAACGGGTAATAAAATAGAGATTTTGGATAGTAAATCTATGCGTTGTTTTTTGAGACGTTGTATGGAATCTGGTGTTGAGAATGCTCAAGATTTAGCATCGTGTATTATGTTTACTCTTAATTATGAATGGATTTGATATGATATATTGTTTGGTTGTTTTAGTATTGATTAGTTTGATTTACAAGCATTTGTATTTTTTGTATTGTAAGGAATATGATGTTCGTTGTAAACAGTTTGTTGAAAATCAGACTGTTACTATGAAAACAACAGTTGTTATGGAAATTGATGGTGTTATAGTTGAATATATTATTGAATAGTTTCATTTTGCGCGTTTTTTCTTTTCTTCAAAACATATCTGAAATAAGTGCTTAAAAAATGCCAATTTTTTCAAAAATTGTTCTTGCATATTCTCAAGGATGAGAGATAATGTGCAACAGTGAAGCAATATGGTTTGTAGGCCAGATCGGCTTTACAGTATAACTTGATATACAAGGGATTGATTTATGAAGAAGCATAATGGGATTAACCATACTTGGGAACAGATTACTGTCAAGCCAGCTAAAACCAAAGGTGAATATCAAGGCGCCAAGAAATGGCAGTTAGACTGCTTTAAACAACTTAAAGATTCTCCCAGAATGGTCATGAATGCCCCTATGGGTAGCGGTAAAACCTGGGAGATGTGTCTAATCACGGCGTACAAGCTTCAAAAAGATTCAAAACTTCGTGCTTTGATTGCAGTACCACAAACTAATATTGCAGACGGATTTTCAGTAATTAAAATCCTAATGCCGAATGGAGACAAACTAGATTGGATACCACAGCACAATCTTTGTTATGAGTATCCAACCGAAGGAACAATCAATGCGGTTATGAATTTTCTTGGCAATCCACATTCGCCAGAATTCTTAAATGACAGAGTTGTTCTTTTAACTCATAGCACACTGGTTGCTGTTTATCGACGTTTGAAGATGGCAAATCAATTGTCATTGTTTCAAAATTCCTTAATTTGGATAGACGAAGCGCATCACATACTAAACAGTGAAATTGAGGATATTGATGGCCAGCCGGTAAATATCAACAACGGTTTAGGCGAGTTGATATCTTATTTCACGAAACATGAACATAATGTTCAATTCGGTTTGTCAACAGCAACCTTTTTTCGTGGCGATCGTTGCTCTTTGTTAAATCCGCAAATGATGGAGAAATTCACTCGTTTTAATTACCCAATCAATGAATATCTCAAAACGATGCAACATCTGCGATCATTCAAATTAGATTTTGTTTTATGTGGTTTGGATCGAATGAAAGCCATTGAAGAAGAAATTATAACCGGAGAAGACAAAAAGGATATAGTTTATATTCCTCATCCAATTTCTAGACATTCCACCCGGAACAAGTACAAGGAATCTGATCAAATTATTTCATTGTATGAAAAGAAATACGGCACCAGAAATAATACAAAAGACGGTTTGATTGTTTTAGGAGATGGGGAAAAGCAGTTTAAAATCATTGATTTAGTTGATGAATCAAATCGCCCAACAAAAAAGAAAACATTGGCAAAGTCAACAAAAGACAAAAAAGATTTAGATGCTATTGTTACCCTTAACATGTTCAAGGAAGGGTCTAATTGGATTTGGGCCAATCGGGTTATAGTTATTGGCGCTAGAAATTCGTTGGTTGATACAATTCAAATTATTGGTAGACTTTTCAGGGATGCTGAGGGTAAAACTTCCATTGAAGTTGTTCATTTGTTGCCATTTTCATTGGATCAAGCAAAGCCTGAATTCAAGGATAATCTTAATGATTATCTAAAGGCCATTTTTGCATGTTTGATTCTTGAAAACGTTTTTGATACTGTTAAGGTTAAAATCAGGAAAACTACTGGTGCTGGAAAGACTGCATTTTATGATAACCGCAATTGGTTGTCATATTGTTTGCCAGACTTGGATAAACAATTGCAAGTCGTTACCGATGTAGTTGAATCCATTATTAGTCAAGAGCATCTTGATAGAAGCTCATTTAATAAATGCAAAAAATCTATTTTTGCAGTTTTGAATAATCACAAGATTGATGCGCATCAAGATGTGCTTGCAAAATACATCTGGAGTGCGCTTTGTAGTAAAACTTTGAAGTGTGACGGATTCAAAACCAATCAGTTGAATTTTGATACGCTTCAATCAAAGAATCCGATTGGTTACATTACCAGATATACAACTGGTGAATGTGGGATTGATACTCTTGACAAGCTTCGTGAAGCTATGCGTGCTGGCAAGTGCATGGATATTGATAAAACAACGGAAGTGCTTCACGCAATGAGGAAAGAAGGCAAGATTATGAATGTAGATGAATACGAGGTATTTGCTGCTTCCAATGGTTATTGGAGTTCTGTTTTGGAATATCGTGAATCACAGCGCAAATCACATAGCAAGAATTAAAAATTAGTTCTGAAAGGAATTAACAAATATGAAATTAAATGAAAAAAGATATGGCACTGATAATTGGCTTAAACAACCAGACATGAAGAAAGATTTCATCAGTTGGACTTCTTTAGGAGTAGATGATAACAGACGGAAACATGGCACTGATTTTCTTTCTTATCATGAAGCTCAGAAAATTGTTCAACAAGCTGGTATTAAAACTGTTACAGAATATAGAAACTGGAAAGAACATCCTAATAATATGCCAGCAGCGCCTAATAAAACTTACACAAATGAGTGGAATGGTTGGGGAGATTTTTTAGGTACTGATTTTCTTTCTTATCATGAAGCTCAAGAAATTGTTCAACAAGCTGGTATTAAAACTCAAAAAGAATATCAAAGATGGAAAGAACGTCCTAGTAATATACCAGCAAATCCATATATAGTTTATAAAAATGAGTGGAACAGTTGGGGAGAATATTTAGGTACTGATTTTCTTTCTTATCATGAAGCTCAAGAAATTGTTCAACAAGCTGGTATTAAAAGTAACCAAGAATATAAAAGATGGAAAGAACGTCCTAGTAATATACCAGCAAATCCAAATGATGTTTATAAAAACGATTGGAACAGTTGGGGAGAATATTTAGGTACTGGTAATGTTCGTGAGAAAGATTTTCTTTCTTATAAAGAAGCTCAAGAAATTGTTCAACAAGCTGGTATTGAAACTCAAAAAGAATATTTTTCTTGGAAAGAACGTCCTAATAATATTCCAACAACACCAAATAGAACTTATAAAAACGAATGGAATGGTTGGGGTGAATATTTAGGTACTGATTTTCTTTCTTATCATGAAGCTCAGAAAATAGTACAAAAGGCTGGAATAAAAACTAAAACAGAATATAAAAGATGGAAAGAACGTCCTAATAATATTCCATCAAATCCAAATGATGTTTATAAAAACGATTGGAACAGTTGGGGAGAATTTTTAAGTACTGAAACAAGTTCTTCTCAAATAGCCATGAAACTATTTGTAGAAAAGCGCAAAATAGCTGTTTAAAGGAAATACCAACATGAAAGTAAATCAAAAAGATTGGTCTTGTCCTAAAAAACAAATAGCTAGACTGATGACAATCATTAAAAAATATCAGTCTAATTTCTCCAATAACCTACCACAAGAAAAACAATATTGGACTATGGCAGGACAATGTGCGAACCACAACGGAGAACCCAAAGAAGGCAGCGAAATACAACAAATGCTTTCTGTAGGTTTAATACAACCACACCAATTTCGAGGAGTAGAAATAAACTATGATATTCATCAACTCAACAAAAAAGCATTTCCACATTTAAACTGGATCAACAAAGATTTTTACTCAGCAATGTCAACAGCGTATGCTAACAACGAATTTAATCCAGCTATTGTAAATGCTGATTTGACTTCTACACCAGAAACAGGTTGTAGTTACATTAGTAGAATTCTAGCTTTGCTGTCTTCTTGTCAATCTCAGAACATACTACTGATAGCAAATTTGATTATTAGAATGAAACACTATAAAGAGAAAAACGGCGATTATATTGTGGATAAACTCAATGAATATCCTCAATTCACACACGTTATGTCTCATGATAATTGGAATATGCAGGAGAGTTATTACAGATATGATGGTACTGGGGATATTGGCGGCAGAACCTATATGGGGACACTGGTTTTCACCAAAAAGGCGCAAACAATATGCAACTAAATGAAAAAAGATATGGCACTGATAATTGGCTTAAACAACCAGACAAGAAGAAAGATTTCATCAGTTGGACTTCTTTGGGAGTAGATAACCCCAATGATGAGAATTGGCTTTCTTATGAGGAAGCTCAGAAAATAGTTCAAAAAGCTGGTATTAAAAGTTGCCAAGAATATTATAACTGGAAAGAACGTCCTAGTAATATACCATCAAGTCCATATAAAACTTACAAAAATGAGTGGAATGGTTGGGGAGAATATTTAGGTACTGCTTTTCTGTCTTATGAGAAAGCCAAGAAAATTGTACAACAAGCTGGTATTAAAAGTTGCCGAGAATATTTTTCTTGGAAAGAACGTCCTGATAATATACCAGCACGTCCAGATATAATTTACAAAAATGAGTGGAAAGGCATGGGAGAATATTTAGGTACTGATTTTCTGTCTTATAAGGAAGCTCAGAAAATAGTACAAAAAGCTGGTATTAAAACTCAAAAAGAATATCATAACTGGAAAGAACGTCCTAGTAATATACCAGCACGTCCAGATATAGTTTACAAAAATGAGTGGAATGGTTGGGGAGAATTTTTAGGTACTGGTAATGGCACGACAAATTTTCTTTTTAACAGAAAAGCTAATGAAATTTTACAAAAATATTTGCCGAAAAATCAATCCAGAATAGCTGTGTGAAAGTCAACAAAGTCAAGAAACAGAGAAAACCCAAACAAAAGGAGAATGAAAAATGGCCGGAACTAGAGCGGGAGCACTTAAAGCATGGAAAACTATCAGAACAAATAAACTCAAAAAGAAACGATCTATTGCAGCCAAAAAAGCCAATCAAACCAGAGGCGCAAAAGGTCGATCTAATGCAGCTAAAAAAGCATGGCAAACTATTCGAGCAAAAACATTCTAAATCAATAATATTCTAAATCAATAATATTCTAAATCAATAATATAACACTCACGTTATACCTGAAACTAAGTATAACGGAGTGTTATAGCCGCTGTACAGACAACGAGTCTGTACTGAAATCGATGTCTGTGTATACTACCAACATTCATATAAATGTCAATACAAAAATAAGAATGCAGCAAGCACTATCTAGTACTTACTGCATTCTCACAGGCAAGGCAGTCAGAACAAACGTATACTATCTGTTATTTCTGAAATGTCAACTCTTTTTTATATAATAAAAAACGTCATTGCACTAAATGTTAATCTAGTGCAATGACGCCACGAACCCAATCTAGTGCCTTGAAGTCCAGGACCAGATTCGTATACAAGCCCGACTAATGGCCGGTCAAACACCCACAAATATATATTATCTATTCTTCACTGAATGTCAACTACTATATAAGAAAGAATGCAGCAAGCACTACATCATGCCTACTGCATTCTTTCCCATGTCGCGGACAGTACACCAGACATTCTAATAGTAAAATAAAAAAACGCAATAATATAAAACTATTCAATTAGCACTATTTCCAATTAGCTTACAAATTTCCAATTAGCTTACAAATTTCCAATTAGCTTACAAATTTTCAATTAGCACTATTTTTTAATCTAACACTAAAGTAGCACTATAAATTATTAGCACTAAAGTAGCACTAAAATTTATCAAGATATCTGAAATAAGTGCTAAAAAATTCTTATTATTGGATTGACTATTATCCCGCTATAGGCTATTCTGTAATTAAGCAGACCGAACAAGCGATTCGGTCTATCCGCCCTAACTTGAGTGATGGTCACTTGATAAGGGCTTAATTTCGCTCTGGGAAACTCACCAATGGCACATAAAATCGAAGACCTAGACAATCCTGTTTTTGTCGGCGATGCCGCATGGCATAGACTGGGAACCACACTGCCACACGACAAAGATTTGCCAGCTCGTGAGGCGCTTGAATTAAGTAAGCTGGACTGGAGAACCGATTTGGAGCCGATTAGGTCCATAAACGGCGATGTCATAATTCCAGGACATTTTGCAACAGTTAGGAGTGATTTGTCTCCGAATGACGTTAGAAGATACTTGGGGGTTGTTGGCGATAAATATACGCCAGTACATAATGAAGAGGCTTTTGAGGTTGCGGATATTCTTCGCAATCAATTTGGTGCAAGAATCGAAACTTGTGGCAGTTTGAAAAATGGCAAATTGGTTTGGATGATGGTTTCACTCCCAACACCAGTTAATATCAAGGATGATAGAATTCATGAATATTTCCTGTTAATGACTTCACACGACGGAACGAAACGGGTCACAATGGGATTTACAATGGTTAGGGTTGTTTGTTGGAATACTCTAACAATGGCATTGAATGGATTGAAAGATTCTATTTCAGTACCACATACCAAAACAGCACCAGAAAAAATGAAGTGGGCTTCCGCTGCAATGGTTGAAAGTAAATTGTATTTCGGTAAATTGTCCGAAATGTTTACTAAATGGGCTAATGAAACTGTTGATCGACGTTTTGTCAAAGCTTATTTGGAAGCGATTTTTCCGGACCCAGTCACTAAAGACGGCAAGGAACCGAAGCGAAATCGAAATCAAAACGTTCGTGACGAAATTACAACCCTATTCAACGGCAAGCAAATTGGCGCTGCTCAAGATGCTACTAATGGTACAGCATATGGATTGTTCAATGCAGTTACTGAATACGTTGATTATGACCGGTCTACTCGACAACATAACGGTCGTCAAGCTGATGATTCTAGACTTGAATCAACGTGGTTTGGAAGTGGCGCAACGTTGCGGTCTAGGGCTGGAAATTTGTTGGAACGAGCTTTGGTTATAAAGAGCAATCCAGAAAAAATGAGTGATTTGGTTTTGTCTGTTAACTGATTGGTTGATTGCAAACAAGGAGAAACTAAAATGTCTGCTATGTTTGATGAAAGCTTAGACTTTGTTAATGGATACGTTAAAGCAAAATTGCGCAATTATGGTAAGGTTGATTGCAATCAACTGTTATCCCAGATTGAAGAAAAGTTTGATACGCTTACTATGAATGAATGGAAGCTTATCATACAAGATGCGTTTCTGGGAAGTTTGGATTTACTGAATATAAAACGAAATCGAGCAAACAAACGGTTCGATACAGTTTGCTATTAAACAGTAAACAAGAATAGCATTCGGGTATGATTGAAAAATCTGCCTGAATGTTATTTTTGCGATTTTTATTCATATCTGAAATAAGTGCTTATCATAACCAATCGTTATATCTGAAATAAGTGCTAAAAATTTCCGAAAATCGAACAATATTATTTGACAAGTTGTGCAGCGTGGTCTATATTGATAGTAGACAAGGCAATCGAATGTCGGTTGTCAGAGGAAAACGAAAGGGACAGACCAAAGGAGAGTACGAAAATGGGAAATCACGTTAATGACCTTCGCACGTTGAATTTTGACGCAACCGTTGATTTGCAGCGTGGCGGAACGAGGGATAACCAGATTGCTACTAAGGCGCTTGGTTATCTGGGAGATATGGACCAATCAGACCGCAAGGCGGTTTCAGCCTTGTATGCCAAGATTGTCAACGCCACCAGTAAGAATACTGACGTTGACATTGTCCGGGCGGCTTTGCTTGCGGCCGCCAGCGCGTTTACCCTTGATAGCTTGATGGTTGCGGCCGATAGGCGCCCTGCTAGTCTCAAGCCGAAAATCAATGATGAGGTTATGAATTTGATCGCAAAGCGACATCCAAACTGGCAGGAAGTTGGGGTTTTCAATCCGCAAGATTTCGTGACCTTGTTTAATAAGACTACCGAAGAGGTTAGGGCTGCGCGCAAGGCCGCAAAGAACAATGTCGAAACGGTTGAAGCCGAAACCGTCGAAGCATAATCGGAGCTTCTTTGGTTGCAGCGGGTTCGGTATGGGTGAAAACCTATGCCGAACCCGTTTGCTTTTAACCCATAAAAAACATATCAATCTGAAATAAGTGCTAATAATTTTCTGCACAATACTTGACAACCATATTGGCTTGGCGTATACTTTTTATAGAAAGGTAGGAACAAAACGGATGGATCGTTATAAAAATGCTTCTATCGAAATGTTACGACGTGAAGCGTATCTTGTACAAGACGCTTGCAATCTTTCAGGTGTCCTATTGAGTTTCGCGGATGCGGTCATTCGGTTGCGCGAATTAGGAGTTTCTACCTACGATCGACAAGGCATTAATGAACCTACTATTGTAGCGTTTCTCGACAAAATTCATGACCTTTGTGGACGACCAGACCACAATCAAACAATGTCTGCATTCGATGCGTGTCATTTAGCCGATAGTATGGTTCGAACCGTTTAAGGAGTTTAATATGATTCGTGAGTTTAGGATTGAGCAATTTCGTTTGGTTTACAAAGAGCAATTGCAACTTGCAACTGAAACGTACCCAGATGATTACCCTTGGGCGCATAAGGCTACAGTCATTCATGGCTTTGCAGGAATGGTTGCAATCTGATTAATCTGGACAAGTATTTGTATCCTGATACGTTTGAATAGTCTGAACATCATATTATATCAATAGAACTTCCATATGGTTAAATAGAACCAATGGAAGCAAAGTATCAACAATCTGAAATAAGTGCATTGATATATGTTAAGAACAAAATAAAACACTTATTTCAGATAGAGGACATA
>Ga0137334_1000077_pt1 | contig 14563 bp, 19 predicted proteins | sample EasRivERMLT262_2_FD_104776 | JGI IMG/M metagenome (GOLD analysis project Ga0137334, IMG submission 104776) | Soil microbial communities from meander-bound floodplain in the East River, Colorado, USA - East River MetaG ERMLT262_2 | ecosystem: Environmental > Terrestrial > Soil > Floodplain ...
AGCAACTTCGGTTTCGGGACTCCCAACAACAAGCTGTATGCTTCCGGGCTGCCATAATTTTAATGCTCTAAAAATGTGACTATAACGCAAAGAGACGATCCATCGGGATCGTCTCTTTGTCTAAAACTGGGATTGCATCGAGCCTGTATAAATATCCAGCCGAAAACTTTTTAGTCTCACCTATCTGCCTGCCCAGCGGAGAGGCTCTCGCCACGGTGCTGCTGTATATCCTCCTATTTGGACCTGCCCCCCAAGCCGACGAAGGGACCGCGGCCCACATCTGGCGAATCCTGATGGCAGGACAAATGCTGAGCTTGTCATAATCAAAGGCGGCGGGCATGAATGTCTGGTGTCACATCAGCGTCAAGTCTCTCCGATCATGAATTCGTTTTTAGCAAAGCATACGGCGGAGTGAATTTGTTCGTCTACGCGCAGGGCTGAGCAGACGATCATCGCATCACCCATAATTCCCAGCTTACTTCATGTAGAAATCATGTGCCTTTAATAAACGCTTAATCCTGCATTGCTATGGTGAAAATAGACCGCCATGTCCGGCGGTTAGCCAATTTTGACCCAGACCCAGGAAAGGAGAAAAAATGGATACAACAACCATCACATTGATTGTCGTTGCAGTCGCCATTGCTTTGATCGTTGGAGGTCTGTTTGGTGTGGCGCTGGGGCGCCGTCAACGGACGAAAAAACTTCAGGAAAAATTCGGTCCTGAGTATGAACGCACCATCAACGAATTGGGAGATCAGCGTCAGGCTGAACATGAACTTGCAGCGCGTCTCGAGCACGTGAAGGCACTGGATATTCGTCCACTTTCTGCAGAAGAGATCGAGCGCTTTACAGCCGAGTGGCAGGAGACCCAGGCGGCGTTTGTTGACGAGCCGTCAGTAGCCCTACAAGTAGCAGATCAACTGATTGGCAGAGTCATGAAAGCCAAAGGTTATCCAGTTGAAGATTTCGAGCAACAGGTGGCAGATATATCGGTGGATTATCCCGATCTCGTAATGGATTATCGCGGGCTGCACCTCATTGCCGTTAAGGATGAAAAAGTGGACACCGAAGAAATGCGCAAGGCAATGCTGCATGGACGGGCTTTGTTCAAAGATCTCGTGAGGCACACCGAAAATGTGGAAGAGGTGGAAGTAGTCGAGGCGGAAGAGGTTGATGAAGAGGAGAAGATGTAATGAGACAAATAACCGATACCGGCCGTATCATCACCGTTCCACCTAGGGAGATGGAAGCTCCGCATCTCAAGCAGGAGATCATGCACAGTATCACCGGGTTGATCGCTCTGGGCGCCACTGCTCTCAACATCCTGATCTGTTTGCGTTACCTGCTGATGCTCTTGGATGCCAACCCGGCAAATCCATTTGCCGACTTGGTCTACAGCACCACCGCGCCCTTCCTGGCTGTGTTCCACGGTCTAACCCGCTCACCAGCCTTGATCAACGTTGCCACAGAGCTTAACACCCTGATCGCGATCACAGCCTACAGCTTGCTCGCATGGGCACTCAACCAGCTGGTCCGCATCATGCTTTGGCAAGCCAAATGATCTCTCTGCTGGAGTAGGCATAAAAAAAGTCCCTTCACAATGAAGGGACTTTTCGCTTTAGCGCATATTATCGCGGAAGGTCAGCAACATGACGTAAGCTTGCAACGGGTTTTCACGATACACGTCCGCGCTGAATTCATCTTGCAGGAACTGGCTGTAGCCCGGTTCGTTCTTGATCTCGGGATTATCCAAATTTTGGAATGCCATTTCCCAGGTTGGGAACTGCCGGGCGGAAATCTGCTCACGCGAAAGGACGTTCACATCCTTATGACGCGGATCTGCCTTGATCTTTTCGTACAGGGCTTCCACAGCCTCGTCTGGTCCTTCCAACACCTGCATGAAATTTCCGCCTTTATATAACAGCAGCCCCGTAACATCCTTGGATGAATTATTCTCGCGGCTGATCTTTAGAATATCCAACAACTCTTCGTCGTTGAGCGGTTTTACTGAAGTACTGACGTAAACGAGAGAAAGCATAAGTTTTTATCCTTTTCCCAATTATATCCCGTGTGCAAAATTTGAATGGGTTACACAACGCCAATCTACAGAGAACACCACTACCGGGTAGAATAGGCGCAATATTGGTACTCAAGGAGCGCGCGATGGAACGCAAAACACAAACAGGTTATTTGATGCTGGCTGATATTTCAGGGTATACCTCCTTTGTCGCCAGGACCGAGATCGAACACGCTCATATCGCGCTCTCCTTCCTGCTGGAAACCATCGTGGAAAAATTAAGTGTCTGTCTCACCATCTCCAAGCTGGAGGGTGATGCAGTCTTTTGTTATTGCGAGACAGACAACCTGCCCGAGGGCAAATCCCTGTTGGAACTGATCGATCAGACCTATCTGGCGTTTCGCGATAAAGCCCAGGATCTATGGGCTCACGCAACCTGTGACTGTAAAGCGTGCAAAGCCATTCCCACGCTCGATCTAAAGTTCATGGTCCATCACGGCGATTTCATTATTCAACAGGTGGCGGGGATCAAAGACCTGTTGGGCACAGACGTCAACCTCATCCATCGGCTAACGAAGAATCATGTCACCGAGTTCACGGGCTGGCAGGGCTATGTTCTCTTCACACATCAGGGCTTGGAACGCGCGCAAGCTGACAAATCCGCTTTTGTTCAACAGACCGAAGCCTATGAACATCTCGGCGCTGTGGAAACCTACGTGATGGATCTGCATGTCCGTTATGATGCGCTGAAGGCTTCGTAGTATGTTTTATAAAAGGCATCTAATTTTCCTTGACAGCTCTCTCTGCCATTGGTAAACTCGGAAATAGGTATTCATTTTTTAAAGAAAGGAGACGCGTTATATGTTAAATTCAAAATCGGCGCTTGTTCGCGATATCCCCATGGGCGCGTCTCTGCATAGCAGTTAAGCCAGTCTTTTTGATTCAACTTATCTGCCACGGGCGTACCCATCCCCGTGGCATTTTTATTTAACTACACAGCCGCGTCTCTTCGCCTGCAACCCAACCGAACAGACACGTCCCTGTTCACTCTACCAGCCACGGAAATTTTCTGTGGCTGGTTTTTTATTTTCGTCCTGAGCGGAGGGTTGAGTAGCCCGAGTGCTCTTCGAGGGCGTATCGAAACCCGCAGTCGAAGGACGCCTTAGCAAATACGCTTCGACTACGGTGCCAAAACCGCACCTCCGCTCACATTGTCCCGGCGCTCTTTCGGGAGCGCGAAGAAACAACAAAAGAAAGGAATGAATTTTATGTTAGCACAAGCCGCACAAGTTCTTTACATCCAAGGCACAACATCTGCCCACGAGTTTCAGACCGGGCGTTTAACGAATCAACTTATTCATATAAAAATTACAGGAAACCCTGACAATGCATACAAACAACACAGACGAAACAGACGTCGTCTTTCGAAAAACTACTGGACATTACACCGTCCACGCCAACGGGCGAGATATAGATTGCGGACTCTCGTCCCTCATACGTAAACAACTGATCTATCCCACCGCCGACCCATCATCCCTGCGCCACAGAGTGCAGGAGGTACGTGAGCTTGACCATGTGGACCCGATAGCCATCGGCGACCACGTCCGCTTTGTGGATGTAGAACAAAGCCGCGGCATGATTACCGAGGTTCTGCCTCGCCTCTCCAAGCTTTCGCGCCCCGCTACCGTTCCTGGTCAACACGTCTTCGAGCAAATCATCGTAGCCAACGCAGACCTGGTCATCCCCGTGTTCGCCGTCGCGGATCCAACTCCCAAGTGGGGCTTGCTCGATCGGTATCTCGTCTCGGCTGAATCATCCAAACTACCGGTCTTGATCGTCATCACCAAACTTGACCTGGCATGGAAGAACAAGGAACTTGAGGCAGATCTTGAGGCTTATCGCCGCGCAGGCTACCCGATTCAACTGGTCAGCGCGGGTACCGGTGAAGGCATTGATGAACTCAAACAGATTCTGCAAAGACGCATGTCTGTGCTCGTCGGTAAATCTGGCGTAGGGAAGACCTCCCTGCTGAACGCCGTCCAACCGGGTTTGGGGTTGCGTGTCAAAGCAGTCAGCAAAGGCGAGCAAGGCAAGGGGCGCCACACCACCACGCATCTCGAAATGTTCGAGTTGGAATTTGGCGGCACCATTGTAGATACACCCGGCATCCGCGAATTTGGTCTCTGGGAGATTGCCGGTGAAGAACTGGCCTACTTATTCCCAGAGATGGCAAACTTTGTCGGTCAATGTAAATTCGGTTTGAGCTGTCAACACGACCGCGAACCGGGCTGCGCTATCCGCAGAGCCGTGGTATCTGGCGAGATCAGTCCGCACCGTTATAAGAGTTATATGAACCTGCGGGGTGAGCTATGAGATCGATGGCTGCCTCCTTCGGGGATTTTAGGTGCGCGCATTGCCGTAACATCGTCTCTAGTGCGCATCTGCTCTCGGGTGTCAACAACCGCAACCACTGCCCGTATTGTTTATGGTCATGTCACCTTGATCTGTTCGCTGCGGGCGACAGACTGTCCGCGTGCAAGGGGCAGATGAAGCCGATCGGGTTGACCATGAAAAAGAGCAGGAACAAGTACCGGCTGGAATCCCGAGGCGAGCTGATGTTGATCCACGAATGTACCGAATGCGGGACGCTATCCATCAACCGCATCGCCGCCGACGATGATCCAGAAAATATCCTGACCATTTTTCAGGATTCGTTCCTGTATGGTCATCCCATGCGCCAGTTATGCGAAGGACAAGGTATCGTCATGCTAAGTGCAGAGGCAACCGAGATGGTCTGCAAACAGCTTTACGGGCAAAATATAGAGCAATTCACTGCGTAATAGACCCAAAACAGACCCTGCCGTGAGCAGGGTCTGTTTTATTGCCCCGTATTTTGCCCCATTAGTGTGTTACACTGATACAGGCATTTCATAAACAAGTTGTTTATTACTTGGGGGAAAACGGAGGCTGTTCCATAGGGAACATCCATCAAGACCCAAGCCCGTTAATTGAAGTTCAGTATGTTTCGAAGTAAAGGAAACCAAGCATGGATTCTAAAGAAACAGCACAGGCTCTCATGGATTCGGTCCAGAGAGGTCGTTTTGACACCGCCAAAACCTTCCTCTCCGATGATTTTCAGATCAGCGGCTTTTCCTCAAAACCACTTAACAGCAAGAAATGGCTGAATATCATCGCCAATCTGAAGATGGCGTGCGCCGACCTGAACTATCACTTCCAGGTGCAGGGCACAGAAGGCAATGTGGTCCACACCACCTCCCAACTGAGCGGGACGAACAGTGGTGCTTTTGATTTCACCGATATCAATATGGGTGTGATCTCAGCCACGAACAAGAAGTTTTCGATCGCCATGGAAAAGACCCAAATAACGGTAAAAAACGACAAGGTCACTTCATGGACGGTGGAGCCGACGGAAGGCGCGGGATTGAAAGCGATCCTCGGTCAACTCGGCGTCAAATTACCGGAAGCCGAACGTAAAAGCAATAGTAAAGGTAGAAGGAAAACGTCATGAATAAAAGAGAAACTGTTCAAGCATTAATGGATGCTGTCCAAAAAGGTGAGTTCGATATCGTACGTTCCATGCTCGCAGATGATTTTCAATTCAGCGGGCCTGTCCCTGAACCACTCAACGCCGAAGCCTGGTTGGGTATGAGCGCCAGTTTGAAGGCGGCTTTCCCCGACTTGAACTATCACTTCAAGGTGATCGGCGCGGATGGCGATGTGGTGAAATCCACTTCACAGTTGAGCGGCACGCACGACGGTTCGTTCGACCTCACAGGCATGCACATGGGTGTGATCCCCGCCACGAACAAGGCCTTTTCTGTGAACCTTGAGAAGACCAAGGTAACTGTCAAGAACAATAAGATTTCTGCATGGGCTGTGGAACCCAACGATGGCGCCGGCTTAATGGTGATCTTGAAACAGCTTGATGTCAAATTGCCGGTAGCGTCCTGATCCACGCGCTGGCAGTGTGGAAAATTAAATCCAACAGTTGATCTGAATAACTGTTTTTATGTGTGGTCTCAACCGCCGACACTGTCATGGGGTTGGCGGCTTTTTATTTAACCGAGCGATCGGAGAAAGCAGTAACAATGGAAGTCAAAGTATATGTAGGAAATTTGTCCAAGTCCACCACGTCGGAGGAATTAAACACCCTCTTTACACAAGCTGGAGCCGTCACCGCAGTGGATATCATCAAGGACCGCAAGAGCGGCGAGTCAAAGGGTTTTGCCTTTGTCACCATGGGTGCGCAAGATGAAGCCGATAAGGCGATCAGCATGTTCAACACCCACAAAATTGGTGAGCAGGAATTGAAAGTGAACATCGCCAAGCCGAAGGAATAAAGCTTGTCCGGCTTAATCAATTGAAGTGAAAGGATCGCCCCCGCATTATCAATGGGGGCTTTCCCTTTCATCAAAGATCGCAGCAATATGATGGGGATCATTTCACCTGATTCATCACAACCAGCTTCGCAATTATTTTCCTTGCAAGAGAAAGTACAATGATCAAATTAATTTCAACCACACTGATCGAACGACCCGTTAAACAGGTCTTTGATTTCATCAGCACAGCCAAGAACGATGTTCAATGGCAGGACGGAGCATTGGCAACTTCCCAACTTACACTGAACCCCATCGGCTTGGGCACATTGTTCAGCAGTCTACGCTATTTTATGGGGCGCCGCTTACAAGGCAAATTTGAAGTAACCGAATATGAGCCAAATAAAAAATATGGTTTCAAGTCCTTGTCTGGTCCCATTCAAACACAGACCCTGTACAGTTTCGAGATCCATCAAGATAGCACCCGGGTCGATGCCAGCCTGCAGGTTAAGCAATCGGGCTTTTTTAAAATGACCGATGCGCTCGTTACCAGATTTGCAAAAAAACAATTAAACGATAATCTCACTGCCTTGAAAAACTTTTTGGAAGCGGATAAGCATCTCCCTCTGGCTGTACATTCCTAATTTCATTTCGTTTTGTGTTACACTGCTATAGACATGCCATACACAAAAGTTTATCTTTCGGGGGAGATGGCGAATGTTTCATAGGGTACATTCATCAAGGCTTGAACCCGTCAAAGAAGGCAAGAACTATTGAGAAGGAATCCAACATGGATGATATAAAAGCAACTGTTAAAGCCCTCATGTATGCCATCCAAATCGGTGACTACGAGAAGGCAAAAACCTACATCGCTGATGATTTTAAATTCAGTGGGTCTGTGCCCAAACCACTCAACCTCAAGGCCTGGTTTGCAATGCACATGAGCCTGAAAAAGGCTTTCCCGAATCTTGAATATCATTTCCGCGTCGAAAGCATCCAGAGTGGCGGTGTCGTAAAGATCTCCTCCGAACTCAAGGGCACCCATAAAGGCGACCTGGACCTGACGAACATAAAATTGGGCATGATCCCCGCCACGAACAAATCCTTCGCCGCCGGACGTGAACATGGCAAACTGATCATTCAGGATAATAAAGTTGTTTCATGGGTCGTGGAGCCCAATAAGGGCACCGGTATGCTGGTGATCCTGAGTCAACTTGGCGTCAAACCAGCCACAGACTAATCCTGAAACAAAGCGCAGGATCGCGAAAGAGTGCCGCAAGTGATCAACATCCTCTCCAGTATTCATATCTACCAACCCATTAAAAGAGTCTTTGAATTCATCAGCAACCCCGAAAACGATTTTCAATGGCAATATGGCACGTTATCTTCAACCCGCACTTCCGAGATCATCTCGGCCCTCGGTGCTTGTTTTCAAACCACCGGCAATTTTATGGGGCATCGCATCCAAAGCACCTTTCAAGTGACCGAATTCGAATCCAACAAAACATACGGCTTCAAATCTCTCTCCGGTCCCTTGCAATCTTTTACGACCTACACCTTCGCACTCGCCAGCGGCTATACCCAGATCAACCTGGTAACACAAGCCAATGTGGTCAATTTCGTGGAACTCAACGAAAATGTACTCGAAAAGAAACTAAAAAAACAGCTCAAGGAAAATCTGGCGATGCTCAAAAGCATTCTGGAAGTCGGATAAATACAATATCATTTCCAAAAATATACCCCGCTCCCCAGCGGGGTTTTTCGTCCTATAATTAGGGCACATTATTATCTTTTATGCAGGATGGCATTATGAAAGACTTCGATACCCCCAATCCCTTTTTCCGTGTGGACTTGTTGACCGGCTGTAGTAACCTGGTCAGTTTTTCGAAGGCGCTGGATGATAACTTTGAAAATTCCATGCTCGAACCGGTCTCGCTCATCGCTGTGGACTTGTATCAACTGCGCGAGATCAATAAAGCCAAAGGTTTCGAATATGGGGATAGTCTCCTGCGTTGGCTGGGCATCGCCATCAAAGACGAGACCGAATCTACGGTGTACCGGATCTCAGGCGATAACTTCGTGGCAGTGCTCATCGGGAGCAAACATAAAAAGCACGCTGCCACAGCGCAACGGTTGTTCGACCGCCTGAACAGCGAAACTGAACAACTGGGTTTGAAGCCGCCCGTCGCGCGCATGGCAGTCATCCATTTTCCCGATAGTCGCCCGCTTAATCCGCCAGTCGTGTGGAAGAACCTCAACGAAAAAATGGCGGAGACCACCGCCGAGGAACCCATCAAGATCTTTCAGGCAGATACTTCCGAAGAGGACCAAGCCACACTCCGCGCCATTGAACTCATGGCAAAGCGGATCGAAACCCTCGGTGGCACGCTTCAATATACCTTTCGGCTTGCCTACACCGACCCGGTCAGCTCTGCCCCGAATATGCTTGCAATCAGCCGCAAATTAGACCTTGCCCTCGGCGAGGCGATCCTCGAACAAAAACATCTCAGCATTTGCCTGATCGATGGTGACAGCCTCAAACGCTATAACAGCAAGGGCTATGCAGCCGGTGATGATGTCATCCGCAAGATCACGAGCACCTTGAGCGGCGCCTTACGTCCCAATGATTTTATCGGGCGCTGGCGCATGGGCGATGAGTTCATCGTCATTTTGCCCTCGACAACCGTAGAGCAGGCAGCGGTTGTCGGTGAAAGACTGCGTGCCGCTGTGGAATTGGCATCGCAGGGTTGGCTCTTCCCCACTTCCGTCTCGATCGGCATTGCCTATTACCCCAAACACGGACATACATCGAATCAACTTGTCGAATCTGCCGAGAAGGCGTTATCCCTCGCCAAAATGTCAGGCAAGAACCGCGTCATCGTCGCGCCATAGTTTTCACAACACAATCGTATAGAAATTGACAGCCTCCGTGTAGACTCTGAGAGTCTCGTTTGGGTATGCTGGGAGAAATCTCAAACGGAGGCGCTGTCATGAAAACGATCTCGATCTTCCTGGCTCTGATCAATCTACTCTTCGCTGGCTTTCTTATTGCCCTTGATCTTTCCTATAATGAGATACATTTACATACCCTATGGTGGTCTTTGCTTAAACTGTCCACAGCCTCGGTGATCATCGCCATCGGGATTATCGTCTGGCTGGAAGTGACCGGAGCCATCCGTCCAACTCTCGTTTTGCTCGGCAGTCTATTCCTCATCGCCTTGGGACCATCAGCCATTGTGTGGGCAATCCATGTGGCATTGACCACCGGCAATGTGGAAGTTCACATGGCGGTCTATGGCGGCAGTTTGATGGTGCAGGGTATGGCTTCGCTGTTGGGGTTTGCAGAAGAATCTAAAAAGTTGACTGTATCTTAATTTCATCAAATAATATTTGACTTGACAATCCCTGTAAGAAACGTAAAATACCAGCCATCATGAAATTAATGAACCATATTAACTCTTGCTTGTGTCTATGGCGGGGTTCGTAACCACCACCTAAGACACCTTCGCTACCAAGCAGTCAACGACTTAGGACAGTGGCACGCCCCCCGCGCACAAATCCCATGCGCAGGACTAGCTCGCTGTCCTTTTGTTTTATGTTGACTGCTTTTTAATTTGCTTTTCGAGGAGCGCAGTCGAAACGCAAAGTTGCAAATACTTTATAAGTGAAAAGGAAAAACAAAATGTCATACGTACATCCCGAATACCTGGTAGATACCGAATGGGTCGCCGCCCACTTGGACGACGCCAACGTCCGCATCATTGAATCAGATGAAGACCCCTTGTTGTATGCGATCGGTCACATCCCCGGCGCTGTACAAGTGGATTGGTTCAGCACGTTACAACATCCCTTGCGTCGCGATTTTCTGACCAAGGAAACATTTGAAGAAGTCAACTCCAGCCTGGGCATCGCCAATGACACAGCCGTTGTGTTCTATGGTGATAAGTCCAATTGGTTCGCATGCTACGCGTTGTGGCTCTTCCAATATTATGGGCACCAAAATGTAAAGATCATGAACGGCGGACGTCTCAAGTGGGAGCAGGAAAAAAGACCCCTCGTGAAGGAAGTTCCCTCGTATGCCCGAACAACTTACAAGGCGAAAGCAGCGGATAAGTCCATTCGCGCCTTCCGGGATGAAGTCCTCAAACAAAGCAACGGCAAGAAACCGTTGGTAGACGTCCGCTCGCCGAAGGAATATTCCGGTGAATTGATTTCGATGCCTGCCTATCCCCAAGAAGGCGCTACTCGTGGTGGACACATCCCTGGCGCAGTCAGCATCCCGTGGGCGCAGGCGGTCAACGAAGCCGACAGCACATTCAAAACCCCTGAAGAATTGCGCGCGTTGTATGAAGGCAAGAACATCAAATCAGGCGAAGAGGTCATTGCGTATTGCCGCATCGGTGAACGTTCATCCTTGACCTGGTTCGTGTTGAAATATCTGCTTGGTTATCGCAATGTCAAGAACTATGATGGTTCATGGACGGAGTGGGGTAACCTCGTGGATGCACCGATCGAAAAATAATGCCCATCCCTCCCAAACTTCAAGAGATCGTGGATGACTTCGCCAGCATGTCACGCGAAGAAAAACTGGAAACATTGATCGCGTACGCTGAAAGCTTTCCAGCTTTACCCGATTGGCTCAAAGAAAAACGCGACAGCATGGAAGCCGTACCGGAATGTATGACGCCGGTTTTTCTGTTCGGCGAAAAACAACCGGATGGCGGCGTTCATTTTTATCTTGATATTCCACCACAATCTCCAACGGTCCGTGGGCTTGCCAGTATTCTCGCCAATGGTTTGGATGGTTGCACACCTGAAGAAATACTTACCGTGCCCGGCGATTTTTACCTATCAATGAATCTTCAAGAAGCTGTATCACAACAACGCCTTAATGGTTTCGTAGGCGTGCTCGCTCATATGAAACATGAAGCTGTCAGATTATTGGAAAATAAATAATCTTTAATCATTGGTAGAACCATTGGGGGATAATTTTTAAGAAAAAAGGACTTGCGTAGTTTTGATAGACATGCTAAACTATTGAAAGTTCACCCCGACCTGCCCCCCTCAGGCCGGGGTGAACTACTTAAAGGGCATACACTTCCAGGCGGGTTTGAGTACAATCAAACGATGCAAAACAAAAAACTTTTTCTCCCTGTTATTTTGATATTGACGCTGTACGCCTGTAATTCAAATAATACAGGACAAGACCCCGCTTCATCTTCAACCATACCTGCTTCATCCCCGATCAGTCTCTCTGTCACTGAAACTCTTACTCCCATCCCCACGCTGACAGCTTCAGCGGTTCCCTCGGAAACATTCACACCGCTTCCAACCAATACCCCCATCCCAACCGATACACCGACCGAAACACCTCTCCCCACTGTGGAGAGTTTAAAGGCGCAAGTGGTACCTGAAAAATTAACTTGTCGTTATGGTCCCGGCGCGGAATATCTTTATCTATTTGCGTTCAATGGAACCGCCAACCTAAAACTGGTCGGACGCACCGACGGCAACAATTGGGTATGGGTGGAAAATTATGATGAGAATAACAGGCCCAATAATTGCTGGGTCAACGCCAAGTTTTTGGCTATTCAAGGCGATCCCATGATGTTGCCGGTGGTGTATCCTGAAATTGATAAATTACCTGTCTCGCCGTACTACCCGGGTCCAAGTTGGGTCAATGCCATTCGCAAAGGCAACCAGGTAGATCTTAGCTGGGAGCCGGTCCCCATCAGCCCGGGCAAATTCGCCAGTGAAAGTATGCACCAATATATCGTCGAGGTCTGGCGTTGCGAAGGCGGACAGATCATCTTTGAAACATTGGGGACAAACTCACCCTTCATCACAGTTGCAAACGACGAAGCGGGATGCAGTGCTCCTTCACACGGCTTCGTTTATGTGCAGGAAAAACACGGTTATGGTGGGCCATTAAAGATCCCGTGGCCGAGTCCCTAATTGAACCCAGACCAAATCCTCGTTTCTCAAGAAACGAGGATTTTTATTGATATTCTTGAATCGATAGTAAATATTCTAAAAACAACTATTGACATATTGAAATAAATATTGTAATATTTCAATAAATAAACAAGAAAATGAAACTATATGAAACAAAAACTTCGTTTTATTGAAGACAAAATTAAAAAGGAGTAAGCTATGTCTGATTTTGCAATTGAAGCTACCCAACTAGTCAAGAAGTTCCCCGCCCGGCCCGGGACTGGCGATAAAAAAATCGAAGGCGAAGCAGCCTCAAGTCCCAAAAAGAAGCGTTGGCAGTTTTGGAAAAAGGAACCCAAAGTCCTGTTCACCGCGGTCGATGGCGTTGATTTGCAAATCCAACGCGGTGAAATTTTCGGCTTGCTAGGTCCTAATGGCGCCGGCAAATCCACCACCATCCGCATGCTTTGTACTTTGCTTGAACCCACCAGTGGCACAGCGCGCGTCAACGGTTTTGACGTAGTCAAACAGGCGAACGATGTGCGCCGCAGTCTCGGCACGCTACTCGCAGGTGAACGCAGTATTTATTGGAAACTCAGCGGGCGCGAGAACCTGGAATATTTTGCCGCGCTGTATCACATCCCCCAACCCATTGCGAAGAAACGTGTCGAAGAACTGATCGAGCGCATGGAACTCAAAGACCGTGCCAATGAACTTGTTGAAAAATATTCAACTGGGATGCGTCAACGCGTTGCCATCGCCAAAGCTTTGCTTGCTCGTCCGCCCATTCTGCTTTTGGATGAACCCACGCTCGGACTCGACCCGCAAGCTGCCCGGCGCTTAAGAGAACTGATCGCTGAACTAAAACAGGAAGGTCACACCATTTTACTGACGACTCACTACATGGAAGAAGCGGATCAACTTTCCGATCGTATCGGCATCATCGACACCGGCAAGGTCATTGCGCTCGATACCCCAGCCGGACTCAAACGTCGCATCGATCAAAAGGAAGTCATCAAGCTCGAAGTTACGGGCTGGCATGATGAGATCGGCGACAAAATCAAAAGCATCGCAGGCATCGAGAATTTGATCACACGCCAGCAGGGTGAGGCAGACTTGTGGGAAGTGAACATGCAAGCCCATAACAGCCGCACCGCCATTCCACGCATTGTGGAACACATCAGCGGTAATGGCACACGTTTGGTCAACATGAACATCGTCAAGCCTTCGCTTGAAGATGTGTTCATCCACCTCACCGGCAAAGCGTTAAGAGATTAGGAGCCAAGTATGGAAACATCTTTAACTCCACGCTCACTCGGGCAACGCGGACTTCTCTCCGATATTCGGGCATTCCGCGCGATCCTGCGCCGTGAATGGACGATCTTTCGTCGTTACCCATCCTGGATCATTGCACTATTGATCTGGCCGCTGATCTTCCCGATGATGTACATTCTGACAGGTCGCGCCCTCTCTGGTGTAGACGGCAGCGGATTGGCAGTATTCACCAAGCTAACTGGCGCAACGGATTTCATCGGCTACGTGGTGATAGGTACAACGGTATGGATGTGGCAGAACATAGTGTTATGGGATGTAGGTTTCGCGCTGCGCAATGAGCAAATGCGCGGCACATTGGAATCAAACTGGCTCTCCCCCACCTGGCGCTTTTCCTATTTACTGGGGCATACCGGTCCGCAGATCATTTCAATGGGGATGTTCATTTTGATCACGGCGATTGAATTCGGTTTAATCTTTGATGTCAGATTAAACGGCAGTGTATGGATGATCATGTTAACTATGCTCACGGCCATCCCAGCAATTTATGGGTTGGGTTTCGCATTTGCCAGTCTAGTGATCACAGTCAAGGAAGCCAATGCGTTCGTCTTCCTCATCCGTGGATTGGTGATGATCTTCTGTGGCATTACCTTCCCGATTTCGCTCCTGCCAGGTTGGATGCAAGCCGTCGCAAAATGGATGCCGCAAAGTTACCTCATCCATGCCATGCGTGAAGCTGCATTCTCAAATGCAGGCATCGCAGAATTGAGTTCTGATCTCATTCCGCTGCTGTTATTTGGAACTTTCTGGCTGATCGTTGGCTATTTCACTTTCCTGTGGATGGAACGTCGCGCACGTCAAACCGGCGCCATCGGACAATATTAGGATATGATGATGGAAACACAACTTCTCTCCCAACCTTCTTTCTCAACGAAACTGCGCGCAATTTATGTGATCGCCCGCAAAGACTGGAAAGTCTTCTGGCGCTATCCATTGAACGCGG
>Ga0137334_1000079_pt1 | contig 14099 bp, 15 predicted proteins | sample EasRivERMLT262_2_FD_104776 | JGI IMG/M metagenome (GOLD analysis project Ga0137334, IMG submission 104776) | Soil microbial communities from meander-bound floodplain in the East River, Colorado, USA - East River MetaG ERMLT262_2 | ecosystem: Environmental > Terrestrial > Soil > Floodplain ...
GGTACTGAGGAATGAATACGTCTGAACTGGATGAGCTGGATAAGGACTGGCCCGAGCAGGTGTTCCAGGATCTAATACCATTCTGGCACCGGTGGATCGATGGGCTTCCACCAATGGCAGATGGGACAATCAACCACTATGTCATTATCGGCCGTGAGTTTTGCAGCTTTGCTAAAGGCAAGAACCTCACCCCGCGGCTGCTGGCTGAGTTCTATCGGCATGTCATCACACGTCCCAGCAAGCTCACTAAGAAGCCGCTGACGTCATGTGCTGCCAGCCGTAGGATGGGGTTGGTTAAATCATTCCTTTCGTGGATGGCGTTGATGAAGTTCATCAAGAGAGACCCAAGCCCCTACATGCCTCACATTAGACAGGATCCTCCGAAGGCCATAAAGCTATGGAGCCATGATGACTATCTAAGGTTGGTGGAGTTCTGCAACGACAAGCTGGAGTATCAGCTTAACCTGTGGCTGATCATACTGGCATACAACACAGGCATGAGCATCAGCGATTGTTGCTTGCTGACGTGGTCCGAGGTCGCCCTTAAAATCGATGGCCCGTGTTACATCAAAAGGATCCGACGGAAGATGAAGGCACGAACAGGGGCCAGGGCTACATGCGTGATCCCGATCATCCCCGGTTCAGAGCTGTGGGTTTGGTTCAAGAGGATGGAGCGGGCCAGGGGTCTGCTGTATCCAGAGGACCGGTACCAAGGCGTTGAGTGGGTGAACCAGGATGCGGCAGAATCCTATGACACCAAGGAGTTGAAGCGATCCTTCTACAGCCTGTTCAAGGCTGTGTTCGGGGTCGAGGTAGCAGGCAGGTCGTTCCGAAACCTCCGCAATTCCTTCTGCTCACGCATGGTCAACTCTGGTGTGGATTCAGTTCTGATCACCAAGATGACCGGGCATACTCGCCTTGACCAGTTGAGCGCCTATGTGATGCCAGACCTGCGCGCGCTACAGGATGCGATGAGAACTGGAATGAAGTGGGTTGAGCAACACCCCAATTCAACTGACGTGATCGAACCCGAACAGCCAGACAACGTAATTAGACCTTCAGACCACAAAGCCATATGAGCGATGACACTAACAAACGAACGTCGAGACGATGCAAGGCAGACCACGACGCGCCAATGCCGCATGTTGAGCTGCTGCCACCAACGGTTCCGGTAGAGGTATCCCCTGAGCCGGTCATACCAAACGCGGTGCAACGTGTCCTGATCCCAGGGTCTGACCTGTCTAAGCATGATGTGGTTCAGATCGCCGACCAAGGCAGCCGAACACATGGGATGTTCTTCATGGTTGGAGACGTGTTCAGAACCAAGGTCCACGGATACTACATCCTTGAGGGTAGCAAAAAGGAGTTCATCACTGTGGACAGGGACAAGGTTGTCATCATTGGACCGTCCAAGGTGCGGGCTGAGAAGAGCTGCTCGGACAAATGGATCTCCGACCACCGATCATGAATCCAACAGAATCGTTTTGTCGAGGACGAGAGGTGGCATTGGTGACAGGCGTATTTGACATCTTTCACGTTGGCCATCTTGAGTTACTAAGGAAAGCTCACGAACTGTGCAGCAACATAGTTGTTGGGTTGAACAGCGATGCCGCCACATCCGTGCTAAAGGGTAGAAGCAGACCAATTAATTACTACGAAAACAGGAGGGATGTCATGGAGGCAATCAGATACGTCGATCACGTATTTGAAATCGACCATATCAGAGTCGATAAGGCCATCCGGATGGTAAAGCCAAAGTTCTGGGTCAAGGGTGGTGACTACAGTCTGTCAACGCTGGACCAGGATGAGGTCAGAGCAGCTAAGGATGTCGGGGCTGAGATCGTCATCGTTCCAATGGTCCATGGGTTTAGCAGCACGGTCCTTTTACAAAAATTATTGTGAGGGCCTTTCGTCACGCTGGAGATCTTGGGGACATCGTGTACTCGATGCCTATCATGCGCCACATCTGCGGTGGTGAGCCGGGGGCCTTACTAATCGAGGCCGCTCACTACACACGGCAGCAGCTGACCCGCGACAAGTGGTGTGGCCTGGACACGCTTCTATTGCAGCAGCCCTACGTGGCTGACGTCAGGGAGTATCGCAAAGGCGAAGCCATCAGCGTTAACCTAAACGATTTCAGAGCGCCATTGATGTCAGCTGGACGCCGCGGTGCGCTCGGCGCTCAGCCATGGAAAGAGAAGCACCTGACCCATTGGATGTGTGACATCCATACCGTTCCTCAGGACGTTCTGCTTACACAGTGGCTCACAGTGGAACCAAACAAGGTTGCACAGGTGGTGTTCTCTCGTGCTGGTGCCGGAAGGCCAGCGCATCAGGTCTATCAGAATTCTGAATTCCCGTGGCACAGGATGTGGGATGCCTATCATAAGGATGCTGTGTTCATTGGCTCCGATGAAGAACACTTCGCCTTCTCAAGGATCTGCGGCCATGTCCCCCATTACAAGACAGCTACTCTGCTGGATGCTGCGCGCGTGATTGCTGGGGCACGTGTATTTGTTGGGAATCAAACCTGCACCCATGCCATCGCCGAAGCCCTCAAGGTCAACATCATCCTTGAGGTCTGGAGGGCTGGCCCAAACTGCCTTGTGTTTCGTGATGGAGTCAGACACGGATGGAACCATGAAGTTGAACCGTTTGAACTATGACCAGTCTTGCCCTTGCCTGTAACGTATACAATGACGCAGCAGCCTTCCGCGGCCTGCTTGAGTCCGGTGCCAAGTACTTCGACAACATGTTCATCATTCACTCAGGTCCAGGTGGTGCCTACTCGACTGATGGAACCATTGAGATAGCCGAGAAGTTCGGTGCCACGATCGTGTTCGATGACATGGACCGTGGGTTTGGTGCCATCCGAACACGCCTAATCCATGAGTGCGGCTGTGACTGGGCCTTCATCATGGATGCGGACGAGCGGTTCTACCCACATATCAACGTGCTCACCTGTGAAGGGACTGATGCTTACCCAGCCGTGGCCAAGCCAAACCTAAAGGTAAACATGAAGGCTGACGTCATTGCCCAGGGCGACCACGTAAGGAGCATCATCTCCCAGTCGCATTACATGGCCATCAGAACCACGCGGCGGCACTGGTTCGATTTCACCATGAAACGCCCGACCCAGAACTGGATGTCCAACCAGGACCACCAGCTTCGCATCGTCAGGAACGTGGACGAGATTGGTTACATTCGTGACGTGGTTATGCATGAGCGCCTCGTTGATAGCAGGACTGGTAAGGACCCAGTGTTCGCCCACCAGGATCCTATAGGTGGTCCGTTCCATGACCATTACCACATGGCTTTCCGTACGGCCTATCCAGGAACAAAAGAAAGAAACGAGACCAATTATTCTCGCCTTAGCCGTGGCGAGAAGATGGTCCCACATTAGGAGACACCATGAAACCAGACGAAAACATCCAAGCCCAGATCGGTAAGCTGCTAAAGCAGGTATTTGGCTGCGAATTGATTAACGCCGACAAAGTGCCTATGGTTATAGAAGAGGCATTCGAGGTATGGTTTAAGGCAAGAGGAGAGGACATGCTGCCCGATGATATTGGTGCCGATCAAATCAATAGCATTAAGGCGCATATGTTCAGCCTCTTCTTCGCGGGAGCCAGCTGGAGCACAGCTGTGCCGGCCACTCAAGCCGTTGCGGAACTCGACCGGGTTCACAAATTACTAATGGACCAGGCATTGGAAGATGCTGGGAAGGCAGCTAAGGCCAAACAGGAAAAGAAAGACGATGGCGGCGAAGTCGACGGTTCGTTCTCAGCATGAACACAATCCTATTCACTGGCTACGATGATCCATATATCCAGCTGGCCAGGATTACATGGCCACGGATGGCGAAATACGCACATAAGCACGGTATGGACTTTGACTTCTATCAGAAGCCGCCTCCTAACCTGAACATGTATTGGACCGGTGTTGCTAGGGGCCTTGAGCTACTCAAGGATCACAACTTCGAGCGGGTCATATACCTGGACGTGGACCAGCTCGTTACCAACTTCGATGTTAACATCTTAGCGCACACCTGTCTGGCATCTGGCACTAGCGGGTTCCACGTCGGCAGCGATTGGGGCAACGACGTCACAGAACCTTGGCACTTCAGTATGTGCGGGTTCATAGCACATCAGGACTGCATCCCTTTGTTTGAGGAGGTCCTTTCCTTAGAGCCTGAGTGGCGAGACAAGCCATTCCAGGAACAGGGACCGTTCCAAGATGTGGTGCGGCGTAACTTGATAACTGCATGGACCGGTCCAATCCCGCCGCGCGATCCTCATTCCCTGATCCGGATAAACAATGTTTGGATTCATCCACGCAAGGTGTTCAACTGCGTGCCGGATCAGGTGTCACCTGGGAATGTTCCGACCCCATGGGAGAAGGGCAACTGGTGTGCCCATATCACTATGGTGGATATTCCTAAACGGGTAGAGATAGCCAACGAACTAATCGCACAACTGACATGATTACTGTTGAAACTGGGAGGAAGCTTCATATTGGCGCTGGCCGTGTCCACCTGCCTGGGTTTGTCAACGTGGACCTGTTCGATACGTACCATGCTGACATGTATTGCGACCTTACACGTCTGCCATTCGATCCTGGTTCATTTGACCTAATATACGCCAGCCATGTTCTTGAGCATGTGCATCGGCGCATGGTGACGGCCACGCTGCATCACTGGGGTTCGATGCTGAGATATGATGGCGTGCTTAGGCTTGCTGTTCCAAACTTCGATGCCATCTGCCTTAGGTTCCTAAAGACCCGAAACCTGAACGAGGTCATGGGGCTTCTCTATGGTGGTCAGAACCACCCGAGAAACAATCACTTCGTAACGTTCACCTATGAATCACTGCGGGACCACCTTGAGAAGGCTGGGTTGCAAAAGGTTCGTGAATGGGACTGGCGTGAAACAGAGCATGCTGAGTTCGATGACTACAGCCAGTGCTACCTACCACACATGGACAAGGAGAATGGAATGCTGATGTCGTTGAATGTTGAGGCGTCCTCGCTACCACCACCGTTCTGATATGAACGTTCTCATCTATGACCCGCTTCCGATGGGCAATGAGTATTGTACTCGGATGTTCCTTCAGCCGTTCTATCTCTACCTAAGGAACAACTCGATCAACGTGTCGATGATTAATGACCTGTCACAGGCGAAGGGGTCGCATGTAGTACTGTTGACGGACCATCTCAGCGAGGCTCGGATCGATCAGCTCAAGAACAGTGGGAACAAGATCATCGGGATCAATGTGATCGACTCATCCCACATCTCTATCGCCATCAGCCATGCCAAGAACCTTGCCTTAGTCGACTGCATGTTCATGATCAGTGGGATTCAGTTGGTGAACAAGGACACAGACTTCACTATCGATTCCGACTTCAAGCTGATCCCGTATGAGAAGCAGTTCCTTGCACCACACGACTGGGCCATCTACAGCAAGATGAGGGATGGTGGACAGCTGCATAGCCTGCCCTATGTGCCATGGATACCAATCACAGACCCTAAGGTCATTGAGCCATGGGGTCGTCGGTCCCAGAAGGCCATCCTTCGTGGCGGCGGTCATTCACGTAGGTTCATCACGGCCCTGTTTCTAATGCTGGTCGACAGGCTAGACCCAAACTCTGGGTTCGTCCTCAATCCATACTTCGCTGACGATATGGCACCTCAGTTCAGATACTGCGGCACCTGCGTAGGTGAATACAAGATAGACAAGCGCGCGCTTTACATCCCCGGCCGAACTGCCACTGGGTGCAATTCGCCTGCGCGCATTGGCAATGCTTCTGAGTGGTCGATGGAGAATCTGGGCCATTGGAACAACCGCTGCCCGCGGTCTTTCTTCTGGATGGCTGAGCAGTTCATGAAACGGTATGGGAAGATAGACATGCAGATCGTTGAGAAGATGCTGAACGCGCGATGGCTAACCCCACAGGAGCACATGGACATGCTGGGGCATATCCTATTCAGCTCAGACCTGAAGTGGATCCATTCCATCTACCAGCCACAGCGGTTCTGGGAGGCGGCTGCTGCTGGGTGTATCAATGTCCTACCTCAGCGTACTGCATCACAGTCTTACTTCCCTATCACTACACCTGGGCAGCACTACCTTCTGTTCGATGAGTCTATGAATACCCTGGATGAAGACTTCAGGATCTCAGAGCCAGAGTATAACGACATGGCCAAGCAGACACGGGAGCTGTTCGACAAATGGATTCAACCGACGGTATACGCAATCAACACTAACCTGATGACCTACATGCTAGGTCACATGACTAACGTATGAAACTGCTTAACCTCTGCTGTGGCGGTGTTCGTCCACAGAGCACCTCGGTTGTCAGCTGGATAAACCTAGACGACCTTCATTCCCAGCTGGCACCAGGAACTGAAGAGCGCAAGAACCTTGATGCTGAGACTAATTACGTGAATGCCAACGTGCTGGCTGAGCTGCCGTTCTCTGATGGTGAGTTCGATGGTATCCTGGCCAGCCATTGCATCGAGCACTTCCCATGTCATGCCGCGGTCAAGGTCCTGAAGGAGTGCCACCGGATCATGAAGCTCAATGGAATGATCATCGTTACGGTTCCGGATTCACAATACTTCCTTGATAACTACGACCGCGACAACCAAGCCAATGCCGTTGCCCTGTTCGGTGAGCCGATCTCAGAACCTTGGCATGAAAAGTTCTTTGACTACGCCCTGTTCCACAAGGACCACCAGCAACTGCTAACTGATACAAGCCTGAAGTGCCTTATGATTAAGGCTGGGTTCCAACCGAACAGCATCCATCCGTATGGGGTCTGGCATGAGCGGTCAGCGTTGGCAGGTAATGAGAAGGTGCTTTTGGTCTGCGATGCCCTGGAACAGGAGTTGAATCGTCTCGCATTTTCGTCCATCATGCTGTCAACGAAGTGAAGCGGCCCTGCTACAGATGCGGTACTGAGATGGAACATCCATACGCCATCTGGCATTGGCAGAGCGGGAAGCCGTCACGTTCGTTCTGCTTCAGCTGCTGGACTCAACACATGGCTCTACTCAAGCAGGGAGGCGGTGCCTATATCCGGCCGTCATGGCTGAAGAGGATGGCGAAATGGATGACATCCTGGACGTAATCTGGTTCATCGTGAAGTTTTCCATCAGCTGTGCTGTGCTGTTGGCCCTCTTCTACTCACCTCTGTTCCTGCTGGAAATATGGGACAAGTCTAGGAGATCCGACGACAAGTGATGAACCCGTTCCCGCGCGCCCACTGCGCGTAGTTGTCCTTGATTCCAACAATACGATAGCGGGCGGAGATCTCCCAGTTGTGATCAAAGCAGTGATGCATGGCACCTACCCAGTGATCGAGCGGCCATCGTATCACATGGGTGACATCAGCTTCGTATTCAGGCACAGCATACTGAGCTGTGTTGAGAGGGCCAGACCCAAGCAGTGGCACAACGATGAACACACCCTTCCTTGCCTTTGAGAACTCTCCAAGAATCGGGGTCAGATCCTTTGGTTCGATGTGCTCAAGCACGTCCTTTGCGATGACCCAATCCCACACAATACCGGTTGGCCACTGACTGGATACTACACCTTTAACCTCTGGATCGCAGTTCTCTAAGGCCCATTGAGACACGTCCACTCCCCACGCCAGGCGGTCTCTCATCCTTAAGGCCTTGACCAGGTACCCGCGAGCACATCCAAAATCCAGGACAGTATCATCTGGATAGATTTGGCAGTGATGGATAATCCTCTCCGCCATCGGCAGCGTGAGGTCCGGTAGCCACCTGTAGTTTTCATATAAACTTTTCTTGCTCCTCCGACCGTTTATGTAGTAATCTTCGTCATACACATCATGAGCACTACTGGCATTTACAAGGATGTCTCCGGGGTCCGGTTTGGTCGCCTGATTGCTATCCAGCGGGATGGGTTCAATCGTCATAATCAGTCTATGTGGTTATGCCGATGCGACTGCGGAAGGTCAATTCGCATAATGATCGGCAATCTGAGCAGGGGCAATTCCAGATCATGCGGATGTCTAAAATCAGAGCTTTCAGCAATCCGGATGACAACACATGGGATGTCTAGGCTGCCAGAAAATAAAATATGGAAGGACATGAAACTTCGGTGCTTGAACCCAAAATACAGGTCATACCCTCGATACGGCGGGAGGGGAATTACGATTTGCGCCAGATGGCTAAATGATTTCTCGGCCTTTTTTGCGGATATGGGGCCAAGACCATCCCGCAATCACACCATTGAACGCACAGATAACAATGGCAACTATGAACCAGAAAACTGCATCTGGGATACTAGAAAAAGGCAGGCGCGAAATAAATCATCTACTAGATATATCACTGTTTGTGGAAAGGAACTGTGCATGGCGGATGTGGCAGAACAATTTGGGATTCCGTATGGTCGACTGAAGGCTCGTCTTGATATAGGATGGCCAATCGAGAGAGCCATCACGGCTGCAAAGTGGGGATGATGTTCCTGCTTGCCAATAATGGCGTCAAGGTTTCTGCTAACCCTATATGGCAGACCTTTCCATTGTTCAACTCAGGTGTTCTCCTGGATCTCGGACTGACCGGGTTCTGCGAAACAATCGCATTCGCAACAAAGGGCTATACGTCGACACGCGCAATGGGTTCTCCTCTCGCGACCGTCGTAACTTCATCGAGCAAGCCATCAGCATCACGGCAAGTGTTCGGCCATTGACGGTGTGGATGGTTCGAGAACGGCTGCGCCGATGCTGGAGCCTTCAAGCCGCCATCTCCACCCCCGCCCCAACCCAGTAATGCAACTTGCAGATACCTTCACGTCTCGCGGGAACAAGTTCTTCCACCACCCCGAGGCGCTGGAAGGCTTGAGGAACGGGAAGCCGCGTCCCGTAGTGAGCCACATCATGCTGACAGATACTTGTCAGCACACGTGCGCGTTCTGCTCTGTCCAGACCAGGGCTGGGAATACGCTGTTGCCATCCGTGATCCGCGGCTACATCGAACAGCTGCTGCCACTAGGGTTGAAATCGGTAATTCTGTCAGGAGGCGGAAACCCGATCCTATACAAGGCAAAGGAAATGGTCCCGTATGAAGGCGAGGACATGTGGGATTTTAACTGCGTAGTTGGGTATCTCCACTCGAAGGGACTCGAGATTGGGGTCATCACAAACGGCATGCCACTGAACAAGCTTGAGTTCGGATCCTATAAGAGAACCTCCTGGAGGGGTATTTTACCTGAAACATTGGACAAGCTTACATGGGTTCGCATCTCGATGAGTGGGCTGGATCACAAGGAGCAAGAGGTCTACGTACCAGATATCGACCGTGAAAAGACCACGCTAGGATTCAGCTATGTGGCGCACGATATCTATGAGGTTCCGGATGAGCCGAATCATGGGAAGGTGAGCACCCTGGAAGACCTCCGTGCCTATGACATCCCAAAGTCCATACGCACATTTGAAGAACGCATCCCGGAGTTGACTGCTGAGCTGTACCACTACGTTCATAAGTACCACCCGAGGTATGTTCGCCTTCTACCGAATTGCCTTGAGCCACACCTGATCGATATCCGATGCCAGCAGCTCAGGAAGATGGCCAACGAGATAGACCCTGAGGTGGTGTTCGTTCAATACAAGCCTCCGGAAGCACCTCCATCATGCCACCTTGGTTACCTGCACCCTGTCCTTAACTCGGATGGATACGTCTATCCATGTGATAGCTGCGTACTGAACAAGGCAGCCGGGCACAAGTTCGCTGAGCCATGGCGTATCTGTAGGTGGGATGAGATTGGTGAGCTGTATAAGAAGCCAGCACGGACGTTGATTAAGGACCCGTCCAAGCAATGCCCTGGTTGTGTATTCACTAAGTCTAACCAGATGCTACAGGAGATTGTCGACGGCATGCCTCTTCCAACGCCTGATCCAGTAGAACATCCGAACTTCGTTTAGATCACCACGGGCCTGCACATGTAGTTCCCCTTTTCCATCTGGCCCCATTCATCCAATGGGAACTGTCCGTTGAACCCATGGCTCAGAGCTAACTCACGATACTCCTTCTCAGTGGCTTGATATCTTCGGAGGTAGGTAGGATCCGTGGTGGGATTTGTCAGCTCAGGTATCTTCAGGGTTCTACCTGGAAACACATTGCTGTGTAGTTCATCAACGAGGCATTCAATGAAGGATGCCCATGGAACCTTCTCCCTCATCAGTCGCGCGCGATACAGGTGGAGCAGTTGCTCTGCGCTGATGGCACCAACCCTAAGCATTACGATATCGCTCAACGTACCGAATGCAGCGAAGCCTTTGGCTGGGGTGGATCCTGATACAACTGTAGGTCTACCAGGGGTTGCAGCCATGATGTTCGTATTCTCAAAGCATTTATGTATTACATCAATTGCCTCTCGTTTCCTGAATATGAATCTCTGACTCGCCTTAATTGCGATGTCAGCACCCACAGACTCAGCAAACACAACTGCGTTTACTATGCTTTGGAAGTCAGCAGCGAAGTGTCCACGCCTAGTACGTGCCCCCCTGTAGGCGCATCCATATTCTTCTGCCAGTGCCTTTATAGCGGGAGTTTCATGGGCTGGGTCATCACTGATGAGGATAGAGGCATCCGGATCCAGTTTACGGATCTGGAGAAGTGACAGCTTGATGAATGGGAATAGCCGATAGGCACCAATGGTGTATGCGATCTTCACTACACCGAGTATGCCCGACGCCGACTCGTAGATGCAACCCTTGGTAGTCGCTGCCGCCTCACTCGACCCACGGTCGGTGCGCGCCGACGGGTCGTAGCAGTAACCAACCTGGGCCGGCGACGTGCGGTCGAAGGACGCATGGCAATAGCGCGCCCTGGTGCCTGTGTCATTCGGCTAATCCTGGTTCTGATAGAACGCACGGCTGATGGGATGAATGCTGGGCCAAGGGCTGGTCGGGTTCTGCCTATCATTGATGGCATGCGCGGCAGCCTGACACCAGGGAGATTGAACCCGCGGCCTCCGCCAACACCACGTGCGGCTGCGACTTCTTCCCGTGTTGTGCTGCCCTGCCGTCCAAACAAAGCCATTGCACCTGCTTTCCAGGCGTTCTCGCCAGCATCCACTACTCGTCGACGTTCTCCAGTAATGCCCTGAAGCATCAGGTCGTTCTGAGCCTGTGTTGGCCGGCGACCCATCAATGACGAGACTGCCGGGTTGATGTCCTGGTAATCATTCCAGACGTCACGCTGCGCCATCTGACGGGCTGTCGCTGGGTCTTTACCGGCCGCGACATACTTCTGGTAATGGTATTCCTCGAGTTTCCCAGCTTCCTCCCGTGCTCGTGTGAGATGGGACGCTGAAGCGGATGTGTCTCCCGCCTTGTCTGCCAGGAACCAGCGCCCAACGGCGTCACCAAGGTTCCGGCGCACGACCGTGGTCGGGCCATAGGTCGGCATCTGGAAGCCGCTCCTGCCCTCAAGCAGGCCCTGAACCTGGGCTTCCCCGCGGCGAACTCGCTCAGCCTGCTTCAGTGGACCCTGAGACCGGCCAAGGATATTTTCAGTCTCCAACCAGAACGGCACCATAGAACGCGCCACGTCCACCATTGGCACGGCTGCGTCCTTGGCTGATCCTGCACCACGGACGGTGTTCCAGGTTCCCCGCAATGCGTTGATGAACCGTGTCATCAGTGACACAGTGAGAATTCGCCCTGTCGGATCGAAGCCGCGGTTCCCAATCACCTCACCCTTCATCGCCAGGATGAGGTCTCCAATGTAAGCAAACTGGGCTGCACCCAGAGCTAGTGTCCCATCCGCCCACCGTTTCCAGTTGGTCCAGAAGTCTCGGTCCAGTGGTGTGGCCAATGATGGCGCGCGCCCACGCACATACTTCTCCCATGACCCAGTGATTGCAGACACCATGTAACCAATCAGGATGGCCATGAATGCCAGCATTGCGATGGTCGGGGTCTTGACCAAAGCGTTGGCCAATGAGCCGCGGTCACGCGCACCACCCATGGATGTGTTGATGATCTTCAACAGCAAGTCGGACGGGTACCCTTGGAGAAGCAGAAGGTTCCTCAGGATTGGGCTGGCCGCAGAGGCTGAGGGACGGTTCGCTGGCGTGGAGGAGTTGAACTCAGCCAGCAGCTTCCTGGTCATGGAATCGAACTGCGACTCCGTCATCATCGGAGGATTCGGGTTTCCAGCCTGAACAGCCTGATAATAGTTCCACATGGAACGCTCCAGCTGGAATCCCTCTGCGCTTGGCCCGCCCTCCAGAAATAACCGGAAGGCACCAAGCGAATCTTCGTTTTCAGCTTTGGTCATGAACGGACCCCACTCATTGGCCTTGAGCTGCCACGCTGGATTGGTTGGATCGAATTGGCCCAGCCCTTTACGGGCTTCCCCGTAGTTCATGGCCGCAGACTTGAGCCGGCGAATCAGGAGGTCCGCGTAGTTGAGTGCGGTGGTGTTGATGGCGAAGTCGTATTGCTGGACACCAATCTTGTCGAAGAACGCACGCGCAACCTTGAACGGAACGGTTGCTGTCATACCAACCCGACGTCCCCCAACAGACCATGCATTCTCCTGGTCCTCTGCATTAACGAACTCAGTGGTCTCATCCCAGATCCGCTTCAGGCGTTCAAGGAAGCTGACGCGGTTATCCATCCCAAGCTGCATAACCCTATCCCCAGCAGCGGTGAAGTCTGTTCCGGCTAGAAGATTTCCGATATTTTTTACTGCATCCTCGAAGATGTGGCGGTTCTTCCCGGTGAGCACAGCCAGTCCAAGGTTCGACTTGCGAACGACCGCCTCTCCAGCATGCAGCCCAAATCGGATTAACGTCTTTGGGATGGCCTTCATGGTGTTCCACAGGGACATCCAATGCCCAGCGGTCCCCATGGCCCGGCTCATAGCGAATACCTCGAACTGACCCTGGGTCATGTTGCGCAGGCCGACCGTAGGGAGGCCAAGAATCGCAGAGGTGAGAAGCCCAAGGGTATCATTGATAGCCCCAGTTGGAATCTGTGAGAAACTACCTAAGGCGTAAGCGTTTTTGAAATCTGTCTGGATACGGCGGAGGATCTCCAGGGTGTCCCGCATCTCCTTGATGCTGCCACCATACTTCTCCGCGGCCTGCTGTGCGGTCAGGGTTCCGTTCTGGAACTCATTGAACCGTGCCTGCAATTCGCTAACTGCGCGCTGAATGGCGGCAGCATAGGCCACGATCCGCTCATGGTTCGCCCGTGAGCTGATGGTCAGATGTTCCGCAGGCGACAGCGCACCGTAGTCATACATCGCTGAGGGAAGCTCCAGCTGGGCTGCTGGGCGCGTGAACTCGTTCTCCGCGGTGAAGGCTATGTCCGGCCTGCTCTGCCTCGCTTGGTCCCGTTCTGCGCGCTCCTGGGCCATCCTACGCGCATGGTCCCGATACTGCATCAGCTCAGCATTCAGTCCGCTGATAACGACGTCGCGGGGATTGAGACCCGGTGTCGGTGGGTGAGTGCCCACTAACAGGGTCACCAGCTCATCCAAGCTCTGCACTGTGGGTGGACCATTGGGGTTTACGATCCACAGATTGGCGAGGTCTATCTCTGCCTGCCTCATGCCAGGGGCCAGCCGCATATCCCGATCGGTTCGCCGGGCATCCAGGATGTGCTGCACCAGGAGCGGTGTGTTCTTGTTCCAGAACCGCACTACGGGATGCTGTGAGGACAGCCCAAGATCACTGGACTGATCGAACTGTTGAACCGGGTCTCCGTAGGCCGCTACTACCTGAGGCACAAACAGATCCGATTTCTTGTTTGGAAAACGTGGTAGTCCCTCATCACCCACATACGCACCGGGACGGACCAGCTCACGGCCGGACGGTGTGCGAACCCTAATGCCTTGCGTGACATTAGTTTCCGTAACCCGTCGGCGAAGGTCTTCTTCAAACGCACGCTCTGCTGTGAGCAGTGCCATATCCTCCTTGGTGACAACGCGACCTGACAGCGGAAGGACATAGCCAAAGGTCAGTGGAGACCCGAACCCGCGCCCTACATGAGCCATCTCATTCCAGTGCTCACGGTAGTTGGCGATGTTCATCTGAAGGTCAGGATGTGACTTCAGTGCA
>Ga0137334_1000080_pt1 | contig 14052 bp, 16 predicted proteins | sample EasRivERMLT262_2_FD_104776 | JGI IMG/M metagenome (GOLD analysis project Ga0137334, IMG submission 104776) | Soil microbial communities from meander-bound floodplain in the East River, Colorado, USA - East River MetaG ERMLT262_2 | ecosystem: Environmental > Terrestrial > Soil > Floodplain ...
AAACGGATTTTGGAATCGCCGACTCATTAATGTAAAACGGGAAAACCATGTTGAAACGCGAGTTGGTGGTCCGCGCCGTATATTCAAGGCTGATCAGCAATAGTCCCTGTTGAGACCCGCTTTCGGAGACATCCAGATTGTCCAAAGTGATGCGGGGCTCGTAGAATAGGATCGCATCCGAGATGAGGCTGGTCAGGGTGTTGATCAAGCCCTGATCCATCTCCTCGAAGACCACGTTGTTCAGGTCACAGCCAAAACCAGCCTGCATGACTCGCTCGCCCATGTGGGTTGATAGCAGGATCTGCAAACTTTGATGGATATCATCAATGCCCGAAACCAGTTCCACATCGGCGCCGCCTTTTGTGAAGGCGGGCGGGAAACTCCAACCGGTTCCTAAAAAAGATTGATCAGCGGTCATTAGCCTAGTCCTTCACTTGCACAGATTCATCGCCCGCATCGGGTCCGCCATTCGCTTGAAGTTGCTGGCTGGCTTGTTGCTGGATCTTGGCGATTAGCGCGTAAACTTTTGAAAAGGGCAAACTGCCCAACGCCTCCAGGATCAAGTTGGCTTCTTCAATGCTCAGTTGTAAATCGATGTTTTTCATTCGCAATTCCTTTTCTCAATGTAGTGTTTCGACCTTGCGATCAGGCAAACATAAAAAATTACTTAACATTCACCTTGCTGCCTTTAATTTCAACGTTATTCGCGGCTTCGATCTTCAAATCCTTGGCGCTCTTGATTTCGATCCCATCCTTGCTCATTGTGATCGAATTGCCGTGTTGGTCCGCGATCTGAATTTTCTGGTTATCATCGTCGAAGATGATTTGATTCTTTCCGGGGGTTTTGATGAACACCGACGGCTTTTTATCGTCCATGAAGCCCAGAGTGACGCCGGTTTTGCTGACAATGCCTTTTGTGATATTGTCCTTGGACAATTTCGCCACATCTTTGGGTGGCGTATTCTTCGAGCCATACATCGCACCCAGGATAACCGCCTGCCGCGGGTCATCGTTGAAGAAGCCTACAACCACCTCGTCTCCTGTTTCGGGTCTGAAGAAATAACCGCGTTCCTTTCCGGCATCCGGCGTAGCCAGCCGCGCCCAGACCGCGCCTTTTTTTTCATCAATGCCTGGCAGGATGACCTTGACACGAAACTCCTTATCGGGATCTTCTTCAAACTGGTCAACGATTCCAATTTGCAGTCCATTCACTCCCGGCAGCAAGCCTGCCGCGGGGACATCAACGATATCGCGCTGGGCGGTGAAACGTTTTGGCGAAAGACCGAACTGCACGTCAGTCTGCCAGCCATTCTGATCAACCCGGTGGCGAATGCCCGTGACAAGTGTCTTACCATTGAAGCGCTCGCCTATTCCAGCGACTGCCATTACATCCAAACAGCGGATATCGCCAAAACCTGGTACGGAGATGCGACCTCGGATCATCGCCATGCGGCTCCTGATCATGACCGAATCAGCCCAAGCTTGAAGTGTTTTTGGGTTAAGCGAAACAGAGCTGGAAAGTGTTTCCAGCTTGCCTCCCACCGCATTCGCAACAGTATCCGCTTTGAGATTCCCTTGTGCCAGGTCGAAGGCTTTCGCCTTGCTCGCCTGCGTTAGTTTTTGGTTTTTCAAATCCCAGGCAATGCTTTCAACGCCGACGCGCTGGTGACTCGCATCCACCTCGATCTCGAAATCATAAACTTCGCTGATCCCAAATTCAAAAGTATGCTTTGGTTGGTCGGCAGGTATGATTTCTTTCAACGAAATCAATGAAATTTCGCCATCATTAGCAATCACCAGTGAGCCGCACGCCTCAGCCCGCGTGAGCATGAAGTCCCAATCGGTGCAATAATATTGCACGATTTCAGGATGTGTTAGCTGTGTGGCTGCCAAGCTACCCTTTTTCAGCCCTGCTTGGCTGATCAGTTCACCGATGATCTTGTCGTCCGTTTTATCGCGATAGACCTCACTCCGCCGGGATTGGGTTAATTTAACCGTGGCATCTTTCATTTCCACGGTTAGCAAGGTGCCCTGGTGATTGGCTTCGACAACCTGCTTTACAACAAGTCCTTTGAAAACGCTGGTTTCGTTGTCGGGGTCGCCTTCGTATCGGAGCTTGATCTCGATCTCCTTGCCAGGTTCAAAAAAAGCGCCATCGCTGATCGCAAACTTTTGTTGGGCAACGCTGCCATCCAACAATGTCAGGATTGTATAGGGAATGCGGTTCACCTCTTTGACAATGTCAATGGAGACTATCTCCGAGGATGGGTCCATGGATTTCCCGGCGCTCAGGATGGTGACAGAAACAACGCCCATTTATTCATTCCCTTTTGTGTTGCTTCCCAGAGGCGGGAAGAACAATTCTTGACCTGGAATCAGGTTCCGGAAATCGTCAAGGTTGTTAACTTGCGCCACACGCAGGTAAAAGCCTGGCGAGCCGTAGACATCCCTAGTGATGAGCGGTAATGTATCGCCACTCTTTACAATACGCGTGTGGGTCAGTTCAGGCGAACTCTTGCCTTCCTCCCCGAGCCGTTTTCTCACTTCCCGGTCAGAGACCAGAACAATATCAAGCTCGGCTCGCAACGGGGACCCACCGCGATCGAAACTGGTATAGGTGATATTCACGCTGCCCAGCCGGCAGGAGAAGATCAGCCCGCCGTCTTCCTTGCCGCCCCATTCGACCATTAGGTAGTTGGGCTCGTGGATCTTGCCATTCATTCGAAAGGTCAGATCCACAAATTCTTTGACACGCTCCGATACAGTTTTTCGGTTAAAAAGAGAGGCGATTCCCATCTCGTTTACGCCAGTTCCATCCAATATTAACTTCAGACTCAGATCCTGGGGCCTGCTGCGCGAATAATTTGCAGCCCTCCCGCTGCTGTCGAGCCCCTGGTTCCTGCCGTAGACGATCTCCTACTTCTGTGAAAAAGAAGTTGGGTTATACATGGCTTCGAATACGCCAATTGGCGCCCCGGAGCGGGCGCGCGAATCATAGGCTTTGATGGTTAGTTTCTTCAACTTCTGAATCAGAGGCGGCATTTAGCGTTCCTCTTTTTTCTTGAGGATATTGACGACCTGCCTGATACATTCCCGCACAATAACCTCGGGGTCAACGGAAGACTGACTCGTTTCAGGCTTTGCTTCATCTTTTTCTTTTTCCACTTCTGGGGCGACGACGGCTCTGATGACAAGTTCTCTGATTTCAACTGGCATGGAAGGTTTTCCTTTCTGTGCCGACGGGCTTTATATTCTCATGGTTTGCATATACTCGTAGTTTAGTTCGATATTCTCAATCACTACAGAGTTGGCTTCCGCGTCAAGATCAGACACACTCCATTTGACAGGATATGCTCTCATAAACAGCCAACCGGCAATTGGGATACGCGTGTTATCCAGCAGGGTGACGAGAACATTTGCTGGACGGAATCTAAACTGAAACATGGCGCTGTTGAATTCAATCACCAGCGGCGAACCAACCACCAGACCTCGCTGTAACACCAGGTTTTCATATTTGACCCTCACGGGGAGTTGTTCTACGTTATATTGGCCGCCCACGTTTATAGGCTCAGTCTCCACGGCGCTTCCCAGCCCGGATACCTTTTGGAACAGAATATCGATGGGGTTGGGGATAGCGCCCGCAGCCATAAAGAGCACGCTGAAGCGAAAACTCAGCGGCGGGTTGCCAACGATCGGCAGGGGACCCGGAAATTCCGGAAGCGCCATAGGAAAATCCCTTTCTTGTCTTGTTTATTCCGGATGATAGTCAACCTGGATATCATGCGCGACGAGTTCCAGCATCTCCACAGCCGCCTCGTTGCTGTCGGAGTTGAAGGTGGGAGCATCCAGTTTGGTCGGTAATGCCCTCAGCACCTTCCAACGGACGACTGCCTTGCCTGTCTCGTCGCACAAGTCAATCAGGATATCCTTCTTCATATCCTTGAAAGGATCGGCATAAACGTCCTGCAGCCATTTGGATAAAAAGTCTTTATCCTGCACGACGCCTTTTTTCAGGGTCAGCTTGATGGGTTGACGCATACCGGGGATAATCTTGACTCCCATCACAAAACTGAGGCCATGTTTATAGGTTACCGGCTCGTAGTCTATGTTGAGCCCTGAGACTTCGGAGAATCCAATAACAGAGTCTCCAACGGTGACCCGATAGTTATAGACGGGCAGAGGATAGGATGCCTTGATTTGATCTTTAGCTTGCGTCATGCTCACCCGGCTCTAAACGTTATAGTTAATCGTTATCCCATCCGCCATCAATTCCATGCTTTCGATGGCGACCTCATTTGAGCTGGCGCTAAATGCTGGCGCATCCAGTTTGGTAGGGAAGGCATTGAACACCGTCCAGGTAACCCTGGCACCGCCAGACTCATCGCACAGGCTGATCACAATATCCTTTTTTATCACCTGGTTGATCGCGATCGAATTGATCCAATCGTACAAAGCCGCCTGGCTCTTCGAGGGCACGAGTCCTTTTTTCAATGTGAGGGTCGTTTGGGTTGGCTGTGACGGCATATTGAATACGCGTGGGCTTGCCTTTCCCGATTCTGTGCTGCTTTCCTTATAGGTGATTTTTTCATAAGCAATATTCAACCCCGACACTTCCGAGAAAGCAATCGTGTCTTTATCAATATTAACTTTGTAATTGTAGACGGGCAAGGGATAGGCTTGCTTAATATCATCTTTAGATGTAGCCATGAAGATTCTCCTTGTAGGATTTCGGCTTCTTGATATGTATGGGTGTATGAAATCTACGCCTGCTGCAATTTATGCGTAAACCTCAGGATAATAAACTCAGCCGGTCTGACAGCGGCAATACCAATCTCAACGATCATGCGTCCTTCCAACACATCAAGGGGTGTCATGCTTTTGCCCAAGCCGACATTCACAAAATATGCGGCATCGGGGCTCGGACCCGCCAACGCGCCTTGCTGCCACAACCCATAGAGATAACTCTCGATCATGGCTTTCACTTTGAGCCAGGTAGTGGCGTCATTCGGTTCGAAGACCGCGAAGGATGTCGCTTTTTGGGTGGACTCTTCAATCATATTGAACAAGCGCCTGACGGAAACGTAACGCCACTCATTGTCGTTGCCAGCCAGGGTGCGCGCGCCCCACACCAGTGTGCCTTTTCCGGTAAAAGCGCGGATCGCGTTGATTGACTTTCCTGTCGCCGGGTCGACATTCAGGTTTTCCTGATCTGCATGTGTGATTTTTACAACGGGACCAATCACCCCAGAGAGACTGACATTCGCAGGAGCTTTCCAAACACCCCTGTCCCTATCTACGCTGGCGTAGGCTCCTGCAATAGCCGAACTGGGAGGCAGAGTCACGCGCAGTTTAGCAAGCGCGGCTTTGACCTGATTGTACAGGGCTGTATTGCTGGATTTAATATCAGCAAGTTTATTGGACGAAGTTTGCGCTTCGAGGTCCACATTCTGGTTGGAGGTATGAGCGACATTTGCGGTCCCTGCGCCGTTTACGATGATATCGAATCCCTGCGGATCATTGTTGGCATCCGCCTTCCAGGTTGTCCAAGCTTCGACGACGGCTTGTCCGTTTTTTCCTGCCACGTCATTGATGGTCAAAACCCTCGATGAACTGATGCCAAATGTTATTTCGCTGGCGGCTGTTCCAGCAACGATTTTCACCTTGGGGGCGTCAGTGGCGGTTCCGGTATAGTGCACCTCGATTCCATCGGTCGTGAATACTTTGCTAAAGGTGACCGACGGTCCACTAGGAGACCCTAGCGTAACGTTATTTTCATCGAAACTGTAATTCAGGGAGGTTTGAAGGTAGGGATGGTAGGCCGCTCCATACTCTAAGTATTTGGTGCCAATTTGATCCCTAAAATCGGCCACTCCCTCCGTATCGAGCACATCCAGAATTGCAAAACGGTCACCCAGTTTCTTGCATTGAGCCAAAGCTTGCTGGCAGAGATCGTAATAATCTGCGCTTTCTAAGTTGACGGCGTCCGTCAGCAAAATCAGGGTCGGTTGATCTTCTTTTTCCAGGGTTGCCAGTCCCGCTATGAATTGGTCCTTTGTTGGAGCAACCGTGTAATCCCCAATGGAGACTACATAACAGGGTCCACCGCCGTTCATGAAATACAGGCTTAAACTATAGTAAAGCAAATAGTCAAAGGCTGGGCTGACCCGGTTGACCTGAAGAGACTCTGACTCGCCTGTCACGGTAAAACCGCTCGGGTTTTCCTTGCCAAACTTGTCTTCGTATTCGAGGAGTGTGCCGATTGGAACACCTTTCCCCACGGTGTCGGGAAGTCTTTTGGCCGTACAACCAATGAAGGCTGGGATGGCCGTCGAGACTTCTGCCACGGAGGGCGGTAATGTTGAAACTTCCTGCACATATACACCTGGGGTCTTATATGTAGCCATATTGATCTACCTCCTGCCGCTGGAAATTAGCGGGCAAAATATTGGACGATGTGATATAGACTCAGTTCTTTCACCGAGTTTCTGAGATCGATTGTGTAATTTTGAAATGAGGGATTAGGCAATGCGTCCACCACCTTTTCTCCATCCAGTTGAAGTTGAATGGCTTTCCTGGTTGTTTGTCGGCAGGGTATGAAAGAGTTTGACACGAATCGAAAATAATACCTATTTGGATATTGTTCTGCTAGTTTTTTTGCAATATCATCCGATGGATCCAGGACCTTTGTCAGATCGGTACGATCAGCGATATTGAAAATGACGATCTTGTCCTTATCCTCAATCGTGGGTATGGATTGCTTGTTATCCACCTTGTCGATAACAACATAATATTTCCACCGTGCATTTTTGGCTGTAAAGATAACTTTGAAATTCTTCATGACATCCAATTTTCTCATCTGGGCATCTTTAAAATTGATTTCGACATCTGCAAAAACGCTTCTATTTAGTTGCGGTGCGACCGGGTAAGTAACAGTGAATTGAGTTCCTATCGAGGCAGAAATGCTGTTCAAGGTGATTGTCTTAGCAACTGGATCGTAACTATCAGGATTGGAAACAGTTTCTAATCCCTGTACAACAAAATCTTTAGGTTCAAGTCCCGTTTGGGGTTTTCCACTCAAGATAAATTGCTCCTTTTGCGCAGGCTGGCTTACAATTAAACTTTCAGTCAATTTTGCCTGACGAGAAACAAGGCTAAGATTTGGAATCACCCCGGTATTTGTATATAACGGAGATGCGATCTTACCAATCTCTGTTGTGTCTGTGATCAAACCAAAATCGGGATTTTGTAATCGTAGATAAAAAGCAAATATTGTGTCTGCTGATAGCGGAATAAACGGGATGCCTTTCTCTATAATTGGCATCAATATTTGTATCCCACCCTGAAAGGATTTCAACATGCAACGGCAATTTTTAAGCAGCTTTTGGGTTTCTGGCGTTGGCATAATCTGGAAATCATTGCACCGCTGATCGGCGTAATAATCATGTGCAATCTCCAAGGTTAATAATTGAATGTATTTCATCCTGAGAGACCCACGATTTTTTCTTCCACAGCAGGAATCGGCGCATTGAAATCTTCATCCCGAAATACAACCATTTTCACTTTGTACAGAACAGAGGGATGATAAGGTAACCGCAATGCTCCCCAGATTTCGTTTTGCTCAGAAAAAGAAAGCGACATGAGTTCAATTACCAACTGCTCCACATCCTCGCTCAATTCTGGCGAATTTTGGTGATTTAACAGTCGGCGGCTTTGAAAATATTGGATGATAGCTGAAAGATTACGTAACGTATCTTCGTATAGTGAGTAATGTGGAATGAAAAGTATAAAAAGATTTAATCGTATCTCAGGATGCCCCTTCTGAACTTTACCATCTGCCAAAGTCCTTGTAAACGGATCCTCTGCTCGTAAGATATTTTCCTGTTCCAAGTTGATCAACATGACTGAAACCGCCCCCAGCTTGAAATTTATAGAATCTAAATTTTTCCACTCAGAAAAAACCACCTGATTTTCCTGTGGGTCTTTAGGGCTTTTCCCTGATGTCAAATAGGTATTTAAGCCATTCTTCAAGAAACGGAGAATTTTGTCTATCATCTTTGATTACCAAAACACATGTTTGTGTGAATGTAAAAGCAGGATGATAATGTTTTGTCCCCGTCCGGCCAAGAAAGTGATATCAATCTTGCAAAAGACTTGCTGGAGACAAGCACTATTCGTAGACGACTGAACAGGTTCGTTTGTACCGGTAAAGCTTGGTGGCTTGTAAAGGCTACACCATTAGAAAAAGTACAACCAAATTCTTTGTCATGATTATGCTTGGTTTGATTTTCTTATTCTCTAGAAATTCTTGTGGTAAATGCTCCCATTTGTATTCTCTTATGTGAAAACGTGGATAAATTATTCTACCAATTATGAATTACAAAGTCAATTTTAGGAAATTTTTCACAATAAAACCAACTTCGCTTTCAACCAAGCGAATCCTCAATACCAATTATGGTTTTTGCATTGGTTTGATTTCAGAGATATAAATATCCTACATCACAGTGACTATTGTAAGAATCAAAATGCTCCGATTGCCCCGCGAAGGACAGGGACTTAGGTGATTGATTCGAATTAAACATGATTAACCCCGAACCTCAGGAACGGGGCCAATCGACAAAGAAACAGGCCTTCTGGTAGAGTTTTGTGTGAGAGCACAAACGTGATCAGGAGGTCTGTTCATGAATAAGGGTACAAGCAAAACGGAGAAAAAGCAAGATAGTCGGGCGTTGGAAAACAAGTGTTGGGAGTTTCTGAAGCCACTGCTGGAGCAACTACACAAGTTGGTGGATCGGCGGATCGTGAAGACGCTATTGGATGTAGTCATGGTGATCCCGATGCATCGCAACCGGAATACGGGGTTGTTGCTGAGTGAATTGGGCGATCATTTACTGGGCGGTGAACGATGACCAGCGGGAGTGAAACGAATAGCCAGCTTGCTCCATTCGGTGAGGTGGGAAAGTCGCTTGATCTTGAACTATATGTGGCACTGCGGGGATGAAAAGGTCAAGGGCTTGCTTGGACAAAACGAGGCAGTGTATGCGATCTGGGATGAAAGTGTGCTGGAGAAATCAGAGAGTTTGAAAGCCGAAGGCTTGTGTGCAGTCCGTTCGACCCAAGCAGCCCGTCTGAAACGGATCAAACCCGGCTATTTCAATCCTCCCACGGATCGTCCCATTTTTGTGCCAGGGATCAACTGGTTGCAGATCTTGGTGACTGGCATGCAAGGCACGCCTGTGCTGGCACACTTGTGTTGGTGGACGACCCGAGGTGAAAAAGCCAGCACAAAACGTGAAGAAGAAGGCAAAATCCTCAAAACAGTGCTGAAATTGTGGGGCCGGAAAGTCATTCACATCTGGGATTGTGGGCTTGCTGGGAGTCCGTGGACAAAGCTGGCGCTGGATCACCAGCTTCGATTTATCCTGCGGTGGAACAAAAATTATCACTTGATCGGACCCGATGGACGCAAACAGGAAGTCTGGAAAATCGTACGCGGCAAACGGTCCTGGGAATATCGCCTGCTCTGGGATGCGCGCAGACGTTGTTATCGAAAGACAGGTGTCATTGCTCCGCCCATCCATGTACCAGACGATGAGCGTGCCCTATTTCTGGTGATCTCGCGTCCCGGCTCTGGTCGCAAGCCTTGGTATCTCATTACTACCGAACCTGTGTACACAGCTGAACAAGCTAGGCAGATCATCTTTGCCTATGCCAGACGGTGGCAAATCGAAATGTCCTTGCGCTTCACCAAATCCGAGATGGCATTCGAGTCACCGCGCTTACTCCAATGGGAAGCGCGTCTTAAATTCCTGCTGATTGCTGCTTTGGCGTATGCCTTTCTGCTCTCTTTGCTTTCCAACATCAATTTCCTATTCGCCTTCCTCTCCAGATATTGCCACAGAACTGGAAAGTGGAGCCGAGATATCTCAGCTCCACTTTATCCCTTACGTCTTGCGCTTTCCCGTCTCTGGCTCGATCATCGTCCGCACTCCCTCCCTACATTAATTTCGGGGTGAACCATGTTTACTTCGAATCAATCAAAGCCCACGCGCAGTTAACTTAACTGAAAACCACGAATTATCTTGACAAGAACGCGAATATCCATAAAATATCGGCTGTGGCAAGACCTGTCTGTGTGTATCCCAGGCAGGATTCTATCTTGAATACGATGGACCCCTTCCGTTTGGAAGGGGTCTTTTTGTTTCCCAAATAAGAGAATTGCCTGTGGGAATCATACGGAGAGAAAACGAGCAGTCGCTGGATACCATCGAGACGATCTAAACCTATTTGTAGATCATAATGATCAACATCCTGACCCTCGAATCCTATAGATAGGACAGAATTCACCTCTTCACAACAAGATGGAAGAAACAAAAACTCACCAGCGGGCATATCTCTTTCGAGAAGATTTGCTCGAACCAAATTGCAACGATACCCAATTAGGTTCAGATCTTGAACGCCAGAAAAATGCGTTCGTCGAGAAGCTTATTGAGATCGTTCGCAAAACCAAGGAACCTCTGGAACCAGAAGGTTTTACAACGCAAAGCCAATCGTAGGATTGGCAAAATTAAACTATCAGTTGCCGGAGGAGTATACTGACAGCATTAACTTCACAAAGGAGCGAGCGGCTTTGACTAAGAAAATTAAAAATTTACCCGGCAGCCGTGCAGTTTTATATGCACGGGTCTCTACCGAGGAACAAGCCGGAAAAGACCATTACTCCATTGACGCGCAACTCAATGAAATGCGCGAATTTGTCAAAATGAAGGGTTGGGAAATTGTTGGCGAATTTGTAGACGAAGGTATTTCTGGGACTAAACGAGATCGGCCGCAACTTGAAGCAGCCTTGGGAATGGCAAAAAGAAATGGCTGCGACATTGTGGTTACCCATGAATTGTCTCGGCTATCTCGCTCCGTATATCATACGCTTGACATATTTGACTCTTTCGGAAAACAACAAATCGGCTTTGCATCCGTCAAGGAGCCGGAATTTGATTTTGCCGACCCAAGTAAGCGTTTCTTTCTAACCATCATGGCAGCCATCAATGAATATTATATAGACCTTCTCCGTCAGCATACCCGGAAATCAAAAAGAGAAAGATCCCGTCAGGGTTTATACAATGCGTCTATTATGCCGCAGGGTTATGATCATTCAGGCGATGCGCACAAACCTGGTGTGATTAATGAAAAAGAGACTGTCATTATCAAACTCATATATGATAGCTATTCCACGGGAAGGTTTTCCGATCAGGATGTTGCAGATCTACTGAATCAAAAAGGACATCGCACTCGTGCAGGACGTAGATTTTCCAAAGATACAATTTCCGAAATACTAAACAACCCATTTTATGTAGGGAAGGTTATATATCGTAACAAGCCTGGTGAGAAGGAAATTTATGAGGGACAGCATCAAGCTATTATCTCGGAAGAACTTTGGGAAAAATGCCAAAGCGTCAGAGCCAGCCGCCGAACCCTTTCAAGGGCGATTCAAAAGAATTACCGCAATTATCTACTATCAAACCTGGCGGTTTGTGATGTCTGTGGTCGAACGCTTCGAGCACAGGGCGCCAAAAACGGATCGTATTATCGTGAAATGTCGTATGAACGGGGCTATATTGATTGTCCACATCAAAAAACTGGTATTCGAGCAGAGGTACTTGAACAACAAGTTCATGCCCTGATCAAGCAAATTCAACTACCCGAAGATTGGATCAATGAAGTTGCCAAACAGGCCGGCAGCGATGAGGAAATGATCAAGCTTCGACGCCAAAGGGATCGGCTCGAAACGGAAAGACGCCGAATTCAACAAATGCGAATAGAGGGTGAATTTGATGACAACATGGATGTTTACAGGGAAGAAATCGACCGGATCCGAAGAGAAAGCGCCAGCCTACCCACTTATGATCAAATTGAGACCCTGAAGATCACGGCGAAAACTATTGGGCAACTCTATCAAATCTGGGAAAAGGCGGATCCCGGGGATCAACGTGACTTATTACGTTTGATGCTGCGGGAGGTCCGAATTGATGTTCCAAATGGGCGAATAACCTCCATTACCCCGCTTTCTGTATTTGTGCCTATCTTTAGAAAACTACCCACTCTGCATGAGCATGAGTTTGGCACCTTTATTCCGCTCTGGGAGAAACCAACCTTACCATCCATAAAACAACTCCCAGTTACAACCGATAAATTTGATTTCTCTCCGACCCTGCCGTTTTTTGACAAAAATCCAATTTTGCCACCTGCTTCTGCAGCTATTCGTAATTCACCAGGGATTGCAGAGGCTCTCCATTTAACAGCTAACAAAAAAAATACCAGGGTAGTACAAATCACTTCAGCATATCAATCACCATTCCCGATGGATTTGCGAAAATGGCCCAATGCAAAAAGCTACACGTTAAGTTTTGAGCAATATCAAAAGCAACCCAAAGACAGTTTTGATATCGTTATTTCCCAATTCGCGCTCTGGGAATCAGATTACCAAGATAAACTCCAGAAGATATTTTCAAAATTAAAACCTGGCGGGGTTTGGTACTTCAATGAACTATTGCCTCTTGATTCCCCAACTCACTGGCTGTATCGAGTGCTACCGGCGACATGGGTATGGGCAAAAAATAATTCCTGGTCACTATATGCATTCTACAATCGCTTACAAGAAGAATGCCAAGAAATAAAATTGAAACGACATGCCTTCACTCAGTTGATCATGCACGAGGTGGCGGAGGATGCGTTAAATAAAAAACCTCTCATGGTGCAGGCCGTGACCGCAGATGCATTGCCACCTGCGTTTATGCGATTAAAAGAATTTGCAAATCAATCTACGTCATTAACATCGGAATTTACGATCATTGAAGGATGGGCAAAAAAGAAAGAATAGGTATAAATTGACAAGTGACTACGCGAATACAACCAAGGGGATTTGACACAGAGGAAATTGAACCTTGAAAAATTACATACAGTGAAGTAAAATGCAAAACACAGAAATATAGTGCTATTTACGCATATATACAGAGATATTCGTTCTTTAGATTCTGTCTCATTAGAATTACTTGCACTCCCCCACCATGCCCGTCGGGACCGCCAATGATGAAACGAAAGAACCGAGCAAAAACTCGGTTCTTTTTTGTTTTTTATGCCAATTTTCGCCCTAAATGTGCGTGTCTTCTAGTTACGCTCCGCGGGTTCGATAAATGGCTGTTTTTCATCAAACCCGCGATTCGGCGCCTCTATTGTTCGTTAGCAACACACCTCCAAAGCAATACATATAGGCTGAATCAAGGTCGTGCTGGTTCGATGATCACATCAAGAGGTGCGTCCTCTGTCAATAACACTTTCTTACATGCAGACAGCGCGAGAATTTATGATCAACAATTCCCGAATAAAAAAGGCATTGCAGACCACTGCTCAAGCAGAATATACTGGTTCCGACTCCAACACACTTATTAGAACGATTCTTCCCTGGATATAAATGAGATCAATGAACAGGATGCAACTTCGTCGCCCGTTTGAATTGAGTTTCATAAAGACAAGGAAATAGTCCACCTATGATAACAATTCATTGCGCTTTTCACTTTCGACACCTTATCGCGATCCATCACCAGGAGCAAATCCGGGCGGATGACTTATGTAGCCATGATGGGTGTGACCTATCTGCCACTTAACGGAAAACGGAGTAGCATGCACTTGGATGTAATGAAAGAAAGTACAATTTACCTCCAAATCTAATGCTTGTAAAATGCAAGCCACGACTACCAAACCATGTTCATCACGGAGCGGCTATATGAAAGAGTATGTTGGCACCTGGAGAATCACGGAAATGGATGAGTGGGACAATGAGTACATCAACATGGAGACAAATGCCCATATCCAGATTGACAAAAAGGGATATGGTAGCTTTCAGTTCGCCCTGGTCAGTGGAAGTATCAACGGGGAAATGGAGGAGTTCGGCGGCGAAAAACGTTTTGCCTTTACCTGGGAGGGTAATGAAGAATATGACCAAGTCTCTGGGAGTGGCTGGTTAAAGTTGGAAACGAAGGCTGAACTGATTGGCAGAAT
>Ga0137334_1000081_pt1 | contig 14021 bp, 11 predicted proteins | sample EasRivERMLT262_2_FD_104776 | JGI IMG/M metagenome (GOLD analysis project Ga0137334, IMG submission 104776) | Soil microbial communities from meander-bound floodplain in the East River, Colorado, USA - East River MetaG ERMLT262_2 | ecosystem: Environmental > Terrestrial > Soil > Floodplain ...
GCCGCTTGCAACTGAAGTCGAGCGCGTTGAGCATTGCGACGGAAATACTCAGCATCCCTAACAGGCACCGGATCCACAGGCACCGTAGGCGCAGGGATGCCAACTGGAGGCGGAGGAGGACCATTAAGCTCATCATCCAGTGTATCGAACCCAACCGGGATGCCAATAGCAGCCATGCTTAGTAGAACGGAATCCTAAGTGGCGGCGGGACCGGATAGCTTCCTGGTGCTGGAACTGCCCCCGGCAATCTCATTGGCGCTGGCCCAGGGGATGGAACTCGAATCTGGGGTGCCATGTCGCTTTCCATATACAACGACGGTGACGGGTACACCCCAGTTCGTGGCCGATCCAGGACCCAAGGAGATGGCCTCCGTTCCGTGGCACCCACCCCTGGAATGGCGAAGATGTTACGTAGGGTCTCTTCGATCTGGGCGTCCCTGGATTCCATGAGGTTTCCATAAGACGGTGCCATATCTGGAGGCGCGTCAATCATCGGTGCTGGCCCAGGGGATGGAACGGTGATGGTAGAGGGTGACGCCGGCACTTGGTTACTGGGGATGGATCCAGGTGTCGAGGGGCCGAGTGCCGGCGTTGTCCCGGTTGCCGGGAGATTGAACGGCGGAACCGGTCTGGCGGACCTTGCGAACCTGGATTCCCACCGGGTTGTCTGAGGATTCAACCAAGCAAAATTCCTGTTAACCCCTTTAGCATTGGGGTCTTGGTTCAGCATCGCCGCGGTTTGCTCACCGATTTCCGCCGCGCGCTCGGTCTCCTCCCATTGTGCAAGGTCATTGCGATATTGCCGGTCCAGCGCAGTCGACGCAGCAATGCGTTCCGCACTGGCCCGATTGGCTGCACCCTCCACCCCGTATGCACGCAGTTGGGATTCCAACGCCTGAGCGTTTATGTCCGCCCGGTTGGTCGCCTCGGTGGATTCATTGATGCGGGTAAGGTAGTCTCGATAGCCCTGGTCTTGGGCGCTCTCGAAACCCAGGCGCGACTGTAGGCTCGACGCCGCTTGCGCGGCAGCAGCTGGGTTGGTGTATATGAATTCCGGCCGCGTGGACGCATTGAACCTACGGGATGCTGGTGGGCTTGCCATTGGGATAGCGATCGGTGTTGCCATAGTCCCGTCTCTACGCCAAACACCGAGCTACTGCAAGGTTTTAGAGTTTTCTCCTACGCTCTCGTTCTATCAAATACCACAGAGGCGTTAGGCATAGCAACGCACAGGCAGCTCCAGCTGCGCCTAACCATATAGCAGCGTAACACACGGCCATGCATATCCTGTGCTTCATATTGGTCTGCCTAACGTATCGTGCTGCCCTAACCAATCTCTTTCCTTGATCATCATCGACATCTTACGCATGTGGGCCTCACCTCCACAGATAAGAGCGATCATCACATACATCTCATTTCCACAGGTCCGGAAGACATCTGCCATGATCCTGAGGTGCGCCTCGGGTGCCTTCTCCCAGGCCACGCTGTCTTGGTATGTGTTGGTGGTTTGAAGGATGATAGGGAACAGTAGGTTCCTGTTCTGGATGTAGAAGTCCGAGTTGTAGAGCAAGGCCGCATGGAAGAATAAACTTATCATCTGCTCCTTGGACATCCGCGGACGTCCGTCCCTTACGGTGTCTACTAGGTCATCGATACCATGACAGTATCGATACCATAGATCACAGAACGTCATCGCTGATTGATTGGCATTACACAACATGACGTTCCAGTTCCTGGCTGTTTCTGCATCCTTAGGATCGACATCAGCAATTACGTTGAGACCATCTTCGTTCAGTTGCCGGGACTGGAAGTAGGCATCCTGCACCCGCCACATCCCGCGGCCCTTGTTGGGATCTGCGAAGATGGCGTTACGTGTATCCGTTACCTCTCTTTCATTCTTCAGGGTAGGTAGCACCAAATCTGAAAATGTTCCGTGGTGGAAATGGAAGTAGGCATCCTTCTGCGCATCGCTGAATGGCTTCCCACCAACCGCGTGGTACAGCATAGCGCATGTGTCATAGAAGTGGGACTTGCCATTAAATGGGATCACCAGCGGATCGAACAAGTTGGCCGTTGGTGTGAAGTCGGTTTCCCTTGTCCAGAATTTGTATTGCTCAATTCCATGCATCACCTTGCCAGGATCGATTCGCATTAAGCTGGTGTGAATGCGCGCCCTGGTTATGCTTCTGGAAAACTCGTCATGGAATTCAGGAATCAGGTATCCCGCAAGTGGCTCGTCGAAAGTCCAGTGCTCGACGGCCTCATAGAAGATCATGTCTGTATCACAGATCCAGAATGGGTCGCCGAGTTTACCATTAGTGATGAGGTGATAGATCCAGGTATGGTGTGGGATGTACTTCTGTCTATGAAACTGCCCTCCGATATCCCTGACCTTTAGCTCAAGGCGATTCATCTCCTCGTCAGTTAGCCCGTTGCTTATGACGTGAAGGTCAGCGGTTGGAAATCCTACCCTGATGGTCTTAAGGAACAGTTCACTGTAGGGCCACAGCGATTCCTCCCGACATGTGACTAGGACGTATACAATCATACCGCCGTGAAATCATCCGCTGCGCTGGTAGGCTCACCGTGCCACCGTTCAATGTTGATGAATGCGCAGAACGACTGCGCGCGCGCTGAATGAATCACCCCGGCAGGAACAGAGTACCTGTGAAATGGCTTTACCGTGCCAGCTGTCTCATCAATGCGTCCTACCATAGTTCCGAAGATAAGCATGATCATTGACTCTACGGTCTGATGAACATGCGGCTCGATGTACTCATGCTTGGGAACCAACCAAAGCTCTATCTGAATTTTTCCCCATTTCCAGATCTTGAATCCTCGACATCCATTATGCCGAATCACAACCCACCACCACCTCCGGTAGCACCACCGGCTAGCCCAGCTATCCCATTTACCATGCTCCCGATGTCTTGGCTGGCAGCACCAATCCGGTCTGCAAAGTTACGTGGCTGTCGGTACCCCTGTGTTGCGGCTAGGATGTTCTGGATCCCTTGCCCACCCACCTGCTCCGCTGCACCAGACGTGCTGATTCGGTTCAGGAGACCGGTTGTTGGCCGTGTAGCCAAGCTCTCTACACCGGAAGCAATGCGAGGAACAATGCCAGCAGCGGTCGCTTCATTGGCCATGCTCTGTCCGTAAGCTTGTCCAAACAGATTTGGGAGAGCCCCGTAGGCATCCCTGGCTACGTCGTAGTAACGACCGCTCGCTATGCGGGCACGTCGCAATCGATCAGCTGTTGAATCTACAGCTGCGGGACTGAGCCCACGCGCGCGGCGGTTTAGAGTGTCCAGGTTGACATCAAATCTGGCCAATGGATCGATGACAGCTGGGTTAATGAACCCGAATGCGGTATTACCGACCTGTTGCAGAAGGGCATTTGGATCGGCTGAAAGCCTCCGGGCGAGGATATCATTCAGCACACCTTCCTGCTGGCCCTGTAGTGCTTCGAGTCTGGGTTGCGCCTCAAGATATCTGTCGAGAGCTGACTTGCTAAGAGCGTTGGTGTCGGACAAAAGATCCGAGGAGAGCCTCCCTGCTGCCCGCGCAGTAGGAGCCGCGAACCGATTGAGGACCGCCCTCGGCGCTTCGTCAGAACCGAACAGCGATGCGATAGCGCCACCGCCGCCAGAAATAATGTCACCGTATCCATTGGCCATAATTCCTTTTGGCACTAAGGAGTGCTCGTTGCAATCCCCAAGTTGTTAATGAATGTCCGCATGCTGACGATGTCCCGTTCCCGGACCAGCTTCATTTGAGCCCACCACGTGGCCACACCTGGGAGCTTCAGCATCTCAGGTGGCGGTTCCGGCCACGTCGAGAACTGCAATTCCAGGACCTTATCCCTGCGTAATGAGATCCTACTGAGGTCTGTGTCACTTGCCATGTTACGGGTTGTCCGGTTGTCCCCAATGTTTGAGCGAGATGTTCACCGCGGAGAACTTTCCACCGCCACCAATGCCCTCAATGATGAAGCGCGCTGACAGATACCGGCCACGCCTCCAGGTAGGGAAATAGAACGTGCCGTCAGGACGGCTATTGTTGGCAACGTGCTGGGCTGCGCTGCGTTCAGTCTGACACTCGAACTCCAGGTCTTTCGTTGGCTTCCAGGTGAAGCAGCTGGACGTGGAAGCGTAGCCCACCTCAGCTGTCAGGATCGATGGTGTTGATTGCGGCCAAGGCTCAGCCTCGATGGCAATCATCTTGATCATCTTCTCGTTATCATTGCGGTAGTTCTCAGCCCCCTGCTGCATTACCGTCTCATACCCAAGATGGTGATAGAACTGGCCGAGGCACGCATAGGCTCCGTAGGCCTCGATGTTACCTCCCAACATCTCCCGATAGAGAACGTCATCCTCGAGTTGTTTCAAGGCGAAGTCATCGGCCGATGCTGCGATGAAGGTGGAGATGGCCGCGCAATCGATGCAGTAATCTTCCGCGGTCTTACCAGACAGCAGCGCGCACAGAGACCGCGGGTCATTGGGCAGATCTGGATTCTCCGTTTCGTTGAAGATCCAAAGCGGTGGGTTTTCCACCTCAGCCACACCAGTGCAGGCGTCGCCATCCTTGAACCCTTCGTCTACGGCTGTTCCCCTCGGGCATGCCCCGAGATCCTCAAGCCATTGGCCAAAGGTTGGGCGGTCATCCTTTCTGAACGTCAGGAACGCGGTGAATCCGTGGTCGATGAAGTCGGCCGTCCCGAACTTCAGGTTGAACCGAAGGGTGACATTAGGACATACCGCATCTCCAGTTGGCCATGATAGGAATGCTTCACGGGTTTCATCGGACCATCCTCCGGTCACGATGTTACATGCCTCCTGGTTGATTGGATCGTAGGTAGCATGGTCCTCTGTGATGCCATTGAAGATCATCCCAGCGGCCTTCGTGATGTAAGGGATGTTGATGGGGCGGCTGTCGAACTGGGTCAAAACATAGACGTCGCTCTCTCCAAGATACAGGTGCTGGTCACCTGCATTGATCAGGCTGAACTTATACTTCATCGCATTACCACCCTGATAGATGGTCTCAAAGTTGAAGACATCGGTTCCACCAACCAGGGTCACCCTGATGATGCTCTTGTCGGTGTACAGCATCAGAGCATTACCGAGCGGTGCTGCATTCAGGATCGTTGCCCCAACGGCCACAGTGGCACTGCCAGCGAAGCTGCCGTCACCCTCAATGAAGCTGAACGGATCATCCAGGTCGCTCCAGATAACCTTCCCGGTCTTCCGCTCACCGTTCTCGGTGATGTCATAGAAGATCACGAACCCATTCCAGGCGATGACTCCACCGGCTTGGGTGATGTCCAGGGCAATGAGGTCTGCGATTGGTTCCAAAGCTTGAAGGTCGCAACCGGACTGAGAGGAGTCACCAAGGAAGTATACCCCAGGCGCGTCGAAATTATTGGTGTAGATCAGGTATCCACCCATGGTGGACGACATCCCCCTGACATCGTTACATGTGCATTGGTCAGTGGTGTAGCCTGAATTGCCAAGACCATCCGCCAGCAACCTCCATGTGCCTGACGATTGATTCAGCTCATAGAGCCTGCTCATGGTGGATGCAATGAGCTTTCTTCCAGAGGACACCACAATCTCTTGCAGCATCGTGATGGCCTCTTTGCATCCAGGCCTGAGGTGCAAGTCCGTTCCGCAGTACTCATAGTCGTATGAGAAGAACGGTTCATACAATGAAGTCATCTGCCCGTACGGATATCCAGGGTATAGGCCTGCTCCGTAGGTCACTGGGCATGACGCATACACATAGGACTGAATGTAGTACCAAGGAGCACCCATGTTCGGTGCTGAATTAACGAACGGGTAGTCCAGGCCGCGGCCTGAATTATAAAAGGCGATGAGGTCTCCGGCTCCAGGGAATGTTCCTTTGAAGAAACTCAGTGAATCAATCTCGGCATCAAGGGTTGAAGTAGACGATGTTTCGTCATACCCAATGCTGAAGTAGATTGCGGTCGGTCCACCATTGTAGACTCCGGTGGCGTGTGACGTGGATGCTGGTGCCTCCAGGTTCACCTTGATGTTAATCGTGTTGAGCGTCGGATCGTGCCAACAGGCGAAGAACGTCCACGTATCCGTGAGTAGTACGTGGGGATGGGTTACGCTAACAATGGCTGTTCCATCGTTCGATACATCGAACCGTAGCGCCCCACCTGTGATTATCAGCCTGTATTCCCGACCGCCAGCATTCCATCTTCCACATACATGCTCATCTGCACCACCTGGAGAATGCGGCCTGATCCATCCCAGGAATCCGAACGTGATGTCGCCTGTCCTGAAGTCGCCATCCGCATTGAGCAGGTTTTCAGTTGGACTTATGTCAAAAGCATTTCCGATCTTCCCTGTCACAAATGAGCCGCCAAAAATAGTGAGGTCGTGTGTTCCAACCTCGTCTGGAATTGCTGCCCCACCACTATCGGTATCCATCTTCCAATGCGCAATCAGACCCGTGGTGCTGACCTGATTTACATAATAGGCATATGGATACCCCACAAAAGGATAGAAGATTGGGCAGTTGCCGTAGAACCCATCTTCATCTCCAAGATAGACAGGATAGAAAGGTCCTGACGCAGGAGGAAACTGCTGCGTTCCAGATGTCGAATAGGCCCCAAAATAGTAGGCTGATGAATATCCAATCAGGTCTCCACCACCCATTGCTGTGTCGCTGTATGAATCGTAGTAGCCCTGCCGGTCTGTCAGCTGGTCATGCAGGTCTTGGTTGTTGTACGGGTAATCGTCAGCGAACAGCCGTCTCCAACCGCCGCCTCTCTGACGGTTCCTAGTCGCGCGCGTCACCGAGTTTTTTACTACTCTCCAGTTACCAAACCCTATCTCGTCGGCACTGGATAGCGTGTCGAATACCCCGGTGGTCGGGCGTATCGCTATGGTCTTGAACTCCGCCATTTAGGTTTTGATGAAGTAATACGCGATGAAGCACGGGTGGACAACATTGAAAGGATTCCCACCTCCAGTATCCTGAACCGGATCGGCATGGGCATAGTCCAAAGAACCTGTCCGGTTGATGTCGTTCACCTTATTGCCAGTTACTTCCACCAGAACCTGCTGCCCGTCATCTGTGGCGAAGGCATGGCTGTGTGCGGGCATCTCAGCGACCGTCTGAGTGTGATTTTCTTCTCCCACATACTTGTCTGTGATGTTCCTGTTTGTCAGTGACCCACCCTGGGACCCCATGCCGGCTCCGATTGGAGAACGCCCCCTGAAGTCCGGGAGTGTGAACGTGGTGCTGCCGTCACCGACACCATACCGTGTGCCGATAGCAGCGAACAGGGTTCCGTAGGTCGTCCTACTGACCGAGCTTCCATCACACAGCAGCCATCCGCTACCCATCGTGGCAGACGCAGAAATGGCGATTTCACCGGCAGGCCGAAGCGTTGATGCCAGCTCAGTGATTACCGCATCAGAGAACGTACCGTCCGAGTTGAACAGATACGATGTGAGGTCGCACATCAGCGACACCGTGTTGAAGAACTTTTTCAACCGCTGACACAGGTCAGCGTTCGGTGCCGGAATGGCGTCGCAAAACTGGGATGGGACGACAGGTGAGGGCATAGGATTATCGGAGTGGTTCCCACTTCCAACTGATCAACTCGTTGGTGACTGAACCACCACCGGGGCCAGTCCCGCTAGCTTTGACTAGAGTAGGCAACCAGTTGGTCTGGGTGGTGTATGTGAGCTTTGTGAAGTTGGTGGCGGCTCCTGTGAACTTAGCCTCGACCAGCTGGCTCGTGGGTGTGATGTGTTGAATGATAACCTCTGCTGACCAAGATCCGTTGTGGGCCACTCGGCTCGCTGGATCCAGGACGGTTTCTGATCCGTATTGAATCGTTACCTGCTTAGCGTGGGTGACATCATTGGAGAACCCTCCAGCGAATCGGTAACGGACGATATCCCCTTTGGTTCGCAGCTCATTTCCGGGCTGCCATCTGAACAGAAGGTTGGTTGTTCCGGTGTTGATGTTGGTTGCCGATTGATTCCACATCCCATGCTGGGCAACATCCCTAACACCACTCAGCGTCTGAGACATCACCTGCGCAACAGCTAGCTCCCCTACGGCTGATGGGTGCAAGCCGTCTGTCTGCCATCCATCCACTGTATTCGTCGATCCGAAGACATTATCTAGCCTGACCACGAAGTCGAACTTCTCACGATTAGTGAGAATCAAGCTGTGGTATGCCTGAACGTTGGTCACTGACAGCATGGCTGCCCCACCAACCATGGTGGCACTGATTGGTGGCAATGCCACACCAACGCGGAATCCATCATTCCGTGCCTTGTCGGCTAATGTTGCAACAGCAGCGTATGTTGCAGCTGCGGTTGCACCGCCATTGAAATCATTGTATCCCAGCCAAATGATCAGGGTCGACTTCTCAACTCCACCTTGATGTGGTCCATACGGACGTATGTTTAGATCGTAGGAATACGCTGCTGCTGACACGCCGTTGTAGGCATTATTGAAGATCGCATATCGGTTTGAGACGTGTGAATGCATTTCAATTGCCGAAGGCCACCCATCCCAGAACGCATATGTAGCTGATGGGTCAAGCTGGCGACTCATTGAGTCACCGGCGATCACAAGGTTCTCGGTCGCTGGGTCTAGCCAGCGCATACACTCCACAAGATTTGATGCCTGCAAATCATTCAGCTTGGTGTTGAAGACCAAGAATCCTGCCGAATTGCATCGTTGGAATCCATTCGCGACGCCCGTATCCCACCTAGCTCCAAGTGTGATTATATCAGCCCCTGTGGTGAACGTTCGGTTGGTTGTGGTTCCAAGAAGCAGAGTTCTGGATCCGTTGGCCCATGCGATGCTGTCTACTCCAGTGCTGTCACTTGCCCAGGTGATGTACTTGCGAACGGTGTCCCTGTGGGTGTAGCCGCGGAATGGCCCTCCGACATCATAAGTGATCAGGTAGTGGCCAGTATTGCCTCCGCCATCTCCCTGTGTGAGGATCCATGACAGGTCGTAGTCCGTCGACAGAGTTCCGAAAATATGGTACTGGTCTCCTGCTGCACTGTGCAACCCGAACCACCCCGATGGATGTGTAGTCGCATTAGTAGAACCTTGGACGATGATCGACGTCGTGAACGTCTGAAGTGGAGTGGCCAAATCAGCTATGAGGTAGTCATTGACTCCATCGAAGGCAACTCCTCTAAGCCCACGGATAGCTCCACCATTGAGTGTGACGGAAGCAAACTGGTTCTTAACCGATTGCATTGTAGTTGAGTTGGTCTGCTGCATGAGTGACGACAGTGGTACGGCGTCAACCAAATCATCCCACAGATCATACTGCTTCAGCGTCTTCACAAACCCATCCAACCTATATTTACCAACGGCATTTGAGATCCCAGCCCTGGCAATATATAGCTGCGCATCCAGGTCTATTCCTCCAAACGTGGACAGGAGGTTTATGTTGTTCCAAGCATTAGACAGATTCAGCCGGATCACTGGAGCAGTGTTTCCATCACCAGCCACCATTAGGAAGTGATCCGTGGTTGGGTTGTTAGTGGTAACCTTCGGCTTGTTGCCAACATACTGGCTGTCTGCGGCCACAGCCGCCAGCGTGCTGACCATCAGGAGAATTGATGTGATGATTTTCATAAAGTTAGATTCCCAATAATCCGCCTTCACCGTCCAGCAGAGCGCCCCCGCTGTCGAGAAGTGCGTCAGGGTTTTCATACGCCGGTACGTATGGTGTCGTATATGCCGGGCTGTACAGTGGTGTTTGATACAATGGGCTGGACAATGACATGAGCTGCTCAATCGCGCTGCTGCAATCACGCACTAGTTCAGGATCTTGCTCATCCATGTACCGATATTTCAGTACTCGAAGGCTGACTGAGTATTCATTGAGGTACTCACGCGCAGTGACGAACTCACGTTCCTTCATCGCGATCCTATATTCGACCCTGTTCATCACCGCCTCACGGAGCTGCTGGTCAACTGGAACGAGGTCTGAATCGAGCCACTTCCTTCGGATGCCCTGCCATTGAAGGAGCAGGTAATACTGACACGGGAACCTGGGTGCGACGTAGACCTTATAGTCAGGACCCACAGCGAAGATACGGTCGCTGTGTTCGAGGCTTAGGAATCGGCAATCATCTTCCTCACCTGACAGGTATGGGGAAGCACAGGCCGTCTCGCCATCCAGGACGTAGTTGCAATAGGGATGATCGTAGACGTTGACCGGTGGCGGCTCGAATGTGCATTGCACACACCGCTGAGCTTCCACCCAGCAATCCATCTTCGACGTGGTGACCTTGTTGTAATACAACTTCTTGCAGTCCCGCCCGGGCTTGTAGGCAAACAGCTGAGTGATCTTACCTACCGGCCCATCAAAGATTGATGCAGCGCAGAACTCAACTACTTCGTCCTTTGTGTAGACGTTTACGTTGAACCCTCGCACCCATGGGATGAAGGTCTGGATGTCCGCCAAAGCAGCCGACACCTGATCGCGAAAGTACGCCTCCATGTTCTCAGCGACATCCTCAGGCGCAACCAGTGTTTCCAGCGTGGTCAGGAATTGAGAGAAGGTTTCGTACTCGATTGGCATACGGTTATTTGGTTGCCGCTGCTATTTGGCTGAGCTTAGCCGTCGGCGGTTTAAGGTCGGCCGCGGATGGAACCTCGATTGGATCTGGTGCTGGACGTCCAGCGTTTGGACCAGCTGCGCCTCCCGGCAAGCCACCTGCGTTGCGCGGTTTGTGGTCTCTCTCGAACTGTGGGCCAGCGAAGGCCCCTGATACCCTAACGTCTGCCCCCGCAGCATGATTTTGGTTTCGCATTGGCGCTGACAATTCTGGCCTGCGAAGCTTCTGCTTGTAACCTGACTCGGAGATCGTCTCGTTCTCCTTTTTTTTTACGGCCTCGTCGAATTCCTCCTTCCCGATCGAGATGACGCCACCTCGACCGAAGGCGATGCATTTGTCTAACTCCTGAATCAGGCTGCCATCTGCTGTCTCCAGCACCTCGAACTTGAGCGGGGTGCCGTTGATGTAGACCGGCATTTCCGGGATGTCTTTACGGTAATACTTTGTGGCCATTCGATTACCCATAAGGGAAAAGGCCCGGCGTGGCAAGAACACACCGGGCCTACCCATGCAGCCAACAACAGACAGCTCTTACACCTGATACAGGTCAGTGTATGGGGTCTGACCAGCATCACCAGCAGGAATGCGGGTAATGTCGAAGTTTTCGACGATGGCACTCGTGGCTGGGCATTCTACAACAGCAGTCCAGGTCAGTGAGTTCAGCTGAATTTCCTGGGTCGGATTCGCCATCACGCAGGCGAAGTCCTGGTCGATCGCCGCCAACTTCTCGAGGTCGCCCGTGATGTGCTTCTTCGAGTTGGAGGTGATGATTCCAGGATAGATGCTGGTGAAGTCCAGGATCCACAGGAACCGGCCGGCGCTGTTCTGGTTCTCCAACGACATCGCGGTGGCGAAGTCATCGAAGTAATTGTTCGTCACGATCCGGATCCGCACCTGCGGGTACTGGAGCATGTACTCGTTGTAATTGAATCCAAGCTCACCCATCTGTCCGCTCATCACCTGCTTGGTATCAATCATGAACCGGGCCAGACCGTCAGACCGGGTGTCGTAGTACTGAATCATACCGCGCTGGATCTGCGACGCCGTGAACGAGTCAGTGAAGATTTCGATCACAGAGTTGGGGATACCTTGGTCCCCGCGGGCGCGCCAGATCGGGTAGATCAATTGTTCAAACAACTCAACCAAGTTGAGCTGTTGGTTCTGGAGATCGAACACCTGACCGCATTCGGCCAGCTGCTCGTAAACCCCAATGGCATTGGCCTTACGACCAACGCACCGTCCTTCACCGGGGACATACAAACCGGCGCTGGCATTGGATGCCGTGGTGATCTGGGTGAGGTTACGATACAGGCCCAACGTTTGGTTGGTGCTGATGCGTTTGTTCCAGAAGAACTTGTTCAGCCAATCGCGCTGCCACATGTCACCCAACTGCTTGTTGCGCTTGGTGGCATCGACATCGCCGAACTTAGCGAAGTATTCATTGCCCTCCTGGAGGCGCTTGAACCATGCCTCATACAGCTCATCGGTACACATTGTGTAACGATCGGTTTCAAACCAAAATGGCACGTGCTTCCGGTCATTGAGCGCCGGCCGGTTATAGCACCAGCGTTCGGTATCAGCCACGTTAGGCGTGCCACGGATGACCACACCTGCGCTGAGCGGGGAACCACCAGTGAACCCAGAGAAGGCAGCCTTGGCTACCCAGCCGAGGGTATCGTTCTCAGCGGTCGCCGTGATCAGGATGACATCCGCACCACCGAAGGTGGATTGCTGCGATGAGACGACCTTGAACGATCCACGCAGCGCAGTACCAGACGAGGCGCGCGCATGCACATAGATGTTAATCCCGGGCGGGAACCATCGTTCATCCAGTGGAATGCTGGCTCGGCTATTCACCCGGATGGTGTAGGTGCCGGAATTATTGAAGAGGTTCTTGAGCGACCAGTACTCAGAGTTGATGACGGATTGCTGGTCGGCCATTACGAATGGCGCAATCTCCGTATTACCTGGGCCAAGTGGGAATTTGATCGTCTTCTGTCCGATCATTTTCTTGTTGGCCATCAGGAAGTCGAAGAGCCCGTTCTGGCGGGCACCGCAAGCCTTGATGGAGAACTGGGTCGCGAGCAGGGCTCGGAGGTCTCGATAATCCCCTGAGCTGGTTTCGGTGAAGATGTCATCCAGCTCATCCGAGTGAGCAGTGACGACATCACAGAGAGTTACCGCCCCGCATTCGTTGACATTGGACCCGATTGCCGGGAGGCACTTACTGAAGATGTTTGTGCTAATTGCCATTGTTGTCATTGCCCCTCGGCGGCTTTATTGCCACACGATGGACAACAACAACTTAGCGTTTGAAAAGGACCTCGCTCATTTTTGTCAAGAGCGTGCCTCTTCCTGAATTGGCACCGTGCGTATTGTCATCGATCTTCGCACCACTGCCTACAGATGGAGAGACTGGTTTATCAGGCGGAGCTTGCGGTTGCGGAGGGTCCGGCTTTTTTGCTTGCGTCGTTGCTGACGCAGTTGTGTCTGGATTCCCGGTCCCGGGCTTAAGAGATTGCCTAACAAATCCCATCTTCTCCAGACGTTTTACTTGGTCCTCGGAGTAGGATTTGACGCCTTGAGCTGCATACCCGATAGCGCCTTCGATGATCATATCTCGAGTTAGGTACCAATGCCGGGCCTGTTCTGCGTCGCTCATCTTGGCATAGTCTGCGCGTCTCGCGAACATCTGGCCCTTCTCGTTTTGTCGCCCGATCAGCGATGCCTCTCCAGTGTGAACCACTGTGTTCCACTGCTGATGCGCTGGGTTTTTTATGTTGAGCGGGACCCTTTGACGTGGGTCATCCAGCAAGACCGCGGCTTCGATGAATGGATACATCTGGTCCATGGCCGTAGCCAAGATCTGTGACGTCACTGGGTCTTGTGCGTCTAGCTGCTCCCAGCCACCGGTGGATAGTGCCTTGTGCAATTCCGCATTCACTGCCTTAGCCACAGCCAGTGTCGTCTCAGCGAACTTTTGTTCTACCATTGGCTTCATCTCAAGCTTAGCTGCGTCCTGCTTGATTGAATCCCACTCACCCATCTGCTTACCCATGATCTGTTCAGCTTTGCGCTGAGCCATCATGTCGATGCGGGCATCTTGAAAGTCTTCATCGGACCATGGCAGATCCAGTGAGCCGAAGAACTCGTCGTGCTCATCGGCTTTAGGATCGAACACCTTACCAGGGTTAGCCGCTTCCCATCTGGCTGAGTAGGCATTGGACTTCTTGATGTGGTCCAATAGAACCTTGGGAGCATCCTTAAACCTTGGGTCGCTCTGGGCCATGTGCAGTGCAACCTCATAGTCCCTGCGGTCGACGCTGCTAAGAGAGTCGCGCGGATCATCTGGGTCACTGTCCTCCGCCTGCTGAGTCTTGA
>Ga0137334_1000083_pt1 | contig 13920 bp, 10 predicted proteins | sample EasRivERMLT262_2_FD_104776 | JGI IMG/M metagenome (GOLD analysis project Ga0137334, IMG submission 104776) | Soil microbial communities from meander-bound floodplain in the East River, Colorado, USA - East River MetaG ERMLT262_2 | ecosystem: Environmental > Terrestrial > Soil > Floodplain ...
CGCTCGAGCCGAATACCGTGGGGCTGAACATCCCGTAGACTTCACGGCCCACGACCGAGCCGCCCAGAACGAAATGATGCGCACCCCAGCCGTGGTCGGAGCCGTCGCCGTTCGAGGTGAGCGTGCGCCCGAAATCCGACGCGGTGAAGATCGTCACGTCATTCTGCACGTTGAGCTGCACGAGCCAGGAGTAGAACGCGTCCACCGCGGCGCCCACCCGCGCAAGTTGCTGGGTATGCTGGGTCAGAAGGAAATCGTGGCTGTCGAAGCCGCCGATGCTGACCAGGAAGACCTGGCGGCTCGATCCGAGCGTCGCGCGCGCGGCGATGATGCGGGCGACAACGTTCAACTGCGAGGCAAGGCTGTTGTTGGCCGGGGTCGCCGGCATCAGCGTACCCGCTGCCGGGATCGCGCCGGAGAGCTGCTGGCTCGCCGTGATCGACCGGTTCGTCACCACGGCCAGCTCGTTCTGGAAGAGGTTCGGGCTCGTGCCGGTGATGATGCTCCTGTAGGCGGTCGACGCCGTGGCGCCCTGGGACCCGTAGATCGTCCCGGAAATGCCGGAGATGGCGGACGGCCCGCTCGAGCCGACCTGGTACTGGAGGACGTTCGTGCCCGAAAGAAATACCGAATTGCCACCCGCGGAAATGCAGGTGTAGAGGGCGTTCGTGTTCTGGCTTGCGAGCAGATCGCCGATCCGTCCGCCCCAGCCGATGTTCGCGCCTTCCCCGATGGGCCGGTACGCCTGCCACACCGCCTGCTGGTCGTTGTGCGAGAACAGCTTCGGCGGCAGCGGCACCGAGCGGCTCTGGTACTGCGCCCGGGTCGTCGGCACGACGAGCGGCCCGACGTTGGCGACCACCGCGAGCCGGCCCGCGTCCCAATGCGTCTTGAACGCGGTCAATGCGGGATGGAATGCGAACTCGCGCCCGCCCTGCGACGTGACCGGGCCGGTGGCGGTAGCTGCGAGCAGCGCATCGCGCGGGATGGCGAGCGTGGAGCGCGAAGCAACGTACTGGTCATACGATGTCTGGTCGTATGGAATGAAAGTGTTGGTGTGGTCGTTGCCCCCGTAGAAGAACAGGCACACGATCGCCTTGTAACCGGGAAGCGACTGCGCCGAGGCCGCGCCGATGGCGGCGAGGTTGAGGGCGAACGGGCTGGCCGCGCCCGCGAACGACATCAGCGAGCAGGTCTTGAGAAACTGGCGGCGCGATTCACGCATGGGTTTCTCCCAATGGTTATTTCTGGACGAGGTAGTCGGGCGACGACAGCGTGAAGTACACCGCGAGCCGCGCGCGGTTCAGCCGCGCGGTCGCCTGGTTGGAGCCCGGGTACGGGATCGAGTTGACCGCGTTGAAGATGAGACTCCGCGTCCCCGAACTCATGGACCCGGCGGTGAGCAGAAGGCTCACGCGATCGACCAGCAGGTTGGCATCATGGGCGAGCGCGATCTCGGCGGTGTAGTCCGGCTGGACGTCGCGCGGCGAATTGGATCCGACACCGTTCTGCACGATGCTGCGCGTGAAGTTCGAATATCCGACGACCGCGACCTCGTTGACGATCTGGAACTCGGGCGCGACCAGGCCCGCCGTCGCGATCGGGGTGTTGGGCGGCACGTAGCCGGGGCGATAGAAGTTGAACACCGTCGGCGAGCGCATCGGCGACTGGCTGAGCGAGGTGGCCGGATCGTCCGTCGTGCCGACCAGGAAAGCGCCCGACGTCGACCGCGCCTTGAACGCGCGCATCCACTGGGCGAGCCTGAGAATGGGCTCGCGCGTCTTGCCGGGGTCGGCGGCCGGCACGGTACGCGCCTCGATGTCGAGCAGGATCGCCGCGACAGTCGCGCGCAGGTCGCCACGCTGGCCCGTGCCAACGGCATAGGCGCCCGACTGGTAGCGCCCGGTGTTGAACGCCTGCGCGACGCGCGCGACGTACGCCGGCGACGGATTGCTAGTGACCAGGCGCTGGATCAGCTGCCGCCCGATGAACGGGCCGACGTTGGGATGGGCGGCGATCACGTCGAGCGCGCGGTTGAGATCGTTCACGGGATCCGAGTTCGTGCTCGCCGCGATGGTCGTCCCGAGAAAGCTCTTCTCCGATATCGAGTGAAATTGCGGGAAGGCCTGCATGGGCATCACTTCCCGGTTCGGCGACTGTGTGCCGCTGCCGTTGAAGCAGCTGGTGGAGGTGCTGGAGCAGCCCGCCCAGGAGAAGCCCGTGAACACGCGCGACAGCCCGACGATGTCGTTGGGGCCGTAGGTCTCGATCGGCTGCCCGTTGCCGTCGAGCATGAGCGTGCCGTCCGGGTTCAGCCGGTAGAGGCCGATCGAGAAGAGCTGCATGACTTCGCGGGCGTAGTTCTGGTCGGGAACGCGGTTCGTCGCCGGGTCCTCCCTGCGGTTGCGCAGGTGCGAGAGATAGAGGCCCATCATCGGATGCAGCGTCACGTCCTGGAGCAGCTGGCGGTAGTTGCCGAAGGCATCGCGCGTGAGCATGTCCAGGTACGAAGCGACGCCGCGCCGGAAGGACTGGAGGTTCGCGTCCTCGAGCGAGATCACGAAGATCTGCGACAGCGCAAAGGCGACACGGCGTTTCAACTGGTCGTTGGCGGTCGTCGCCTCCCGCCAGAAGGTGTGCATCAGGTGCTCGTCGCCCAGGCTCGCCCCGCTCACGGTGTTGATGTAGCCCTCGTGGGAGCGGTGGCTGGGCATAAGGAACTGGTCTTCCAGGATCGCGCTGTAGCCGTACTGCCGCGTCTTGGCGAGTTCGGTGTCGTTCGCCCCGAACGAGGACTGGTTCAGGAAGCGCACCGCGTCGGTCTCGTTCGGCAGGGGGTAGGCCGACTGCGGAACGGTGGCAAGATTGACCCCGCTGCCCTGCGGGCCGGGATCGGCCGCTGCCGGCTCGCCCTGGCCGCAGCCGCCGAGGATCCCGGCAATCAGCGCGGCGCTGATGGCTCCAAGAAGGTGGCGAATCATCGTGACCTTCATCATGGGCAGTCTCCAATCTCGTGGACGCGGATCACCCAGTCGCAGTCCTGACGCGAACTCATTTTCATCGCGCCGAAACGCGCCTACGTAGCGATTAAGTCACGCGATCGCGCAACTCGGGTGTCGGGGCCGGACGACAGGATCGGCGCCCGTGGATGCTCGACGTGCGCTTTTGCGCGCCGGCGGAATCGCTGGCGCGGCATCGGCGGGCGCGCCAGGAAATATGTACGCGGCGGGTGCCGCCCGCTTCAGCGCTTTCTTCTGCCCGTTCCGCGCGGGAGCGGAGCGGGATTCGTCACTTCCTCGGAGTGCACGAACAGGCCGCCCTGGTACATCTCCCCTCGCGGATGCCCCGGCTTCTCGCGCGCGAGCACGTCCGGGGCGTAGGCCTCGCTGTTGTCCTGCGGCCGATAGCCCAGGCGGGCGGCGTTGGAATTGTCGTACCACGTGCGCGTATTGGCGGAGGCGCCGTAGACGATCTCGAAGCGGATCTCCGGATGCTCGATGCCGATCGTGACGAGCTGCGCGAGGTCGCGGGGGCTCAGCCAGATCGAGAGCCGCCGCTTGTCGATCGGCCGCGGATTCACGTTGCCGATCCGCATGCAGAAAATCTCCATGCCGTACTTGTCGGCGTAGAGGCTGCCGAGCATCTCCCCGAACACCTTGGACACCCCGTAGCGGCCGTCGGGCTTCGGGTAGACGCGGTGATCGACCGTCTGGTCACGGCGGTAGAACCCCACCGCGTGGTTGCTGGTGGCAAAGACGATGCGCCGGACGCCGTTGCGGCGCGCGGCCTCGAACACGTTGTAGCAGCCGATGATGTTCGCCTTCAGGATCGGCTCCCACGGCCCCTCCACCGAGTAGCCGCCGAGATGGACGATCGCATCCACGCCTTTGGTGATGCGCAGCGCGTCGGGCATCCTCGAGATGTCCGCCTTGACGAATATCTCGTTGCGCGCGGGTTTCAGCGGCCGCCTGTCGGACAGCCGCAGATGGTATCTGCCGGCGAGTTCCCGCCGCAGGTGGCTGCCGACATCTCCGGTTGCGCCCGTGATCAAGAGCGTTTTCATGGCCTCCTTTTCCAGTGTTCTGCGTTGACCGCCCCGATCGGAACCTTTCCGCGCGCGATCCGGGCAGCCTGTGCCACCGTCTCCAGCGACTGGTGCTCGATCGCCGGGAGGGTCAATCCGGCGGTGTGCGGCGTGGCAATGACGTCGGGCCGCGCGGCAAGCGCCGGCGTGGGCATCTGATCCGGTGCGCGACCCACATCGAGCGCGCAGCCCGCGATGCGCCCCGAGTCGAGCGCGCGCACGAGCGCCGCTTCGTCGACCAGGTTGCCGCGCGACACGTTGATGAAGCACGCGCCCGGCTTCATCCTGGCGAAAGCCGCGTCGTTCATCAGGTTCTCGGTTTCCTCCGTGGCCACCGCGAGCGGCACCACGTAGTCGGACTGCGCGAGGAGCTCGGCGAACGACATCTGCTCGACCTCTTTCACGTAGGGGTCGTTCACCAGCACGCGCATGCCGAGCGCGCGCGCCACGCGCGCCAGTTCCCGTCCGATGGCGCCGTAGCCGATGATGCCGAGCGTGCTCGCGCGCAGCTCCCGGCCCAGCCGTGCTTGGGGGACGTCATTTCGACGATAAAGAATCGCGGAACGCGTGATGCCGCGCGCGAGATCGACCATGAACCCGATCACCATCTCCGTGACCGAGGTGACGAAGCCCGCGCTCGCCTGTGTCACCAGCACCCCCGCCTTGCTCGCCGCGGCGACGTCGACGTTGCGTATGTCGATGGCGCAGCGCAGAAAGGCCTTCAGCTTCGGCAGGCGCTCGAACACGGCGGCCGGTCCGGGCGACTGGCGGTAGGAGACGATCAGGTCGCAATCCGCGGCGGCGGCAATGAGCGCCTCTCCTTTCAGGGATGTCTGGCCTTGGTTCAAGACGACATTTCCCACGTCCCGCAATCCCTCGAGCGCCCGCTCGCCGTAGTAGTTGGCAAGCGCCTCCGGCGAATGGGTGAGCAGGATCTTCAAGCCGCGTTGTTCCGTGCGGCTGCGTGCCGCTCGATCAAGTTGCGCGACAGCGTGCGCCCGGGGAAGTGAGGATCTATCCGCCTTGACACGCAACAGACCGATTGTATGATGATTGACGCAGCTTACCCAAGGGGGGATTCACCATGAACAACCGCCGCCGCATTCTCGGCGCAGCCGTCGCGGCCGGCTGCGTCGCCGCCCTGCCCAGGGCCGCCGTCGCGCAGCAGAAGATGGTTCTCAAGGCCACCGATGTGCATCCGCTCGGCTATCCGACCGTCGAGGCGATCGTGCGCATGGGCGCCAAACTGGAGAAGGCGACCGGCGGGCGTTACGCCATCCAGATGTTCCCATCGATGCAGCTCGGCGGCGAGAAGGAGATGATCGAGCAGGCGCAGGTTGGCGCGCTGCAGATCGCGCGCATCTCGGTCGGCCCGATGGGCCCGATCGTCGATGAGCTGAACGTCTTCAACATGCCGTTCGTGTTCCGCGACGAGAACCACATGCGCAAGGTAATCGACGGCCCGATCGGCCAGGAGATGCTCGCCAAGCTCACCAACAGCTCGGCGCGCCTGGTGGCGCTGGGCTGGATGGACGCCGGCACGCGCAACGTCTACTCCGACAAGCCGGTGACCAAGCCCGCCGATCTGAAGGGCATGAAGATCCGCATGATGGGCAACCCGATCTTCGTCGAGACGATGAACGCGATGGGCGGCAACGGCATCGCCATGGGCTTCAACGAGCTGCACCAGGCCCTGCAGACCGGCGTGGTGGACGGCGCGGAGAACAACGAGCCGACGCTCTTCGCGCAGAACCACTACCAGACGCCCAAGGGCAAGGTCTACAGCCTGACCGGCCACCTCATCATCCCGGAGATTTTCGTCTTCTCGAAGGTGAGCTGGGACAAGCTGTCCAAGGCGGACCAGGACCTGATCCGCAAGTTCTCGCGCGAGGCGCAGCTCGAGCAGCGCAAGCTGTGGGACGCGTACGTCGCCGAGGCCACCGGCAAGCTGAAGGCGGCCGGCATCAAGTTCGTGCCGGCGGACAAGGAAGCTTTCTTCAAGGCGACCCAGCCGGTGCGCGACAAGTACGGCGCCAAGTACGCCGGCCTGATCCAGCGCATTCGGGACACGAAATAGCCCTGTTCCTGGGAAAACGGGCCGCCGAAGTGAAAGCTGAGGCGGCCTTTTTTTTGCCATGAATAATACCTACCGCCGGATGATGCAGCGGCTTTACGTCGCCTGCATTGCGCTTTCGGGCGTTGCACTGGCGGCAATCACCCTGATGATCCCCGCAGGGGTGTTCATGCGCTACGTGATGAACGACCCGCTGCGGTGGCCCGAGCCCGCCTCGGTGATCATGATGGTGTTCTTCTCGTTCATCGGCGGCGCCGCCGTCTACCGCGCCAACCAGCAGATCGCGGTCGAGGTCCTGATGCGCGCGGTCGGAGCGCGCAGCCGCGCGGCGATGCAGTGGGGCGTGCACGCCTGCATGCTGATCATCGCCGCGTTCATGGTCGGCTACGGCGTGCACTTGTGCGTGCTCACCCGGGACAACACGATCGCCGAGTTTCCCTGGCTGTCGGTGGGCATCGTCTACATGCCGATCCCCATCGCAGGCCTGCTGACACTGCTCTTCATCGTCGAGAAGATCTGGCTGGGCGAGCCGCCGAAGGACGACGTCATGTACAGCGACCAGGCCGCGGAGCTGGAGTAGCCGGGAACATCGATGGACGTCCTTGTCCTCCTCGGCTCGTTCGCGGTGCTGTGCGCGCTCGGCGTGCCGGTTGCCTACGCGCTGGGCCTCTCGGCGCTGATCGCCGCGGCCTATGTCGAGATCCCGCTGGCAGCGGTGATGCTGAAGATCTCCGACGGCACCGACGATTTCGTGCTGCTGGCGATCCCGTTCTTCGTGCTCGCCGGCGGCATCATGGCCGAGGGCGGCATGGCGGCGCGCCTGATCCTGCTCGCCAAGGTGTTCGTTGGCTTCATCCGCGGCGGCATGGCGGTGGTCAACGTGCTGGCCAGCACGCTGTTCGGCTGCATCTCGGGCTCCTCGGTCGCCGACACCTCGGCGATCGGCTCGGTCATGATTCCGCAGATGGTGAAGCAGGGCTACACGCGCGTGTTCGCCACCAACGTGACCATCTGCGGCTCGGTGCAGGCGCTGCTGATTCCGCCTTCGCACAACGCCGTGATCTACTCGGTGGCCGCCGGGGGCACCATCTCGGTCGCGCACCTGTTCCTCGCAGGGGTGTTCCCCGGACTGCTGTTCGGCCTGTGCCTGATCGGCCTGGTGCTGTGGACGGCGCACAAGCGGAACATGCCGAAGTCCGAGCCGATCCCGCTCAAGGACATCCCGCGGATCGTGTTGGAGGCGCTATGGGGGCTGGTGACCGTGGTGATCATCATGGGCGGCATCCTGTCGGGCGTATTTACCCCCACCGAGTCGGCGGCTGTCGCCTGCGTCTACGCGTTTCTCGTGACCTTCCTCGTCTATCGCGACTACAAGTGGCGCGACCTGCCGCACCTGATCCACCGCGTGGTGAAGACCGTCGCCATGGTGATGATGCTGATCGGCTTCTCGGTCGCCTTTGGCTACATGATGGCCATCATGCAGATCCCGGCGAAGATGACCCAGTTCTTCCTCGGCATCTCGGAGAACAAGTACGTCTTCCTGATGATGGTGAATATCCTGTTGCTATTGTTGGGCACCTTCATGGATCTCGCGCCGATGCTGCTGATCTGCACGCCGATCTTCATGCCGGTGATCCTCAAGCTCGGCATCGACCCGGTGCACTTCGGCATGATCATGATCCTCAATCTCGGCATTGGGTTAATCACGCCGCCGGTCGGTCCCACCCTCTTCGTCGGCTGTGCCGTCGGCAAGGTGACCATGGAGCAGGTGTCAAAGGAGCTGTGGCCCTTCTACGGCGCGATGTGTTTCGCTCTGCTGCTGGTGACCTACATCCCGGCGATCTCGCTGTGGCTGCCCGGGCTGCTCATGCCCTGACACAGAGCGTCCCGGCTCCTTCGTCCACCACGATCAGCAGCATTCCTGGTAGCGGCGCCTGACGACGCCGAGCACGTCGTCGGGCTCGCGCCGCCACCAGTTCTTCGCGGAAAAGATCTCCACTTCGTGAAAGCCGCGGTAGCCCGCCGCCTCCATCCACGAGCGGATGCGCGGAAGTTCGATCACGCCGTCGCCCATCATCCCGCGATCGTTCAGGAGATCGGTGGTCGGGACCAGCCAGTCGCAGATGTGGAACGCAAGCAGGCGCTTGTCGCCCGCGCGCTCGATGCCCTGCTTCAGCACCGGATCCCACCAGACGTGGTAGACATCCACCGCGACGCCGAGCGCGCCGCCCTTCCCCGAATCGAGCTCGTCGCACAGGTCGAGCGCCTGTGCCAGGGTGTTGATGCAGGCGCGGTCGGCGCAATACATCGGGTGCAGCGGCTCGATTGCCAGCGGCACGCCCGCGGCGCGCGCGCGGTCGAGGAGCTCCCCGATGCCGTCGCGCACCATCTCGCGCGCGCCGGCCAGGTCCTTCGAACCCGCGGGGAGGCCGCCTGCGACGAGCACGAGGCAGCGCGCGCCGAGCGTCGCCGCGTCGTCCACCGCCCGCAGGTTGTCATCCAGCGCCGCCTGGCGCTCTTTGCGGTCCGCCGCCGGGAACATGCCCCCGCGGCACAGTCCCGTCACCGTGAGGCCGTGATCGCGGATCAGCTTCGCCGCTTCCTTCGTGCCGATCTGCGCGAGCTTGTCGCGCCACGGAGAGATGCCGCGGATGCCGTGGCGCGCGCAGCCCTGGATCGTCTCGCGCAGGCTCCACTTCTCCCGCACGGTCGCGGTATTGAGCGACAGCAGTCCCGGATCCGGCGGCGCGAGCTTCATGCAATTCCGCGCGTCGCGAGGAATTGCCTCATGCGGTGGCAGGCAAGCGCGGGATCGGCGAGCAGCCCGGCCGTGTCGGCGAGGCGGAAGAGCTCCGCGAGGTGCAGCAGGTTGCGCGCGCTCTCCTGGCCGCCGACCATCACGAAGTGGTCCTGGCGGCCGTTGAGCCACGCGAGGAACACGACGCCGGTCTTGTAGAAGCGCGTCGGCGCCGAGAAGATGTGGCGCGACAGCGGCACGGTCGGCGCGAGCAGATCGTGGTAGCCGCCGCGGTCTCCGGCGGCGAGCGCCGACAGCGCGCCCGAGGCCGCGGGGGCGATGGCGTCGAAAATGCCGAGCAACGCGTCCGAGTACCCTTCCGCGTCTCCCTCGATCAGCTCGGCAAAGTTGAAGTCGTCGCCGGTATACATGCGCACGCCCCCGGGGAGCCGCCGCCGCATCGCGATCTCCTTCTCCTTGTCGAGCAGCGACACCTTGATGCCGTCGACCTTCGCCGCGTTCCTGCGGATCACGTCGAGGCACACTTCCATCGCCCGGGCGTGGTCGAGGTGGCCCCAGTAGCCCTCGAGCGCGGGATCGAACATCTCTCCGAGCCAGTGGAAGATGACCGGCTCGCGCACCTGCGCGAGGACGCGGTCGTAGACCTGGCCATAATCGTCGGGCGAGCGGGCACAGGCCGCGAGCGCGCGGCTCGCCATCAGCACGATGCGGCCGCCGAGGCGCTCCACCGCCGCGCATTGCTCCTCGTACGCCGCGATCACGCGCTCGATGGTGAGATCGGGATCCGGCGGCAGCTGGTCAGTGCCCGCGCCGCAGCCGACGACCGCACCCGGCACGCCTTTCGCGGCCTCCAGCGTCCTGCGGATCAGCTCGAGGGACGCCGGCCAGTCCATGCCCATGCCGCGCTGCGCGGTGTCCATCGCCTCGGCCACGCCCAGGCCCCACGACCACAGATGGCGGCGGAACGCGAGAGTCGCGTCCCAATCCACTGCCGCGTCGAGCCAGGGTTCCCCGCGCGACCAGGGATCGGCCACGACATGCGCCGCGGCGTAGGCGATGCGCGTGAACGGCTTTGCCGGCCGCTCGAACTGCCGCGGCTCGCGCACGCGATACGGTTCGAGTTTTCGTCCTGCCGCAGGCAGCTCTATTGTTTGTATCGCGTCGCGCTTCATTCGGGAGTGGACGCTATGCCCGCAAGGCGGGAACGTTGAGCCACCTGCGCTGGCGCCAGCTCTTCAGTCCGAGCTCGGCGAGCTGCACGCCCTTCGCGCCTTCCAGCAGTCCCCAGCGGAACGGCCCCTCGCCCGCGACGTGCTTGAGATAGAGCTCCCACTGCGCCTTGAACGCATTGCCCCAGGCGGGATCGTCCGTCTCCTCCTTCCAGCCCCGGAAGAAATCGATCGGCTGCGGGATGTCCGGATTCCACACCGGTTTCGGCGTCTCCTCGAGCGATTGCGTCCAGCAGCGCCGCAGTCCGGCCACCGCGGAGCCCTTCGTCCCGTCCACCTGCAGGGTGAGCAGGTCGTCGCGCCGCACCCGCACCGTCCACGCGCTGTTGAAATGCGCGATTGCGCCGCCCGCGAGCTCGAACGTCGCATACGCCGCGTCGTCCGCCGTGGCCCGGTATCTCTTTCCATTCTCGTCCCAGCGCAACGGGATGTGCATCGCGCCGCGGCACGCCACGGCTTTCACCTCCCCGAACAGGTTGTCGATCACGTAGCGCCAGTGGCACAGCATGTCGAGGATGATCCCGCCGCCCTCTTCCTTCCGGTAGTTCCACGACGGCCGCTGCGCCGGGGGTCCGCCGAGATGAGGGTCGCCCTCGAACACCCAGTAGCCGAACTCGCCGCGCACCGACAGGATGCGGCCGAAGAAACCCGCGTCGCGCAGCCGTTTGAGCTTGAGCAATCCCGGCAGCCACAGCTTGTCCTGCACCACGCCGTGCTTCACGCGCGCTTTCTTCGCCGCGCGATAAAGCCCCAGCGCCGCGGCGAGGGTGGTGGCAACAGGCTTCTCGCAGTAGACATGCTTGCCGGCGGCGATGGCCTGCTGGATGAGGCGGGGGCGCAGCTGGGTCGAGGCTGCATCGAAGAACACGGTGTCCGTCTTGCTCGTGAGCGCGCGCGCGAGGTCCGTCGTCCAGCGCTCGACGCCGTTCGCCTTGGCGAGACTCTCGAGCTTGCCGGCGTTACGGCCGACGAGGACGGGGTCCGGCATGAGCCGTGTCCCGTCCTTGAGGGTCACACCGCCCTGCTTGCGGATCTCCAGGATCGAGCGCGCGAGGTGCTGGTTCATGCCCATGCGCCCGGTCACGCCGTGCATGATGATCCCGATGCGTCTTTCAGACATGGTGCACTCGAAGCCGGAACAAGGTTTCGTCATTCCCGCGAAGGCGGGAATCTAGGTCATCGAAGCTGTCTCTGGGTCCCCGCCTTCGCGAGGATGACTATTTCCCTGCGCGCGCGGCGTCGAGCTCGCGGCGCGCCCTCTCCACGGCTTCCTCGAGCTTGCGCTGCCGGTCGAAGTAGGCCTCGCCCAGGCGCGAGCCCCCTCCGGCGGTGCCGATGCGCTCGCCCGCGAGCGGTTCCTTGCCGGCGGCGCGCGCGGCCTCGGCGTCTCTCAGCGTCTGCTCGGCCGATTGCACCTTGTCCACCCCGGCTTCGCGCCGGGTCCGGGACTTTTCCAGGTCCCGCAGCGCTTCCTGCTCGCGCGGCGTGACGCCGCCGATGCCCCGCTTGGAGATGTCGGGCCGGGTCTCCTCGACCTTCACCGCGTCGGGCGCCGGCTTGTCGCCGTACGCGATGCTCCCGTCGGGCATCGTCGACTTGTAAAGTACCTGCGCCGCGGCGGTCTGCGCGAGCAGCGCGGCGATGACGCAACAAGCGCGCAAGCGTTTCATGGCCCTCTATTATAACTAGGCGCCCGCCCGCTGCGGCAGGCGCATCCGGTTAGAATGGCGCTATCCCGATGTCCGCACGATCCGACGGCGCAATCGCCATTCGCGGCGCGCGCCAGAACAACCTCCGGAATCTCACGCTCGAGCTGCCGCTGAACGAGCTCATCGTCGTCACCGGCGTGTCGGGCTCGGGCAAGTCCTCGCTGGTATTCGACACGCTCTACGCGGAGGGCCAGCGGCGCTACGTCGAGACCTTCTCGCCCTACGCGCGCCAGTTCCTCGACCGCATGGACAAGCCGCGCGTGGATGCCATCGAGGGCATCCCGCCGGCGATCGCGATCGACCAGGTGAACCCGGTGCGCACCTCGCGCTCGACGGTGGGCACCATGACGGAGCTGAATGACCACCTGAAGCTGCTGTTTGCGCGAGCCGCGCGCCTGTTCTGCCGCGGCTGCGGCGCAAGCGTTGCACGCGACACGCCCGACACGATCCACGCGAACCTCGTCTCGCGGGCCCAGGCCGCGGGCGACCCGCGGCTCGTCGTCACGTTTCCGGTCACCGTGCCGAAGAACTTTTCCGAGGACGAGGTCAGGCAGCTCCTCGAGCGCCAGGGTTACACCCGCATCCACGCACGGCACGCGGGGCTCCTGGAGGTGGTACAGGACCGTATCCGCATGTCGTCCAGCGAGCGAGCACGGGTGATCGAAGCGCTCGAAGCCGCGCTGCGCGTCGGCAACGGGCGCGTCAACGTGTACGTGGGAGACACCCCTGTTGTCTGGAGGTACTCCACCGACCTGCACTGCCCCGACTGCGACATCCACTACGCCGATCCCACGCCGAGCCTGTTCTCGTTCAATTCGCCGGTCGGCGCCTGTGAAACCTGCCGCGGCTTCGGGCGCGTGATCGGCGTGGACTACGGGCTCGTCATACCCAATGAATCGAAGACCCTGCGCGAGGGCGCGATCCGCCCGTGGCTGACCGAGACCTATCGCGGCTGGAACGACGACCTCGTCGAGTACGCGGAGAAACGCGGCGTTCCCCTGGACACGCCCTGGCGCGAGCTCGATGCACGGCGCCGGCAGTGGGTCCTCGACGGCGACCCCGGCTGGGTGAGCTGGCGCAAGTCCTGGCCCGGGAGCTGGTACGGGGTTTCGCGCTTCTTCAAGTGGCTCGAGACCAAGTCCTACCGGATGCACGTGCGCGTGCTGCTCTCGCGCTACCGTGCCTATACCCCGTGCCTGGCCTGCGGCGGCGCGCGCCTCAAGACCGAAGCCCTGCTCTGGCGCGTCGGCAGCACGGCGAACGCCGATGCCGTGCTCGCGCCGGCGGCACGCTTCAAGCCGCAGGGGACGAAGTGGGACGCAGACCGCCTGGCATCCCTGCCGGGTCTGGCGCTGCACGACATGGTATTGCTGCCGATTTCCAGGACGCGCGAGTTCTTCGACAAGCTGAGTCTGCCGGCCCCATTGGACGATGCCACCGACCTGCTGCTCGGCGACATCCGCGCGCGGCTCGGCTACCTGACGGAGGTCGGGCTCGGATACCTCACTCTCAACCGCCAGTCACGCACGCTGTCAGGCGGGGAAGTCCAGCGCATCAATCTCACCACGGCGCTCGGCACTTCGCTCACCAACACGCTGTTCGTGCTGGACGAGCCCTCGATCGGGCTGCACCCGCGCGACATGGGCCGGGTGATCGGCGTCATGAAGAAGCTGCGTGGGGCCGGCAACTCGCTGGTGGTGGTCGAGCACGATCCCCAGATCATGCTCGCCGCGGAACGCATCCTCGACCTCGGCCCGGGACCGGGCGAGCGCGGCGGCAGGATCGTCTGCTTCGACACGCCGGACGGCCTGAAGCGGTCCGCAACGCTGACGGCCGACTACCTTTCCGGCCGCAAGCGCGTTGACAGCAGCGCGGCGCCCCGGGCGCCGGGAAGGATCGGGCCTCGGCTGCAGGTGTTCGGTGCCGCGGAGCACAATCTCAAGAACATCGACGTCATCATCCCGCTCGAGCGCCTGGTGTGCGTCACCGGCGTGTCGGGTTCCGGCAAATCCACGCTGATGCAGGACGTGCTCTACGCGGCGCTGCTGAAAGCCAAAGGCAGGCCC